>CEPR01034492.1_pt1 | contig 13246 bp, 16 predicted proteins | sample 530431 | NCBI WGS metagenome assembly CEPR01 (sample SAMEA2620078, study PRJEB7988) | marine metagenome | isolation source: saline water (ENVO:00002010), including
GCTGTCGTGCGTGAAACTGTACGTCAGCTGACAGATACTACAATTAAAACGTTTCTTGATTGGTTTCCACCTGGCCCGTGTGGTCAGTTCATGCGTACAACCAAGACATATTTTTTTAAGGTAGGCGATGTTGAGTGCGAGATTATGTTTCGTGCGCTCGATGACGCAGACGATGTAGCAAACTTGAACTCACTAGAGCTTACGTTTGCATGGTTTAACGAGTGCAGAGATATTAACGCCGAGATCGTAGACGCTATGTCTAAACGTATCGGACGTTTTCCTTCGAAGAAGGATGGCGGGCCGACATGGCATGGTATGTGGGGTGACACTAACCCCCCGACTATGGATACTTGGTGGTATTATCAGATGGAAAAGCTGAACCCAGAAGACGGGGTCAGTGTAAATGATAACGGGTGGGATGTATTCAAACAGCCGTCTGGGCGAAGCATCCATGCCGAAAATGTGGAGAATTTGCCAGATGGATATTATGACACCCAAGGACGTAGCGAAGAATATATCAGAGTATTCATTGACGGAGAATACGGACTCAGCTCAGCAGGACAGCCGGTCTACAAGTATTTCAGGCCCGACTATCACATGGCCAATGAAACTTTGCAGCCTATTCTTAATGGTGTGCGCCCTGTCGTTGTTGGCATGGATTTGGGCTTGACACCAGCCGCAGTTATAGGGCAACAAGATCCTCGCGGGCGAGTCTTGGTTCTAGATGAGGCAGTGTCCTTCGACATGGGAATACAGAGATTCGTCCGCACCATTCTCAAACCTATTATCTATGAACGCTTTGGCGGAGCGCCTATACTGATTGTGACTGACCCAGCTGGCGTACAGCGGGCGCAAACAGACGAACGCTCGGCAGTTGACATCATTAAAGCTGAAGGTTTTAGAGTTATATCGGCCAAGACAAACAACGTGTCAGCACGTTTGTCTGCGGTGGATGACTTCTTGATGCGACATGTTGACGGTGACAGCGCGTTTCTCGTAGATCCTAAATGCTCGCAGTTAAAAGCTGCCATGATGGGTGGCTATAGGTTCCACCACAAAAATGGCACAATAGATAAAAATAAACATTCGCATGTAGCTGAAGCTTTACAATACTTCATGTTGCATGTATCTACTGCAGGTGAAGGCTCAGTGATACCTGTAAGACGAGATGTCAAAAGAGTTGCAGCAGCAGGTTGGACTTGATAGAGTTTACATGTCATCTCGACACCTTCATAGTTACCTCACTAACCCTCTGCAGATTGCCCCTGCAGGGGGTTATTTCTTTTACTTGCGTTGAAACTTGTTGCCATGTATAACTTAAAGTGTACACTATAAGTGTGTAAAGAAAGCGAGTTGCCATATGACCGATAGAGAAAAAGAATTACGCGCAGAGTATTTTGATGGCCCAGCCTCTGATAGTATGAGTCTAATGCAGTTTTTTCTATCAAAAGGCTTTGACCCTAGAAAAGAAGCACCCAAGGGTAAAAAGATGAAAAAGGGCGGTATAGTTCGCATGTATAAGCATGGCGGAAAAGTACCAGAGCCATATAAAGGTTTCTCCCAGCTGCCAGAAGAAGTTCAACAAAAGATGAATCCTGATCTGGCAGCAAAATATAAACACGGCGGCTTAGTGCCGAAGCGGAAGGTCTAAGTATGCATAAGAACGGGATGCCATGTGGTTGCAGTAAACCTTACACTGTATACTCCGACAATCCAAAGATGGATACAAGCGGTATGGCAGAGCGTAAAGTTCGCAAATATGGAAGCGGAGGTTATGTATACACCAACAAAAATGATCCTGACACTGTAAAGAAAGACAAAGATCGGGATGAAGAGGAGTATTCTTAATGCTTAATGTCGTAAGTAATTCAGAACTTCGTAAGCGCGAACAAGAAATGATCGACAAGGAATTGGCCGCACGCCAAGCTAATCCTGTTGTTTTGGGTCTTGCTTCGCATTTGCGTGAGTGCTGGGATGCTGCACGCCAAGCTAAAAAGCCTATTGAAAACATTATGTTACGCGGTTTGCGCCAGCGTAATGGAGAATACGAAGCAGATAAGCTAGCACAGATTCATGAACAGGGCGGCTCAGACATCTATATGATGATTACTGAGGTTAAATGTCGAGCAGCAGAAAGCTGGCTGCGCGATATTCTACTAGATACAGGCACCCCTCCTTGGGATCTAAACCCCACCCCCATCCCAGATCTATCGCCCGAACAAACTGCAGAACTACAAAATGCGTTTGCTGCTGTAGTTACTCGTATTGTTGAAAACGAAGATCGTGCGCCATCGGCTGATGAGATGGTCGAGCTAAAAGAAATGGTAGCTCAAGAATACAGGTTTAAGCTGCTAGAAGCTGCAGATAACCGTGCACAAAAGATGAAAATAAAGATTTTAGACCAGTTCGCGCAAGGCGGCTGGGGTGATTCCTTTAATGAATTTATTACTGATTTAGTTACTTACCCATGCGCTTTTATCAAAGGGCCAGTAGTTCGTAGACAACGTAAACTGGGCTGGACTAGAGGTGAAGATGGTAAAACTATTGTAGAGGCAACAGAAACCATTGCTCCTGAGTTCGAGAGAGTAGACCCTTTTAGAATTTACCCAGAGCCAGGAATTTCAAATATTAATGAAGGCTATATATTTGAACACCATCCCCTAAGTCGTACCGAACTGGCCGACCTTGTTGGCGTGCCAGGGTACGATGACGATGCTATTCGTAAAGTATTGGAATACGGAAACGGGCAATCGTGGATTAATGAGGATGTAGAGTTGGTTAAAGACGAAGAAGAACGTAAGTTCCATTCGTTTAATAGACCTACTGAGACTTTCGATGCCCTAGAGTTCTGGGGTAAAGTTACAGGCAAGATGCTTATTGAGTGGGGTCTTGATGAAGAAGAAATAGACGATGAGCACCGCGAGTATGACGCAAACGTCTGGATCGTGGGCGACTATGTTATCAAGGCTATCCTTAACTATGATCCATTAGGGGAGAAACCTTATGCTAAAACTTCTTTCATCAAACGCCCTGGCGCGTTCTGGGGTAGCGGTATTCCAGAAATTATTGAAGATATTCAAAGCGTTTGTAACGCTGCCGCTAGGGCTTTGGTCAACAATATGGGGATCTCCTCCGGCCCCCAAGTCGAAGTCAACCTCGAAAGGATCCCGCCAAACGAAGACATCACGCAGCTCCACCCGTGGAAAATCTGGCAAGTCACGAACGACCCGCTAGGTTCAAGCGCACCTGCTGTAAGGTTTACACAACCTGACGACAACGCAAACACATTACTTGGCGTGTATGATAAGTTTAGTAAACTAGCAGATGATCATTCAGGAATACCTTCCTATGTGTATGGCGATCTGAATGTAAAAGGTGCAGGACGTACATCTTCAGGGCTATCCATGCTTATGGGCGCAGCCGGTAAAGGTATTAGGCAAGTGGTTATGCATATCGACAGCGATGTGATCAAACCAGTTGTACACCGTCAGTTCATATACAATATGCGCTATGACGAAGACGAATCTATTAAAGGCGATGTTGAGATCTTGCCAAAAGGCTCGATCAACCTTGCAGTCAAAGAGACTGTTAACATCCGCCGTCTTGAGTTTCTTAACGCAACCGCCAATCAGATCGACATGGAGATCGTTGGTAAAGAAGGCCGTGCAGCGATTCTTCGTGAAGTGGCTAAAGGGTTGCAGATGCCTGTGGACGACATCATCCCATCTAGGGAGAAGGAAGGCTATATGACGCGTATGTCAGCTAAAATGCAGCTTGAAGCTAAAAAAGCAGAACAAGCAGCAGGCGGCGAGGGCACACCGGTACAGCCTGACGGTACCCCCAAAGGCGGGCAAGATGCGAACACAGTTAGTAACCGCGACACAGGAGCAGCCGGATGATTCGACCTACTCCTGAAGTTACTAAGGCGTTAGCCGCAAGTGTCCGTCAATATCCGGTAATAGCCGAATGGTTTGCGGAATGGCGGATGCACGAGCTAGAGCAGCTACCCAATGTTGCACAGAATACGGCACTTGCACAGGGGCGGTGTCAGATTCTGACTGAACTTTCGAAGTTCGTGAGTGAGTCCCCTGAGATAGCGGCAAAGTCATCATGACAGCTGTTAATTACGCACACCGATAGGAGCGTCCAACATGGCAATACCAAAGCAAGTTCAAATGCAATCTGAGGAAGTACAGCAACTGTACAAAGAACTAAACGGCGAATCTGAAGCACAGGATCAAATCACTGAGGCTCCAGAGGAAGTTGTTGAGGAGCCTGTACAAGAGGTTGATTCCGACAGTGCTGAGAACGAAGCACCCCAGTCTGGAACCGAAGAGCACGGACAACCAGACACCAAGACTAAAGACACTTGGGAACAAAAGTACAAAACACTGCAGGGAATGTATAACGCAGAAGTTCCGCGTATGAAGGCGGAAAACCGTGAATTACAATCCCGTGTCTCTAACATGGAACAGTTGCTTAGCACAATGTCCGCCCCTCAAGAGATGCCTGCTGTAGATAGCGAACCGCTGATCACAGATAAGGATGTCGAAGAGTACGGCGATTCTATTGGTGTTATGCGGCGTGCTGCAAAAGAGGAAGTGGCTGCGGCCAATGCTCGTGTAGCTAGTTTAGAGCAGACAGTACGCCAGTTGCAAGCCAGCGTGGTACCACAGGTAAACCAAATATCGCAGAGGCAAGCACAGAATAGCGAGCAGTCGTTTTGGGCCGAGCTTTCAAGTAAAGTACCTCAATGGAATGAGATCAACGGTAACGAAGACTTTCAGTCTTGGTTGCTAGAGATTGACCCCCTGACAGGTATTTCGCGGCAAGTATATCTAGAAGACGCACAGAATAATCTAGATGCTAATCGTGTCGCGCAGTTCTTTAATTCGTGGCCAGGGGCGAATAGTGTGCCAGTTGCTCAAACCAATCGGAAGGCTTCTTCTGAAGAGTTGGAAAAGCAAGTTGCGCCAGGACGAGGTCGTTCTGCCAGCAGTGCTGTACCATCTGAAGGCCAGACGTATTCACCTGCAGACATCGAGCAGTTCTTTGCAAATGTTCGTAAGGGTAAGTACAAAGGTCGTGAGGAGGAGCGTGGCCGAATCGAGCGTGACATTTTCGCTGCACAGCGAGAAGGTCGCATAGTCACTGCATAATTAAAAGGAGGCTAACATGGCTTTTGCAGTATCATCAGGTCGCCCAGACTATACGGGCAACTTTATACCTGAGATCTGGTCAGGCAAGCTCATCGAGAATTTTTACGATGCGACTGTTTTGGCTGCGATCTCTAACACTGACTACGAAGGTGAAATTCGCAGCATGGGTGACACGGTTAACATCCGCACCACTCCAGAAATCACCATCAAATCCTATGTCAAGGGACAGACTCTTGCAGTTGAAAACCCTGACAAGGCTAAACTACAACTGATCATCGACAAAGGTGAGTATTTTGCTTGCGTCGAAGATGATGTTGACCAAGTTCAGTCTGACATTGCACTTATGGACATGTGGTCTAAAGACGCTTCAGAGCGTATGAAGATCAAAATTGACCAGCGTGTTTTGACTGATCTACTACCAGACGTATCTGCAAATAACAAAGGCACAACAGCTGGCGCTATTTCAGGTAACATTGATCTTGGTGTAGCAGGTACCCCTGAAGCTCTTACAAAGTCTAACGTCATTGATAAGATCGTAGACATGGGTACTGTTCTTGACGAAGCTAACTGTCCAGAAGGGGATCGCTTCCTTGTGATTCCTGCGAAGATGGCTGGCCTTATCAAGCAATCAGACTTGAAAGATGCGTCTATCACTGGTGACAACACATCACCACTTCGCAATGGTCGTCTAGGTATGATTGACCGATTCACAGTATATGTGTCTCACAACCTAAAGAAAACTACAGGCGGTGAGTTCAGCGTGATCGGTGGTCATAAGATGGGCTTCACATTTGCATCTCAGATGACAAATATGGAGACTATCCGTTCAGAGACAACTTTCGGCAACATCATTCGTGGTTTGCAAGTTTATGGCTACAAAGTAGTTAAGCCAGAAGCTTTGGCAACCATGATCGTTACTGTATAAGGAGGCTGAACAATGGCTACATATAATGACGGTAAAGGTTACAATATGGGTACAGGTGCTGCGCACGTTGCTGCGGGCATCAACAAAGTATCTGCTGTAACTGTTGAACTAAACTTTGCGACAATCACTACTGAGCGTGCAGCAGCAGGACTTACTGCTCTTGCTGCAACAGACGTATTGGAAGTTATTAAAGTTCCAGCAAACACTCTAGTCACTAACGTGGCTTTGAATGTTACTACTGCTGAGGGCGGAACGCTGACAATCGACGTTGGCGACGGCGACGATCCTGATGGATACCTCGACGGCGTAAATGCTAACGCTACAGCAGCATACATCCCTGTTGATGGTACAGCTGCTTTCGCGCAAGGTAAGTATTATACAGCTGCTGATACAATCGACGTTACTACTGTTAACGCCGCAGATGCAGCAGTTATGACACTTACTGCAATCATGGTTGATTGCTCATAACTTGATTGGGGGGCTAACGCCCCCCTCTCTATAAACCTAGGAGGCGTATATGGCTAAGATTGATAAAAGCAAGATGGCTTGTAATAAACCCAAGCGTCAGGTCTCTGGAGGTAAAAAATTTGTTGTTAAGGCATGTCAGAACGGCAAAGAAAAGATAATCCGGTTCGGAGATGCCAATATGAAGATTAAAAAGAATCAACCTGGGCGGCGTAAGAATTTTCGTGCAAGGCACGGTTGTGACAGTAGGCCACCCTCAAAGATGACCGCAAGATACTGGTCATGTAAGAAATGGTGATGATATGGCAGCTCCTAAAGCAAAATCTAAAAAAGACGCTTGTTACTATAAAGTAAAGGCGCGGTATAAAGTTTGGCCCTCGGCTTACGCCTCAGGAGCCTTGGCTAAATGCCGAAAGGTTGGAGCAGCAAACTGGGGTAATAAAAGTGGCCGTAAGAAAAAGTAAAAAGGGTGCATCCCTCCGCAAGTGGTTTTCCCAGAACAAAGGTAAGGGCTGGGTAGATTGTAAAACTGGTAAACCTTGTGGACGAAGTGGGTCAAAAAGTGATAGTAAAAGAGGGTATCCTGCTTGTCGCCCTACTATGGCGCAGTGTAAGACTGCAGCAGCAAAGACAGCAATGCGTAAGAAAAACTCATCCAGCCGTGTAAGCTGGAAGTCATAAGGAGGACAGAATGGCACGATGGTTAAAAAATATTAAAGATGGTGAAATTTATGAGTGGGATGCAATCCTAGCTGAAAACCCTCTTACACAAGAAGTTACTGAAGAAGAAGCTTTTCCAGAAAAGTTTATTCCTAAGAAACAAAAAGGTCGTAAGCCTAAGGTAAAGCTGGATACAGAAATCCCAGAAGAGCCTGATACTACACCGCCAGAGCTTGCAGAAGAAGCAACACGGGGGTTAGAAAGGGCACGAGATAGCAAGGGACATTTTATTGCAGATGACCCTTCAACACCTGAAAATGAAGCATGGACTGAAAAATGATTTTAGACGATGTAATCTTAGAGGTTAGGCGTATCATCCAAGATACGAATACACCTTTACGTTACAGCGATGCTGTGTTGCTAGGCTTTGCAAACCAAGCATTGAAACGTATTGCTGTATTGAGACCTGACCTCTTTGCTTTCATCGGAGATATTCCATGTACAGATGGAGAGGTTGTTCAATCTACACCTTCTGATTCGATACGTCTTATAGAAATATATTCAGTAAAAGGCGGCGATGGTATCATTGAGACAAATCGTGAAGCATTAGACCAAGCCTACCCACATTGGATGAATGATACAGCTGGCCCAGCTGTAAACTTTATGCGCCATGTGCGTAACCCTAATAAGTTTTTTATCTACCCTAAAGCGCCTACTAATCAAATTCTTATAGGTGAATATTCTAAGACACCGCCTGATTATGATGGCGTGACAACAGTAGAGTTGTTACCAGACGCATACGAACCTGTTGTCATAGACGCTACAGTGTTTATTGCAGAGTCAGTAGATAACGAACACGTTAATTCACAACGAGCGCAGTTGTTCCAGCAGTCATTTACACAAGCTCTAGGCGTAGCAGCGCAGAGCCGTTCGATCACTGATCCTGAGCGCGGCGGTCTACAAGAGGAGGATGTTGTATAATGCCAGCTAGAAAATTCTCTGAAATTGTTACTAGACTTGCTCCTAGCGTCCCTGGCGCTCCTAACGTAGTCGTAGAACAGTATGTGCGAGACGCAGCAATACAAGCGTGTGAGCGTACGTTAGCGTGGAGGCATGAGCAGCCTGCAATTCGCTTAACACAAGGCATCCACGATTATCCATACGACCCACCTAATTTTGCTGAAGTACACGCAATAATTACAGCGACTATAAATGGTAATAAGATGAAGCCTGTGTCGTTAGATCAGCTGCACGACATATACCCCAAGTGGCCTTTTACTGGCACTGACGAAGAAGCTGAGCCTAGATATATTACTACTATTGATGTTGATAATTTTGCACTAGCACCTATTCCTGACGGGGATACAGATTACGATGTGCGTATGATTATTGCCTGTAAACCTCTACGCGATGCTGTTGAGATGGAGAAATCAGTATTAGATGATTTAGAAAACGTGATAATGCACGGAGCGTTGCAGCATCTTTTGGTGCTGCCAGAGCGAACATGGAGTGACCGAGAACTAGCTTCTTATCATGCTAAGCAATTTGCTTTTCAGATTGCTGAACGTAGAGCAAGGGCTAACCTAGGTACCGGTAGAGGCTCTATGCGTGTACAATATCCAAGATTTGCGTGAGGTGAAATATGGCAGACGTTATTAGACTAGTATCAGGAGACGCTAAACCAGTAATTGTTTTGACGCTCAGTGATGATGCTACAGGCAGTCCTATAGATCTTTCACCATCTGGTACCACTGTGGCTGTTAGGTTTAGGAAAAAAGACAGCACTGTGCTTATAGCCACAATCCCAGCAAACAATCTAACCGATGGTACAGACGGAAAAGTACAATTTGATTTTTCTGGTGGGGCCTTAGTAGGAGCTACAGCAGGTTCTTACGAAGGTGAAGTTGTAGTTACTACCGCCGGTGTAGGTACTCAGACTGTGTTTGAAAGGCTAACTTTTAGAGTGCGGGACAGCCTTTCAACTGCTACAGCAGCTACAACTACTTATACTGTAACTGTTGTAAATCCTGGTTCAGGAAATGTTTTCGCAATAGATGGAAGTAATCAGGCAACACTTTCACTAAATGAAGGGTCAACCTATATATTTGATCAGAGTGACTCAAGTAATAGCGGGCATCCCTTACGTCTTAGCACATCTTCAAACGGCACACATGGCGGAGGTACAGAGTATACTGTAGGTGTTACGACAACTGGTATCCCTGGAAGTTCTGGCGCGTACACACAAATAACAGTAGCATCAGGTGCTCCGACGTTATATTACTATTGCACCAACCATAGCGGAATGGGCGGCACCGCAAATACATTATGAGCATAAAATTAGCATTAGATAGTGTTGATTACTATGCTGCAGCTGCGTCTGTTAGCTACATAAATGCTACTGCTGGCCGAGTTCAGTATTTTTCTTTAGAGGCTAGAGATACACCTAGACTAATTTTCTTTGACCGCGAAGGAAGCGGAAACTCTTTTGAGACAGTACCCCAGACATTTTTACCTGCTGAAAATGTAACTATAGATGATACTAGGGTAGAGATACAAAAAGACTTAGATATATCAAAAGACGAACAGTTTACACCTTCTGATTCTGACCCTGTATTTAATGTAGGTAAAGTTCTTGCTGATTCGGTGGACGCTGTAGAAGCAAAAGTATTTGTTTTTAGCGACTTTATTGATTTTGATCCTAGTGATGCTGATGTAGATCCTGATCCAGTTACAGTAGCCGAGGCAGATGCTAAAGCTATTGATAAGACTGTGAGCGGTGATGATGTTACAGTTTCTGAAGCTGTCACTAATCAGTCTGATATTGTTAAGGCTGATTCAACAACTGCTAGCGATGCTATCAATCAGTTGCGGCCCCATAAGAATGTCACAGACACAGCAACACCTTCTGACGCAATTAACCGTTTTGATGTTACTACTGAGTTTGATGATACAGTTGATGCAACAGAAGCATTAACCAAAGACTTCACACAAGTTAGTACTGATGATGTAACTGCAGTCCAATCAAACGTAAAAGCATTTACGTCTAATGTAGACTTTGACTTATCTGACGCAGACGTTGACCCAGATCCAGTTACAGCATCAGATGCTGTTAATAGTTTTGCTACGACTAAAGGAATTACTGACACAGCTACAGCAACCGAGTCAGATGCTAAAAACTTTACGCATGGCGGGTTTACTGACACAGCTACAGCGACTGAATCAGCTGCCAAAAACTTTACGCACGGGGGGCTTACTGATACCTTTGACGCAGTAGAAGGCATAAAGAATACACCAAATAAAAATATATCAACTGCTGTTTCCGGTTCTGTAACGTTTGTGGTTACGGTTGTTAATTCTGGTGGGAATAAGTTTGCTATTGATGGCGTTACCAACCCAACCTTAGAGTTGGTCAGCGGTTTTACTTATACTTTTGATGTTAGTGACAGCAGCAACTCTAACCATCCTTTACGATTTAAAGATGGTTCAAGTTCCTACACTAGCGGCGTTACTACAAGCGGTACAGCAGGTCAATCAGGTGCGACTGTAACTTTTGCAGTGCCTAACGATGCACCTACATCAACATTACTTTACTACTGTACAGTACATGGAAACGCTATGGGCAACAGTATTTCTGTACCAAATAGCGAAGTTGAAAACCAAGTTCTTGCAGTAGAATCAGCAGTATTTGACGCACGACCAGCTTTTTCTGATACTGCTACAGTCACTGAAAATGTTGGCATCAGCATAACTTTAGGTGATTTAACCACTGTGTACCCCGATTATGTAACTATTTCAGATGGTTACATAGGTGGGTTTATACAAGAACACTACTCATATACTATTTCTAGTACCGAATATTTCGTCCCGAATACGGGCGTAATAGGAGCAGCTGAGACACTTAACACTGTTATTATGGCTGCAGACCGCGTAACTGCCCCAGATGAAAGTTCTTCTGGACTTGTTGTCAACTTCCATTATACTGATGTGGACGAAGATGACCGTGCACTGGGCGGGCATTATTTCAATCAAACGCCTCTCAACCCTGGCAACAGTACTGTGGGGCAACGAGCGATCTTGTAAAGGAGATGACCATGATTCAAGATTCTATTAAACTGACCGGTGAACTTCGGATCACGGTCACAAATCCTGAAGGGAACATTACACAGGAAACTGTTATCCCTAACCTAGTAGTTACCTCAGGTAAGAACTATATTGCGTCACGAATGAAAGACGCCTCAGCTACAGCTATGAGTCACATGGCTATTGGTACTGGCAGCACTGCAGCAGCAGCTGGCAATACAGCGCTAGGCTCTGAAGCAGGTCGTGTGGCGCTTACGTCAACTACTGTTACAAACAACGCAGTGGCGTATGTTGCTACGTTTGCAGCAGGTACAGGAACTGGTGCAATTACAGAAGCAGGTTTGTTTAACGCAAGTTCTTCTGGTACTCTGTTGTGCCGTACAGTTTTTTCTGTTATTAACAAAGGAGCAGCTGATACTCTGGGGATTACTTGGACAGTCACTGTAAACTAAGGAAGTAGAGAATGGGCATCAAATTTACAAACAATGCCTTTGGCACTCTCAACGCTGGTATTACGAACAGTGCTACTAGCATTACCCTTGCGAGCGGTCAGGGTGCCCGCTTTCCTACGCTTTCAACTGATGACTACTTTTATGCTACGCTAATTGATACCTCTAATAATTTAGAGATTGTAAAGTGCACGGCTAGATCATCAGATGTTTTAACTGTTACTAGAGGCCAAGATAATACAACTGCTAGGGCTTTTCTTAGCGGTGACCGTATTGAACTTCGTGTTACGGCGGCAGCTCTGACAGAAGCTACAGCTAATGCAGGCGGCGGATTTTACAAAGGTGACAGAGGAGATGTAGGTGAGACGGCTAACAAAGGCGACATCTTTCGTGTCCACGAGCAACAGCTGGACACAAACACTACAATAGCTTCTACAGAAAATGCCTCTTGCACTGGGCCTTTAACCATAGCTTCGTCAGTCACGCTGACTGTAAGCGGAAACTTAACGGTGGTCTAGATGAGTACATTAGTTGTAGAAAATCTTAATGGGCCTTCATCAGGGTCAAATGCTAACAAAGTTATTATTCCTAGCGGTCATACATTAGATGCAAGCGCAGGGACAATAACTCCGAGTGCTAACCAAATTGTTAAAACTGTATTTGTAGAAGAAACTGGTGATTTATCTACTTCTTCAAGTTCTTATTCGAACGTAATCGGAACAAACTATACCCCGCTGTTTGACGACAGTATTCTCTATGTGTCTGGCGTTGTTTCAGGAATTTCTTTTGAAGGGGGAAGCGGTAATTCTTATCAGGGATCTACATGGAGATATATAGTGACTCCAAGTGGCGGCACAGCAGTTGATGATTATATTAACTTCTATCAGTTCCACTTTCCATCAGGTAGTTACTGGGGCGGCATGGTTCCTTTTAGCTTTAAGTTTACTGTATCTTCAACCGTAAGCCACTCAATATATGTACAAGCTTTCGCAAGAAGCAGCCAAACAAACTATTTGCGAAACAGAAATGGAGAAGTTTCTACTTTGACTGTACAGGAGATTAAGCAATGAGTATCCTGAAAGTAGACACTGTAAACGAAAAGACTAGCGGTAACGGGGTAATTATCCCTGGTCATGTTGTGCAGTACAAATATAGAAGTCCTGTTAACAATGGTTTTAGCACGACAAGCAGTACAATGGTTGATGTTACTAACTACTATGTTGATATTACTCCAAAATCTGCCAGTAATCTTTTAGTTTTTACAGTACCGATATGGCACAGACCTACTGGAACTAGCGGTGCTTATTCTAGGTGGAGAGTAGTAGACAGCAACAACAGTGACGCTGTGTGGAACCTAACTAATTTTATAGGTTCGGCGGGGTATCTTGATACTGCGTGGGAAAATATGACTCTAATGCACACTAATGTAGCAGGTACGACCAATGCAATGAGGCTACAAGTTCAGTGTAGAGTTACCGGCGGCGGGACATTAGATCTGGTTTGGAGCG
>CEPR01062943.1_pt1 | contig 13184 bp, 22 predicted proteins | sample 530431 | NCBI WGS metagenome assembly CEPR01 (sample SAMEA2620078, study PRJEB7988) | marine metagenome | isolation source: saline water (ENVO:00002010), including
TAAGTGGTAAAGTAGTTTACTACGATCCAAAAGAAGGCAAATACTACGACCCTGACACCGATATGTATATGTCTTATGAAGAATTCAAAAGTCTTGACAATGATTATTCCGATATGAAAACAGAAGAAGAACAAATAGATGAAGGTTATGAAACAACAATTATATCTGCATTACAAGATGAAGGTATAGAAGGTTTCTTTAACAAAGGTATTTTATACATTGATGGTGATGATTCTGAAATAGAAAGAGCAAAAGAAGTTGCAGATAGTGTAGTTAAAATTGCACCAGAAATTCAATCAGATAAAGAATACTATCAAATGGAAGGTGTCGAAAGACCAGTAGCATTAACAGAAGAACAATTTGATGAAGCCGCTGGTGAAAAAGATGCTTGTTATCACAAAGTTAAATCAAGATACAAAGTATGGCCTAGTGCATATGCATCTGGTGCCTTAGTTAAGTGTCGTAAAGTAGGCGCCGCAAATTGGGGCAATTCAAAGAAGAAGTAAAATGAAAATTACAGATATAGATAATAAACTTTTTGAAAAGTGCTGGAAAGGGTACGAGAAAAAAGGTATGAAAACTATGTTTGGTAAACGTGTTCCAAACTGTGTCAAAAAAGAAAGTGTCTTAGATGAAGATTATATCATAAGTCTAAAAGGCAAAGAAGTATCCAGACACAAAACAGAAGACGAGGCTAGGTCTGCTTGGCACAAACTACGTAAACAACACGGTACTGATGTAACAATCAAAAAAGAAAGTATCTTAGATGAAGATTTACGTGCTTGGTTTGGCAAAGGTAAAAAAGGTGGAGCAGGCGGTGGCGGTTGGGACCGTTACAATACAAAAGGCGAACGTATTGGTAAATGTGGTGACAGTAAACCAGGTGAAGGTAAACCAAAATGTCTATCAAAAGCAAGAGCGGCCTCACTTAGAGCAAGTGGTGGTAAGAAAGCAATCGCAAATGCAGTTAAAAGAAAAAGAAAAAATGATCCTAACAAAGATAGACGTGGTAAAGCAAAGAACGTAAACAATCACCCAAAGAAATAGGAACTGAGCAATGTTAGTAAAAGATATTATTAAAGAAGGTGCTAACTTTATGGGTTACTATAAAAAGGAAAGAGAAGAGGACGGTAAAAAACAAATTTACTGGACATTTCCTGATGATTTAGATAATGAAGAAACAGGTTATTATTCAAATGCAAGTGCAAGAGAAATCTTAGATGCATTAGGTTTTAATCCTGATTTTGAAGAATCTAGTCCGATTGAAATAGATAAGTTTATTAACATATCAACTGCTTGGTTAAAAAGCAACATAGGTAAACAAAGCCAAGAAATACCATCTCAAAGAGATGGAAATATGATTTCAGGTGGTAAACCAGAAGGTTGGATGAATAGACAAGTATTTGCTTTGAATAAAGAGGCTCGAGGTTGGAAGACAAAACACCCTGAGATAACTCACGTAGATTTTGCTTAGGAGATAACTATGATAAAGAATTTAAAAGATTTAATAATTTGTATTTTAGTCGCTGGTGTATTAGTACTATTGGGTGTAGTAATTATTGGTGACTATTACGTTGCATTACAAGAAAATCGTCCAGTGGACGAAAGTGTTATTACACTTATGAAAATGTCATTGACAGGACTTATAGGAATAATAGCAGGTTACATAGGAAGTAAATAATGGCAGATTTGATAATAGAGTCAGTTAGTACTAGAACTACACAGACTTGTTGTCAAAATTGCGGTCATACTTCACATTGTGGTGGACCTAAATATGCAACTGTAAAAGACTACGCAGTAGATGGTGGAGAGTATAGAGAGATTAAAATATGCGACCATTGTAGATGCGATAACTGTATTAAAGAAAGAGAAGAAAAATGGCAGAAGATAAAGACAACAAAGGCAGATTAGAAGTAGCAGTACGAATTTTAGGTAATGAATTAGTAGCATTAAAAATGATAGTAGATGATTTTAAAATTAAATGGCTAGTGTATGGCGTAATAACAATATGTGCATTAGGTTGGGCCGCGGCAAGTTTTGGTCCCCCACTAGTTGAAATGATGGGAAGCGAATAATGGGAAAGAAGAAGTCTAGAGAAAAATATGTATCAAAGGGTATAGTTGGAAGCCCGATGAAAAGTTCCACTAAACAGGATCCTGGTTATGCATTTAATAGATTAATGAACCAGAGAATTGCTTGGAAGGAAGGTCGTAATGTTGTTCTTACTATTCCTAATCCAAACGATAAAGAAACAAATAAACCTTTTATACGAAAGAATGCCCGTGAAGTTTGGGGCGACCCTCGTAGACAAGGTAGAACAATGTAAAGGAATTTATGGCGAGATATTCACCGAACACAGTGGCGTTCGAAAGAGGACCTAAAAAACGAACATCAATAGGACATTCTAATAGAAGTAGACCTAAAAACAAACATAAACGTAGAACTTGGAAAAAATACGTAGGACAAGGAAAATAAAATGAACGATTTAAGAAAATGGATTGACGCAATTACTCAGAAAGAAGAACCAGTAGTTGATGAAATTACACTTGAAGATGACCAAGACTTTCACGATGAGTTTGGTTTCTTAGCATTTTCAGAAGATGAAAATGATATGTTTGAAGCCGAATACCAAGGACGTGATGTTAAACTAAACAAGCCTATGCAAGGCGATGTAAAGAAATTCAAGGTGTATGTAAAGAATGACAAAGGAAACGTTGTCAAAGTTAACTTTGGTGATCCTAATATGAGAATCAAAAAGTCAAACCCTGCAAGAAGAAAATCTTTTAGGGCTCGACATAATTGTGATAATCCGGGACCAAAAACAAAAGCACGTTATTGGTCTTGTCGTAAGTGGTAATTTACATTAATTCAAAATGTGGGCCATCGATGAATGGTCTACGTCCCTGTGAACGCCTTAAATCAATATAGGCATCCATTGCATCTTGCATTGTTCCGTCCCATTCACGTAAATCGCTAATGTGCCAAGCGGCTCCCCATCTTACGGCAACGTCTTCTTCTTCTGCCGCAATTTTGAAAGCATCAGCAATATCATCATATAGTTTTAGTTCCCAAGAACCTCTACTTCCGATATAAGCCATAACATCAACTGCTAATCCATCTAAGTGTTTAGATTTCATTGTTTGTGATGCACCTTTAGCCACTAACTCTTTTTGTTCTTCGATAGTTCTTAAACCTTGGATTACTCCAAAGTCGATTTTTGAAACAGTAATAGCCGTCTTAACAACTCTTACCATTCTATCGTCTACGCCTTCTAATTTTGCTAGACTTCTTTTACTTAATTTAAAAGCCATTATTAGTCCTCCAATTTAACTTGACCTGATTCTGTGAGCCACTTTCTGTTCGCCAAATGTGCCTCTTTAATTTCTTCTTTACTTGCTCCAGTATATGGTACTGCGTGATGATTATCTAACATAATTTGTGTTAATGTTTTTGTTTCCTCAGTTTTTTCGTCCCATATTTTGAAGTCTCCTAAGATACGACCAAACTTTCCTGTCTTATCTTTCTGTGTAGTGATTATTTGTGATGATCCAACTGGCATCATAAAACGTACAAATTCTTTTGCCGCTAAACCAAATTTCTTTTCAACTAAATCACGTGTTCTTGATTCAGGAGTATCAATGCCTACAAGTCTGACTCTTTCTCTATGTCTCCATATTCCAAAGCCTAAATCGATATCTACATCAACTGTATCTCCATCTACAATTCTTAAAATTTTACACTTGTATTCAAACATTGTACTCTCCCAAATACTATTTTTTCTTCGTTGTTTTTCTAATTTTCTTTTTTGGTTTGTCTTCAACTAGACAACCTGGAAAGTTCTTTTCTGTTCCATCTGTTATTTTCTTACATAACTTATAAGGGAGAAAACCAAATAACTGTGGTATAAATGCGTGTACGATACCTATCAAACCCGCTACAATGGCTATACTGGCAAAATATAATGCCATATACCAATGTCTAAACCAACTAGCCTCTGCCTTTTGTAAATGATCCAGTTCTAATAACTTATCTTCCATATTATTTACCCTTGCCTTTCTTTTTCTTTTTTCCCCACTCACCTAGCATCCCGTGGTCTTCAATATATTCTAATCTTTTATTGAACGGGACTTCTTCTCCATCATCAATAATCTTATTGATGTTCTCTATATAACTTGTCATATAGTGGTCTGGTAGTTCTTTTCCTACTTCCCAAAATGAAAAATCTTCTCTTGCCGCGAATAACCAGAAACTGTTAACACCAAAGTTTAAACTATCTGGTTCTTCTAAATGACAAAACTTACCATGGTCTAATAGTTTAATTAATGTTCCACCGTGTGCATATCTATGTCTATGTGTACCTGCTGGTGGGACTAGTGCTACTATATCTGTTTCATTAACAACACGTGTAAGTTTAATTTTGCCACGCATACTTCTTATTCCGTGTGAGTCAGTTACTTTTGGTTGACCGTATGTAATACATTCTGATAACTTAAATCCTGCATAGTCTAAGTACCAACTTACAATAACTGCCTCAGCACCACCTAAACTATGACCTGTAACTGTTACACTCCAAGTCTTATCAAGTCTATTCATAATATCATCTGCTATCATTTCAGCAGTTCTATGAAAGCCTGTATGTAATTCTATCTGTAATCTAAAACTTTTGTCTTTAAAGAAATTTATATCTTGCATTGCATTGTGAGAGTTCTTTGTACCTCTAATAGATACGTAATATTTTTGTGCGGACTTATCTGTAATGATGCAATATTTTATTTCATTGATTTCATTTATGTAGATATCTTTGTCAATGCTTTTATATTTCTTTTTAATTGTATCGTTCTCTTTGTATATTGCTCCGGCCAATTCAGCATACCATTTAATCTTATTCCAATCTGGGTCTTTTTTATTTTTTACTGTCTCTTTAAATCTGCCTTCTAAGTTATACTTCTTAACTAACCATTTTCTTACTCTCTTCGCCAGTCGGGCAAGTATCCATCCTTGTATCACCCATTTAATGAAATATCTTATTAAAAATACCATCATAGTCCCTCTCCTAAAGTTATTAGATAACTACGACTATTTATCAGTATTTTCATTTATTCTGTTGGATACGTTCCTGTAGGTATAAATCTCCAGTCAGGTTTTGGAGTATAATCTTTCATTAATACAGATAATTCTGGAAATACTTGCGAGAAGTTCTCATTTCTAACTTCATCTAAATCATCTGTATATTCCCAAAACTTCCATACTTTGTTTTCCCAATCTTCTTGATTCATAAGATTGATATGATTTTCTACAAATGCATTAATTTTTTTTGCTAAATCTTCTGCACTTAAATGTTTTGTATAATGTCCGTTAGGTAAACTCTCTGTCCAAGCAACCATTTTATCTCGCCACGCATACCATATTTTTGTTATCTTTTCTTTAGAACGTTTTGGTATAGTTTTTATTGATAAGAAATCAGGACTATGCAATGGATGAATATTAAATGCTTCATCGTGCCATTGCCACAAATACTCATATTCATAATGACCTGCTTTTACTTTCCATTCAACATAATCAAGTATATGTAATATATTCATAACACTTAATGTTACTGAATCGTTTAATTTTACATTACGATTTTCTATTGCATACTTTTCTACTCTGTTTATATTTCGTAATATATGATCCCATTTTACAGGCGCTCTCATATATTCTAACTCAGGTCCCATTCCATCAATACTAAAGCCTATCCATAACTCTTTAAAATGAGACCAATAACCCAATACTTTTTCTGGAATATTTGTTAAGTTAGTGTCATACTGTAATATCATATTTTTAGCATCACCACTTTCTACACATTCTTCTAAGAATTTAAAGTGTCTATGAATCATCATTGGCTCACCACCAATTAAGTATAAATGGTCAATCTCTCCTTTTATAGCAGACATACTTTCCCAAAACTTGTCTGTTTCTGCCCAAGAAAAAGGATTAGGTGTTATATTATATTGTTTACCCTTTACGTGTTGTACAAAAATATCAAATGGTTTTTTACCACCTCTTACTCTTATTTTACCTTGGTCTCCCTTTTTCATCATCTTCATATAATCAGGTAACCAAGATGAACTAACAATAGGATTACAAATTCTACATTTTAGATTACATAAATTTCCTAATTGAATATCGTAATAAAAAGGTTTATGGTCTTGTGGGATTTCTCCTGTTTCTGGATTTGTTATTTTCTTTGCATCATCAAGTGAAAATTTATGAGACCATCTTTGTTCGTATAACTGTCTCATACTACGAACACCAGAATTTTCTTCATTCATACATCTAGTACAATTAGTATGCCACTTGCCTTGTAACATATCTAAACGTAATTGTTTACTTGTATCTGAATTCATTGCTCCTTTAATGCCATCTTTATAAACAGTATGCACATTACCATTAGTAAGCAATCTGCCTTTCTGTTCACCGTGACTCATCACACAACAACCTTTAAAAGTTCCGTCTGTTATTACGTGTATGTCGTGCCAGGGAGCAATACAAAAAGTTTTACTCATCACGTATAAAACCTTCTTCGTCTAATACGTGTTGATGTAACTTTGAATATTCTTCTTTATATTTTGGGTGATTTAAATAATACGATGGACCTCTACCATTTCTAACTGCAAATCTTACACTACCAGGAAACCCTTCTACGTCTCCTTCTTTTCTTGGCATAAAATGAATATGAGGCCACATTACAGATTGTCCTGCAGGTTCTCTCATATTCATTCCAAAATGATATCCATCTATCTTGCCTTCTTCTACAAGTTTCTCTCCATACTGAACAGTTGCTTGTAAGGCTATTGTTATAAATTTTGTATTGTTTTCTTTAGGTACAAAGAGTAAATGGCCATCGCAGACAGGCCACTTATCTTCGTATACTTTGTAATAAAAAGTATCTTCTATTGAGTTCTGTCCATTTCGTTCAAATGGTGTGTCTTCAAATTTTTCTATTTCCATACGTCTAATACCGGTAGTATTTTATTTATGACCCTAGCGGCTTTCCTTGAACTATCGTCAACAAAATCGTTAAAATCAAAGTGTGATTCATTACCTGCTAAATCACTTAATACTCTTACAATAACAAATGGTTTATGCCAATTACAACAAACTTGTGCAATCGCGGCACCTTCCATTTCTATTGCATCCGCTCTAAACTGTTCGTAAAACATTTGTCTAGTTTTACTACAAGCAAGATATGTATCTCCTGTTAATATTCTTCCAAATCTAACTTCATCTTTCAGAATATCACCTAGTTGTTTACGCATTTCTTTAGACATCTTATAAGATACATCTTCATTTTCATCTACCATACCAGGGAATACACCCGGTATAGCACTAATAAGTTGTCCATTGACTACTGCACCGTAGTCGTGTTGAATAAGTTGTTCAGCAACTAAAACGTCACCTATTTTATATTCTGGATTTACTCCACCTGCTACACCTGAAAATGCAATGCTATCACATCCGAAATGTCCTAAAAGTAATGCAGTTGTCATACTTGCATTAACTTTACCTATCCCACATTCTGCGGCAATAACTTTGACACCATTCATTGTACCAAATTGAAATATTTTATTGATGATTGTTTCTGTTTTGGGTTCATCGTCCCATTTTAATTTACCATATTCTTCTGGTATTGCTGATATTACCCCTACCGTCATTTTAGTTCCTAACTACTAATCCAATAAATCCATATTAACATTGGTACTATGATAGCGAATTGAGGTAAGAAGTTCAATAGTATTGCTTTTTCTTTCCATTTATACCCCACATAACACCAACCTGCGGCTCCACAAAGTTGCAAGATTGAGTTCCACGGAGTCAAACCGACTACGTGGAACATCATCGCAATTAAGATAGTAACCGCACTTGCATACTTTACGTATTTTACTAAGTCCATTCAAAGATTACTTTACAAGATTTTCTTTGAATACAGACTTAAGTCCTAATGCGTTAGTATTAAACTCAACAAGACCTCTTAGTGCATCTTCTGTAATAAATGTCATAAGAGTATCACGTTGAGCATTTCCGTCAGAACCGATTTTCCATTCATAATTACCAACTTTTTTAGCAATTACTTTTGTTGATTCTGGATCTGCCGCCATTTTTTCCATTGCCGCAATTAGTTCTGGTGCATTTGGATTACCTGCGTTAACCCATAATGCTTTTTGTAAACCATCACGGAATGATTTCACAAGTTTGTATGCATCATACATTTCACCACTTGGTGCTACACCCCATTTCGCTTCGAATAAAATTTCGAATTGAAATCCTGGATAGTTAGGATCATCTGCGTGTGAACCATCTGGTTGTAAAATACCGTGATGAAACCAAAGTTCTGCATTTTCATTTGGTCCTACGTGCTTTTTATAAGCCGCTGGATTTTCACGTGTACCTGTAAGTTCGCCTCTTTTGAAAGCAAGTCTACGTTCACCGCCACTCATTCCTGGAACCCAAGTTACGTGTTCTTTGAAACAAGCAGTATATTCTGCGATTGATTTATCTGGACCACAGATAAGCATTGTCATTGCAAATGCCTCTGGAACCATACCTGAACCTGCCGCAAATGATGGGTTTGTCATATCAGCGCCTTTTAATTTACCAGCGATAATATTCAAGTTCATCAATCCGATTGATTCATATTCAGCATAATTGTAGTCTACATTCTCTTGTAAGAATGCAACACCGTTACCACCGTGTGATACCATAATTACTTTGTCATCATCACGCATAGTGTTATGCCATTTGTTAAAACCAGGAATATCTCTTGCACCTGGATAATGTTTTAGAACAATCTTTTCACCTAAGTGTTTTTCTAATTGTCCTGCTACGATTTCACCCCATACAGAAGTTCCGCCACCGGGCTTCTGAGGGATAACCATAATGTATTCAGCGAATGCTGATGTTGTTAAGCCAAAAAATACGGCTAATGCTATTAATGTTTTTCTCATAGTTACTCTCCGTTTACGTTTATGAGTTTGTTTTTACGTCCTTCCTTAACAACTTTATGTGTTGTTTCGGTAGTCCATCCTGTTACTTGTAGCATAGGTCTATCGTTCCAACCCATATTACAAGTTGCGTGTGGAATATCTCTCCATTCCCAAGTTATACATTCACCTTTTTTCCATTGATGAAAGTATGTATTACCTAATGCAAAAACTTGACCGTGTTTCCAATCGTCTAACATAATTGCAAATCTTCGCATTAAGTGAGGATTTTTATCAGCCTCAATCTCGGTAAATGAATTACCACGTTCTTTGCGTCCTGCAAAATTATCAATGTGCCAATGCAACATTTGACCTGTTGTTTGGTTATGAAACTTTATTGCCGTTTCATTCATACCAAAATAGTTAGCAATACGTTGAAAGATAGGAATATCTTTCGCATTTGCCCTACTAAAAATCTGTGAGTCAGGATCTGCTCCTGCTTTTATTAAATCGTTTTGTTCTTGTGAGGCAGTATAGATTTCTGACTTTTGTTCTATGTTTCTATTTGCCCAAGTATTTGGTTTTACTCTACCTAAACACTCATCTATTTCATTTGACCAGTCTCCTTGAAAAGTACCAACATACTGAAAGTCTCTTTCGCCTGGTTCAAATTCATCAAAGTGCCATTGAGATTGTGATTTAGTAAATTCCCATCTACTATCACCCCATTTTTCATCATTCATTATGCATACTCCAATTTTCCTCGTCTAAATATTCCCCATATAAAAACGATTACTATTAATCCCATTAAACCTAAAAATATCGGTCTATCCATTAATTTGTCAAAACCATATAAGTTTAACATTTGTATTGATAAGCCTTCAATTCTATCTGAAAGAATGAAGCCCATTAACATTGCTGGTCTACTAAATTTCCATTTTCTACAAATAAGTCCCAATACTGTCATACCTGCCAATACTGCGTAATCTTCCCAACCACCTGTATATTGAACACAAGCCCAAATAATAAATGCTACAAGAATCGGAAAATAATATTTGTAAGGTACATAACTTATCATAGCAATATATCTAGTAAAAATCAAGCATAAAATTCCACAAAGTACAGTTGCCCACATAAATCCATAAAACAAACTATCAAAGAATTTTGTATCATATGCTAAGTCTGGTGTACCTAATTCAAAATCAAGATACATAAACAAGCCCATCAACACCGCGGCAAAACTTGCACCTGGTATACCGAACAAAACAGTTGGTATCATAGATGTAGCCTTTTGTGCATTATTAGATCCTTCTGGTCCAATAACACCTTTGATGTTACCATTACCAAACTTATCATTTGGATGGGCGGCTACTGTAGAACCATATGCTAACCAATCACTCATTGCTCCACCTAAGCCAGGAAGTAAACCAATAAATGCTCCTATAGCCCCACCTCGTAATGCGTCCCATTTATGTTTCCAAGTTGCTTTTGCACCATCAACTGTTTGTTGAAATAAGTTGTCCATTGGTACCGCAGAAATTTTATCACTTCTTCTTAAGCCTGCAATAATTTCTGGAAAAGCAAATAAACCTGCAACTACTGGCATAAGTTGTAATCCATCACCTAAGTATGCCCAACCTAATGTCCATCTATCTGCGTTTGTATATGGATCTGTACCAATATATCCTAAACAGAAACCTATTACAATAGCGATTAAACTTCTTACCCACCATTTGCTTGATATAAATCCAACACAAGCAAGTGCCAACATTGTGAATGCCCACAATTCAGGTATACCAAATATCATCATTAATTGTATGTACCAGGGCAATAATCCAAAAGTCAATGTACCCCAAATTAATCCATTTACTGTTGATGTTGTAACTGCCGCCGTAATGGCATAAGTTGCCTTACCTTGTTTTGCTAATGGGTATCCGTCTACCATAGTAGCCGCGGCTGAATTTGCTCCTGGTATTCCTAATAGTACACCAGTAAATGTATCACCAGTTGTACTGGCGGCAACAACTGCCATACAGAATATTACTCCTAAATATGGGTCTCCTGAAAAATATCCAATAAAAGAAAACAAAGCAACTAATCCTGTTGTTGCACCTGCACTTGGAATAATACCTACAACGAGACCATAAAATGTACCTGCTAATAGTACTAAAATTTGTTCTAACATATCTCTACTTTCTTTTCAAAACTGCCGTTGTTTACAACTTCAATAGTTTCTTTTGTAGTCCAACCTGTTATCTGTAACATAGGTCTATTATCCCAACCCATATTACTTGTACAGTGTGGAATATCACGCCAGTTCCAAGTTATACAATCGCCTTTGTTCCAACGATGCCAAACTTGATTTCCTAACATAAACACTTGTCCGTGTTTCCAATCATCTAGCATCACAACAAATCTTCTCATTGCGTCAGGATTTCTATCTACTTTTATTTCTTTGAAACTATTGCCACGTTCTTTACGACCAGCAAAATTATCAATATGTAAATTAAGAGTTTGTCCAGGTCTTTGATTATGAAATTTAACTGATGGATCTTCTAGTTTTAAGTGACTAGCAATTTTTTGAAATATGGGAATATCGTCTGCTACCGCACGTTGAAATATTTCTTGTTTTGGATTTGCACCCGCTCTAAACAAGTCCATTTCTTCCGCACTTGCAGAATACATCGGTTTCTTATTTTCATCTGGATTTTTTGAGAAATAATTACGATTTGCCCAAGTACAATCAACAACACGTTTCATTGCTTTCTGTACAGAAAAATCCCAATCACCAATAAATTGGCAAATAGGCTGAAAGTCTTGTGTATCTGATTTAGTATCAAAATGCCATTGTGATTGTTCACGTGTATATAACCAACGTGAACCATTCCAGTTCTGGTATTTTCGATACCCTTGTTGGGATCGATTTGTCATTTTTGGTCCTTTTATAGGCTCTGAGCATTAACTGACTTATTTCAGCAAGTCGCTCTTTTTATAACGTACTTTTATTTATCAATTATGTACTAAGTTTATTTATCTTTTATCGAATCCCAACTAATTTCATACGTAATTGGATAATGACCTTGTGATATTTCTTTTGTATTTTCAGTATGCACCTTAATATCTTTTACTTTGATATCTGCATTAGAAATCATCTTGTCTAAATTTATCAATTTACCTGAGTTAGTTTTAAATGTAGGATAAGAATCTAGATATGATTTAAATCCATAGTCTCCAATCAGTTGATTTATTTCTTTATGATTTGGATCCATATGAAAATCACCTGCTATGATACTTGGTGTATCTTTCATTTCAGATAAAATATATTCTACATCTTTTAGTAAGTCGCTTTCTTGAACAGGAAATTCTCCTACGTTTTCAGGAAAACAAGGCAACATTGAAATTAAGTTAATTACACCAACGTTACATTTTAATGCATTGCAACCCTGCCAAGGATTACCTACTGCACGTATTAATTGTTCACTTGGTAAATCTATTGTTTCTATACTACCCAATGTTCCTCCTGGGCCTCTTGCTACTACTAAATTCAAATCGAAATTTGGTGGGACACTTTCGGTCATATGTACTCTATCTGCGACATTACAAAGTTCTTTTTGTTTATCTTTTGGAAATCTTTGTAGTAGATAATATTCTGCGTGACTTGAAACCTTTTCTAGTAAATCCCATCCAAGACGGAGGTTATCCGTGTTATATTGTAAAAATTTATGAAAATTCATTGTGAGTCTCCGGACGGTGCTTAATCTGCCTGTTCCAATGTTACCGTTAATGGGTAACCATGTGCCCTGCTTGTCCCGTGAGTCTCTTCCACCTTTTGTTCCGCTATTTCTAAATTATACATTCCGACTATTGCTTTTTGGTCTATATGAATTTTATTTGCTAAGTCGGCTGATGTTTGTTGGTCGTGATGATACAGTTCCATAAGTACTTTAACAACAAAGTCAATAGGTGTTTGGTCATCGTTATGCATAACAACATAATATCTTTTTGGTGTTGCTATTTTTATAGTCGATGCCGTATCAACTGATGTTACACTTTCATTTTGTGTTTGCATAATACTTACTTCCCACTGTATACTAATATTTATCTGTTTTTAAAGATAAAAAGGAGAGGCAATTTCTCGCCTCTCCTAATATTATATCAGAAACCTGATTAGGTTTCAAGTATTATTTGATGTCGATACTTCTAGGCTTTTTACCCTCTGGAACA
>CEPR01008238.1_pt1 | contig 13055 bp, 6 predicted proteins | sample 530431 | NCBI WGS metagenome assembly CEPR01 (sample SAMEA2620078, study PRJEB7988) | marine metagenome | isolation source: saline water (ENVO:00002010), including
GATGCTGATAATGTTGTTTTCTTATTATTCCAAGATGAAGCTCAAGGAAGTCAGGGCGCTGATTATCATGACAACCCTGCAGATGGACAAATACAAGGAAGTCATGCTACAGATATTGCAACTTTAAGGAGTAGAATAAATACTTTAAACTCATCAAATAATAATTTTTATAGAGGGGTTGTATTTCAAGTAGAAGGCGCTAATAACAGTGGGTTTAAAGCTTATTTACAAGCTGTACAAGGAAGTACTGGTAATTTTAGCGGAACAAGTGGCTTAAATGATTATGCTTCAGGTTCGACAAATTACTTAGGTTTCACATATGATATAGAAGATGCGGTAGTTTCTTCAGGATCAACTTTAAATAATTCTGTTGCCCCATATAAACCAGGAAGTTCAAGTGATAGGTTTGATAAATGGGAATATTATTATTTATATCATGTAACAAACGAATTAAAAGATTTAGGATTTGACAACAATGGTGCATTAGGTTGGCCAATAATAAAAGACGACTAGATTATGCCAGATAAAAAAACAATAACATATGATGAGGGAGTGAGCGGATGGACTTCGTTTCACTCATACACACCTGAATGGATGACACGTGTAGGTACAAAGTTTTATACTTTTGATAGTGGAAATTTGTATGAGCATGATTCAAACTCTCAAAGAACAAGATTTTATAATCAAACAGATGGTTGTGAAATTACTTTATCAGTAAACAAATCTCCTTCAGATGTTAAATTATTTAAAAACTTAATATTAGAAACATCACAACAAAACTGGAGTGCTGTTTTATCTACAGATATGGAAAGTGGTTCTATAAGTGAGACACAATTTGAAGCTTATGAAAGTTATAGATCAGGTTATATAAGACAATCAGGTAGTAGACTTAATTTTAATGAGCTTACTATTGTGGGTATTGGTCAATTAGTAGAGATTGTAAGCAGCACAAGATACAGATTTAATTTAGACGTATCGAACCAAATATTAACGAGCGGTGTAGATAATTTGTATTTTAATTCTGGACAGACTAGATTAGTTGGAACTATTAACGATATATTAGACAATGACGCTACAGATACTCTTACACGTGATGTCGTGCAAATTACTAGTGCACCCGACAACTCAAGTACCTTTAGCCCGTCTGTCGGTAATTTTATGTTTGTTGCAAAGGATCCATCGCCAGAATCTAGAGGTATTAGAGGATACTATTGCAGTGTGACATTGAGTAATGGATCTACTGGTAATGCAGAGTTATTCTCAGTAGGTAGTGAAGCTGTTAAGAGCTACTTGTAAATTTTGTATATTTGTGTAATTAAAAAATTGATATTATGCCTTTATTAACTACAGTTGGAATGATTCTAGGCGGAGCATCAGCTATAAAGGGTTTTATGGGTGGTGGAAAGATGGCAAGCGCAGGAAGACGACAATTAAATCAATTAAGAGATGTTGAATTAAAAAACGCTTATGCTAATCTTAACCCTAGTATAAGAGGAGAAGAACTTATGTTTGCTCAAACAAACAGAAGGATGGGACAAATTGCGGACGTAGCTTCAGGAATGGATGCGGCTTCTGCTATGGGTCTTATAAACGCTTCTCAGGGTAACATAAACGAAGTTGAATTACAAGGTATTAATAGTATATTAGATAAAGATTTTCAAGCTGACACTCTTAGAGCAGGAGATGAGGTAAGAATACAAGGACAATTGCTTGAAAGAAACCAAGCTAGAAGGAATGAGGCTATTTCACAAATAAACGCAGGAGAGCAAATGCAACAATCTGCTTTAGAGGGAGCCGCATCAATGGCTATAGCTGCAGGTAATGCACAGGAAATGGCTGCTGCTCAAGGAGGTTTTGATGATGTAAAATCTATGAGAGCTTATAATAAATCACAAAGAAATGCTGGTGGTAATTCAGTAACTATACCTCCTACTACACCTCCACCAACACCTCCATCCAAGGTAGTAACTAATGCACCAACACAGTTATCAAAAAACAGTCCTTTTAAAACACTCTTTGATTTTGACAATCCAGGTTCTTTATTCCCAAATAGGGGAGTTGTACCTGGAGGTACATCTGCAGGCAATGTATTTAGAGGTCTAAATTATAATTTAAACATAACAGGAGGGCCTAACTCTTTATTTCCAAGAAGAAATGTAGTTCCTGGAGGAACTGTTGGAGGTAATGTATTTAGGTTTATAAACCCACTTGGTAAAAACTTTGGTGATAAATCAATATTTTAAAAATGGCAAACGGACAAACATTATATCAAGCACCACAAAGTAATTTGCAAAATTTAGCTGTGCAATACACACAAGGCATGGCTCAAGTCAATCAGATTAAAGGTCAAGTTAGAGCTGCAAGGGCGGAAGAGCTTGCAAATTTAGGAGCAGAGCTAGATAAAATTAGTCTAACTGGGCTGAATGATGCAGATAAAATGTTTAATGAATCAGGAGTTTTATTAAGACAAAGAATATCTGCTGCACATCAAGCAAATGCAAGAGGTGAAATATCTAGGTCAGAAGCAACAAGAATTACAAATGCTGCTATTTCTGAGGCCAATATGATTGTGAACAGCACAGAAATCATAGGAAAAAATTATGAGGATAAAAAGAAAAGATTTGAAGACGGTGAAATAAGTGGAGCTGAGCTTGACCAGTTTGAGTCAGGTTATTTTGGTATGGCTAGAAACATGAATTCTAATGTTAAAAGATGGACACATCTGACTGATGGCGGTAATGGACTTAGCTTTACACATCATTATCAATACTACGATAAAGATGGAATTTTAAGATTAGGAAAACTTGAAAGGTCTTTACATGATTCTGTAAATCCACACAGTGAAAGCATTGTTGGATTTAATAATGATGATTGGGCAGACACAATACAAAATGTTATTGGAGACAGGGCAAAGCAAGACACAAATCAAGTAAATGTAACTAATGGTCAAATATTACAATACGCTAGAGACCATGCTGCAGATCCTCAAGTTAGAAATACAATAGAAAAATTAATAGAAGGATATACCGACGCAGACCTTATTGGTGTCTTGTATGACGCGAGAGGAGCAAGAGCTCGTTGGAGTAAAAGCTATACAGGTGAAAAAGGCCAATCAGAAGTAGATGCTCTTGTTATAGATCAGTATTTTGATAAAAATGGAGATTACATAAAATTTGGAAAAGGTGATTTATTTACACTTGACACAGATGAAAAAGGTAATTACTTAATATCAGATGACCAAAGAGAATTAGCTCGTGCTTATTTAAGACAAACTGCATACACAGCATTAGATATTGATTACAGAAATGTAATGAATAAAGATAGAGCTGGTGGTGGAGATGTAGACAACGAATTCTTACAACCATTTAATAATATTGTAATAGGTAAAGGAGAAAGCAAAAACGTAACTGCTAATGTTATGGCTAGTGTGAATTTAGAAAAACTTATGTCTGACACAATAGGTCAAAAAGGTATTGATGAAATAACAAGATCTAAATATCAAAATGTAATAAATTTAGGTAATCAAGATATGAGTTACACAAATACTCTTAACACATGGAATGATGTAGGTGAAATTTTAGAAGGTGGACAGCCTAATGTAGATTGGTATAATTCGGATGATATAGAGTCTAATTTGTATAAGAATCAATCAAATAACTTTTCAAAAGTATTCCTTGGTGGAACAGGTACAGATAAAACAGAATTTAACCTTGAAACAATGAACGGTGGACAATTCGAAACTATAGACAGAATTGGTTACATGATGAAAGAGGTAGACGGAGAGTCCAGAGTTGTTATTTTAATTGGAGGTTCAACAGAAACTAGTGAATATAGAAAACAAGCTGGAGAACAAGACGTGGATGATTCTATGGATGTTTCTATGAAAAGAACAAACATAGTACAGACATACGGTTTTGCTAAATCAGGACAAGCGCAAAAGATTTATGATGAGTTATATAAAAGTTATCCAGGATTTAAAGAAGAAGCAGACTCTCAGTTTAAAAAAGGACCTGGATCTATCAACGAAGATACAAACGACAAATATGCCTATGCTTTGATGAGGGTTTTAAAAGAATTACAATAAGATGAATGGAGACCCAACAATCAAAAATACTACACAAAACAATAGTATAGACCCACAAGACCCTATATTGGTAGACCCTATAATTAGTAAAGTAAAAATATCTAATTATTTAAATAATTTTTACAAGACTAATAATATCAAAATGAATGTTGCTCCTGTTATTGAAACAGCTTTTGCAGAGGGTAAGGGTAATTTTAATTATTTTAAAAAAAGAATACAAAATGAATCTTTGTATGCTGGTATTGATATACCTTCAGACGAAGAACTAGATAGTGTATTTAATTCTTTTCGAGATTTAGATGCTGAAGAAAAGAAAAGATTAAAACTTAAAACAAATTACATATTAGATGAGGCTAAGAAAAAAGAGTTTGAAGCACTTACAAATGTAGATTTACCAGATGAAGCTGTTGGGACTGAAGGTGTTGAGGTTGTAGAAAAAGTAGAAGCTCCAGAAAAAACATTTAAGCCAGAAGATTATAGAGGTATAAGTGGAGGAGTAGACTCTAAATTTGATAGAATAATATTTGAAAGGACTAATGAGTATATAAATAAACAAAAAAACCTAAACCCAGAAAAATATAAAGAAGCTCAGGTAGGAGAAGAAAACTTAAAAATATTTAATGACAATGATTTATATCAACATGTTTTTAAATATGAAGATTACGTAAAAAACAAAGACAACCCTACTTATAATTTTAGTTCTAGAAAAGACGGAAGTTTTGGCAGAATGATTGATGGGTTGGGTGTTGAGTTTATATTCAATGACGCTGTTAACGCAGTAGAAATATTTAATAAAAAGTTTGGGCAGTTTGGATACAGAGCAGAACCAAAAATAGAAAAAGCTTCACCATTTGCTCCAGAAAGACATTCGATTGTTCTTTTTAACTCTATGGGAGAAGAAATGTTTACTCAACCTTTATTTCATCAATCAGTAGCGGGTATAAGCAAAGAAAAGCTTGTTGAGTTAGTAGGAAAACAGATAGGTGAAGACCCAACAAAAATATTAGGATTTTCACCAACTTTAGGCAACTACATAAGACCAGAGGTTTACACACAACAATTTCAAGAGTTTAAGGTAAAGTTTAGTGCAGCTACATTAAACGACACACCTATAGTAAATTTAGCAGAGAATTTTCTTAACGCTGAAGCTCCTATATATGTATTGAGAGATCATTTTTATAATATGACAGAGCTGTCTCCAGTAGAGAACAGAATGATTGTGGACATTGCTGCTGAGTTGCCTGGTTTTGATTTTGAAGTTGAAGATTTATATAGCGCAGAAAGATCTCTAAACGATGAGCGTTTATATGACCCAATGAAAATTATGAAGTTTCTCAATGCTATGAGAGATGAAATAAAATCAACAAAAAAAGGAGAAGGTGTCGAGATAGTGTTGCCAAAAAACATGCAACTAGACAAAGAGGGTGGTTTATTTGATACATTACAATATCAATATGATTTTGGTATTAACACAGGGTTTGATGGTTTTCATAGAATTTTAGGCTTATCAGATAATTTAGATGATATTATTTTAGATCATTCTGGAAATAGACATACAAAAAGAGATTTATTAAACAAAGCTTTAGATCATTATGCTTTGAAGTTGAGAGATAGAGTTGACTTAGCATCAAGAAATGTAGGTTTTGCTATGAGAATAAATGACAACTATAAAAAGTTCCCTTTACACGGGCCTTTTGCTAGAGTAGCTTTTGAAGATATGGGTTCTTTAGGTGTCAATGTAAATGATCACTTTCCTACAGATGGAATTACTATAGATGGAAGACCATCAACATATGAAGAATTATATAACATTATTACTGACCCATCATTAAACAACGATGTCCGAATGGATAGGATAGATGTCAAGATAGGGAACCCAAATGATTATGGGATTTTAGCGCCAATTATTGAGCGTGCACAAGCTTTATATGACAGAAACGAAACAGGATTTGATGGAATAATGGGTCATAAAAATTGGTTTACCAATAGTCTAGATAGAACATATGAGTGGTTTGAAAACTTAATACAAGGAGCAGGTATCGAAATGGTAGATATAGGTGGTAGTATGAATGAAATTATGAAAGATGCTTTGATTGCTACAGGTATGGATAGAAATTTAGCTAACTTTATAGTTAATAAACCTTTGGTGTTAGGAGGTCCTGCTTTGCCTGGAGGCCCTGGTTTAAGTTTAGTAACTAATCCTTTCACAAAACAAAATGCAGAGGATTTAAGGGAAGAGTATTTGCCTGAGTGGTCTACGAAAGTTACTGATGCATCTGATTTATTAGAGTTTATGACTCTAGCAAACCAACCTTTTTCAGAGTCTTTACCTTACATAGCAGCTTTTATGGTTAATCCAAAACTAGGTGTTGCTCTTGTAGGGGTAAATTCATATGGTGAAAACTTATATGGGTTCAATCAAAGACGAGAGAATATGGAAAGAATGGAAGATTCTGGATTTGCATTGACAGAAACAGAATTAAACATGATGGACACAACAGACTGGGCTATACGAGCATACTCTTTAGGTAACGCAAGTATAGAAACAGCTCTAACTGCTGCATTTACAATGAGGTATTTTAGACAGTTCGAGTGGATGAAAAGATCTAAAATTCCTAAAGATTTACAGACCGCAGAAAATGCTAGAAAATTAGCTGAACAATATGCCGTTAGATTTGACAAAGGATATAGCGCAAGTTTAAACAGGCTTTATCAATATGAATTAAAAGCGGTAGGTTATGAGCTTGCAGAAGAAAATTTAATTGCCACTTTTCAATACATGTTTGAATCTGGCTTTGGATTGAGAGAATTTAGTTATGATGAATTTGCAGAAATCGTAAAAGAAACATCAGCTGTTACAGCATTTAGTTCAATGGGTATGGCAGGTGGATTAAGAATATCCTCAAACATAAACTTAAGTAATGCAGCCGACAATGTCATATCAAACAATATAGGTACTGGTGAGTATTATAAGCTTGCAGATACTTTTTTAAATGTAAAACAATCTTTAAACACTTATATACAAGACCAAAAAGCTCAAGGCAAAACAGATAAACAAATACAGAAAAGTCAATTTTATAAATGGGCTGATACCTACTTGAAAGATACTAAAATAGACCTACAAGGAATAGAAAAAAATAGAGCTGACCTTATTAAAAAAATGTCTAGAGAAGATAAGATAAGATTTTTAGATGGGTTAGCTAGCATGGCAGGATATGAACGTACAATAGCAAACACTACACAAACTTCTGTTGTAAGAGCAGAGGCTTTAGAAAGTTTAAATTTAGTTAGAAATTCTTTATATGAAATAGTTTCAGGACTTGAAACCAAAGGTGCTTACGAGTTTTTATCACCAGACATGAAAGCTAAATACTATAATGATGCCTATATGGAAGTTTATAATGACGAAAAAATAAGGGGTCAGAACTTAAGCGAAAAGGAATTAGCCAGAATAATTAAAGATAAAGCAGCAGACTATTATTTAAGAGATGTTAAAAATAAGAAAGACAAAAACGAAGAGCTACCTAAGATAGAGCCTTTAATAGCACCTTCATATGGTAATATTGACCCTGCAAGTTTATTTACAGCAGATTTAGATCCTGAGTTTTCTAAAACATTTAATCTTTCAGACCAGATAGATTTAAGTCTAGATAGATTGATTAGTGAGATAAGTATATTGGAATCAACTAAAGGTTTAGAAAAACAAGATGGAGAAGAAAATATAGACACAACAAAAGAGCTAGAAGCTAAAGTAAATAAAAGAAATAAGATTCAAGAAATTGTAGACAAGATATCTAAGTATAACAAGTTTGGAAACAATGAGTTTATGCAAAACCTTAGTAATCAAGACAGGAAATTTGTCATAAAATTTTTCCAAGAAATAAACGGTTCTGCAACAAGACCAATTGAAGGTCAAACATTAGATAAAGATGATAGAGCTTTTCAATTCCAAAGAATGAATTCTATTGTAGATGCTTATGGTATAGCAACAGAAATAGCAACACAACTTGACGCTCCTATTGACATATTTACTGGCAATAAAAATTTAGCATGGCTTTTACAAAACTATGCAGGTCAATATAGTGTACCATTTTTATTTCCTGGTAACGACCCTGCAAGTAGAAACATTGCTACACTTGATGTTCTAAAGAACTTATTAATTAGAGATAAAAACATAGCAGCTCCTTTTTTAAATCTTTATGAAAGAATAATGGGTAAGAGCGCTGCAGTTACACAGAGAAACTCTGGCTTGTATAATGAATTAGTTGATTTATATTTTAAAGGCAAAGGAGGTCCAAGTATTAGAAGAAGTTTATCTAAACTAGGCTTTAAAGAAAATGTTAAAAGAAAAGTAGATATATATGATGATATTGAAATGTCTATACTTTCAGGACTAGGAAGAGTTAATTTAGATAAAACAGATGGTATAACGGAGTTTGAAAGGTATAAAAAGAACTTACTATTAGAGTTGCAAAGAAGAAAAGATGAGGCAGATGGAGCAACTAAAAACAAAGAAATTTATCAAAGTAGATATGAGCAACTAAAAACAGTTATGGACAAGCTAAAAATAGAAACTGCAACTTCTTATGACGATGTGGTTGGTTTAGCAAGCAGTTATAATGTTGATGTGGTTAATAAAATAAGAGAATTGTTTAAAGAAAGACAAGGTGATGCAAAATCAAGAGTAGATGGCTTTGGACAAAAGTGGACAAACTTTGAGAATTATATGCCTTTATTTGTAAAGCCAATAAAATTAGATAAAGACGCACTCGATCAAATGCAGTATGAAGATCCTACTGCAGACTTAACAGGAGGTAAAATAAACACAGCTGGATCCCTACAATACGCTACCGTTCCAGATAGTTATATAGATGCAGGATATAGATTAAACTTTGGTGACTATTTTAAGAATGCATTTCATGCTTTAAAAGGTAGCGACATGGACGCTAGTGTTAGGCAGGATGTCATGACAATGTATAGTTTATTTAACAATCCTTTGTTTGCAAAACAATTTTCTAGTAAAAAAGATTTCGCAACCTTTAAAGCGTTATATGGTGAACAGTTTTTAAAAGCTTTCAACTATGAAGTTAACAAAGGTAGAAACCCATATACAGATTATGGTGATGCTAATATATTTGGTTTAGATGTAGAAAGAACATTAAATGAAAAAGTAAATCAAGTTGTGAGCACAGGTTTATCAATAGCTTCTGCTGTATCTTTAGCGAGCTTACCACAACCAACACAACAGTTTTATAGTGCGGTAGGTAACAATATGATTAGAGTAAGTTCACCTGAAGCAAAAAGATTGTTATCACAAAAAATGTTTTTATTCCCAGCTTACTTAGCAGAAGCATCAAATGGAACAAAAGCTAAAACAATAGCAGGAAGATTAATACAGGATTTATTTGGGCAAGGAGACAAGTCAAACATTTATGCTTTGTCTCAAACCGCTTTAAGAAACTCTATAAAAGCAGAGTTACCTTTAGAACAGGATACTTCAAGAGACATAAGTTATTACGCTACAGCTCTTAATATAGATGCAGGTGTTTTTGGAAAGTATGGAATCGGGGGGTCTTATACGTTTGACCAGTTGATGAAAAAAATACAAGGAAACACAGAGCTTTCTTTAGAATTATTTTTAGCAAAAGCAGATAAAGCGGCAGCAAACGCTTCGTTTGAAGCACATTATTTAGATTATAAAATTAAAAATGGCGCTAAGTATCCAGAGGGATCAAAAGAAAGACAAGCTTGGTGGGCTAAAGAAAACGAAAATCCCGACAAGGAAGCTATTAATTACGCCGATGCCTTGGTTAAAGAATTGATGAGACCGTCTGGTGATTTGTCAGAAGCTGGAATTTATAGAAGCGATCAAAACTCAGTAATGAAAAATGCATTGAGAACTTTTATGCCCTTTGCAAAATTTGGTTTGAATGCAAAAACAAACTATTGGGTACAATATGCTATAGCTAACGATCCGAATGTTCCTGCTGATCAACAAAGAGAAGCAAGAGCAGCTATGTCAGGTATTATGACTGAAATCACCACATTCCAAGGATTAAAAGTTACATTACAATCTGCAATGTACGGAACTTTAGCAAGTGTTTTATTAGGATTTGATGAAGACGAAATTGAAAGATATGGAGGCCCTATAAATGAAATGCTTACACAGGATGGAATCTTTGGTGGAATGCCGATAGATGACCCTGAATTTATGAAGTACTTAGACAAAGAGTTTAGCCAACTTGATCCTTTAAAAGACTTAAGTTCTATGGAAGCTGTCAACGCATATTACAAAGCATATTTAGATTATAGAGCACCTGGAGTACACGATGCATTACAAGACTTACAAAAGTTTGGTAACACTTTTACCAATAAAACAAATCTAACTCCAAAAAATAATAATATTATGCAGGGAATTGTTCAAGATGTTATTAGAACATTAAACCCTGTAGTGTTACCAGAGTTTGCTAATACAGCTATGTTTGCGACTATAAACCACGTAGCTAAAACATATAATTTAGTAGATGAAAATATATTTTTAGAATATGCTTCTGAAGATTTGTTTTCTGATGAACTAACAACACCACAAAAAATGTTTGAATTTTTCTCTGAGCATATGGGTCTGTATGGAATTGCAGGTGAGCAGTTATCTAAAGTAGAAAGCGCTTTTCAATTATTAGAGGACAATAGTATTACAAAAACTGTGCCTCCAGGAATTCAACAAACTCAATACGTTGGAACTGGACATGAGTTGATAAACCAAAAGATAGATAAAACTATAGCAACTTTAGTTGTAACTAGAATGTTGTTGGCAACAGGTCAAGTACCAGGAGTGCCTGCTGCAGAAATAACTAGATATTTAGATAGGATGGAGAGAGGTTTAGAAAAATATGTGAACACAACTAGGTCTGCTGCTTCAGGAACACCTCAATCTGAACAAGATCCAATGATGAAAACTACAGTATGGAGATATCTTGAAGACTTAGACGCAAACAGAAAAAGAAGAAAAGTCCCTAAGAAATAAAATATTTTTCCTTAATCAATCTTATAACCTCTAAGCAATCTTTTTGATTCCTTGGTACAAACAGATCAGCGTGTATATTATTTATCGTTAGATAGCGTTTAAAAAGCTTCCAGACCAAAGGAAATCTTTCGTTAGGATTACCCTTGCATTCAATAATAAATCTTGGTGGATTCTGTGTATCTACAAAATCAGGAGTGTACGTTATAGGTAATATTTTTTTATGACCTTTATCATGCAGAAACTTTTTCTTTGGAGTTTTTTCATAAGAACTAAAAGGCAACTGAAAGCCGTCAATGATTGTGAATTTTGTCCCTTCGTATTTGCTTGGAATTTTGTGTGATTTTAAAAGAAGATACATGTGTGACTCTAGCTTAGATTGAAATTCTATACCATCAATCTTAGTTTTTTTATGTCTCGTTATCTGTCTTTTTTTTCTTCTTCGATACATCTTCAATGCTAAGGTAGTTAAAAACCCCTATTTTATTAAGTATTTGCGTTGCTTCTTTTTTGCTTGAAGCATATATATCATAATTAGAATACTGTCTCATGAGACCTTTTCTAGTTAGCTTTTCTTTTGTTATTGTTTTATATTTTTTAAAAGACCCTATCTTGGTATCAAATAAAAGCTCGTTATACGCTTGATCAATCTCCACTTTGTCGATTAAATATTCTATAGCCATTTTGTTAGGAACATTTAATTCTTTTGAAGCTATAAAAACATAGTCGTTTTCAAATGATAATATTTCAAATCCTCCTTCATCTTCTTCTAACAACACATAAATAAAATTATCATTTAAATATCCTTTTAAATCTATTTTTTTTAATAAGTTTTTAATGACTATGATTTCTGTGTCGTCTGGCTCCCTACTGCAATAAAATTTATCTTCGATGTTCATAATGTAAAAGTAATAAAAAAACCCCCACTGTTTAGCAAGGGTTTTTACAATGAAAACTTATCTAGAGCGATACGACTAATAAGAACTCTAGATGATAAACTCTTTACAAATATACAAAAAATTATGAATAAGGCCTATCTCCGTAGCCCCATTCGTATCTAAGTGTGCAAAAAAAACAATGTAACATAAAACTATACCAATGTTGGGTATCGTTTGGTTCCACCATTTCATATCCTATAAGCATTGCTTCATGAGGCCAAAAGAAAGAGAATGATATTTGTGTCCATTCTTCCATTAAAAGATGTGTGTTAATCGAGCTATTTGACCGTGTTCAGGGTGATGAACAAAACCTTCAATAGCTTTTGGGTTATGTTGATATCCGTTTCTATGATGCCATGAGTCAGCTGATGACGGACTCCTTAGGCTTTCTACTGTCACCCCAGTATAATCTTTTGCGTTTTTATGGTGTACGTGATGTGTATATATGTATCTATGTCGACATTCTGCCCAAAATTCTTTTGATTCTACTGCCATCAACAATGGTAAATTCGCGACACGCGCACCATCACCATGCGTTGTGCCGATTAAATTCATTCCGTACCTGTAATATTTTCTATGTGTAATTGCTGTATCGAACGTTACGTTTTTTGTTTTTCTAAACCAAGATTTTATTACGTCAGCTAAAAAGAATCCATTAGTATAGTCATGGTTAGAAGGATTGTACATTACATGTACATCACAAATAGCTATAAGCTTATCAATAATTTCTACATATAAAGACTTTGCTTTCATAAAATTTTCGTACCACATACCATCTGTATCTTGTGGAGTTCCTGACGTAGTTTGCCTTTTTGGTGTATCTATATGTAGTATATCGTTTCCTATAACTAAAACTATTTTTTCTAAATCAAACCCATAGCACTTGTTTAATATTCCCTCAACCCCATCTCTTACTCTTTGCACTGCTATTTCTTGATCATAAGCTTCACCTGTTTCAAAACTCGTTGCAAGTTTACCTATGTGTATGTCTGCGGGATCCAACACTAATAAG
>CEPR01009734.1_pt1 | contig 12983 bp, 15 predicted proteins | sample 530431 | NCBI WGS metagenome assembly CEPR01 (sample SAMEA2620078, study PRJEB7988) | marine metagenome | isolation source: saline water (ENVO:00002010), including
CATACGAAGACGTGACTTTGTATTTGCATTAGCCAGATTATTAGAAGTATAAGTTCCTTTCTCTTCACCTAGAGCATCAGTCCACCAATCCAAACTGTGGATAAATTTCTCATATACACCAGAAAGTTCAACTCTGATTCTAGTTACATTGTCATAAGTTGTTTCTAGATGTTTACAATGATCATCAGAGAGTCTATCACTGTCCACTTTTGATCGAAGAGGCATGGACAACACATAAGTAGGAAGTCCAGTTTCTGCACAAAGAGTAGAAACCACAGCGGAATCAATTCCACCAGATACACCAACAACAAGTGCCTTGATTTTATTTTTTATAGTATAGTCTTGAATCCAAGTTACGATACTTGTTTCCAATTCCTGATAATTTTTGATTCTATTCATAGTACAATCCAATCAGAACAATAAAGGTCTTTTGTGTCTTTGTCCTTATATGCAGGACCAAACCATCTTTTGGGAGCAATAACTTTTTTATTTGGATTTTTAATTAACCAAGCACCCCACCAAGATAGTGAACTATTAGCAATTATACCATGTGAACACATGGACATCAAGCACAAATCTAGGTATGGAGTATATGATCCATCTTCATACTTTTCTTGAGGAATAGATTGATGAAATCTATCTCCTTGAAAAAATTCTTGTTCTTGTACCCACTCTGGAGAATCAGAAAAAACAATTACTGGTTGATCGTCGTCAAATTCTTGTAGAGCTCTTTCATAATATTCAAGAGTTTGAGTTGGGTGTTGATCAGAACATTGAGTATAAGACCATTTGAATCCGCGAGGATCTGTTAAATTAGCATCGCCTCTTCTCACATGAAGGAAAATAGGATCCTTAAATTGAGAGACGAACTTTTTGCAAGGTTCAATGTATTTATCATGAAATGTGAAGTCTTCTAGAATCGTATCTTTAATATGTTTAAAATACTTTTCTGTCTGGAAAAATCCATACAATTGAATATTTGGAGGACACTTTTCAAATATCTCCTCACAAAAATGAAAATATGGTTCGACTACACATGTTTCACTTTCGATAAATCCAGTATCAATATGATCTAGTTTAAATGCTTCATGTAAACTATAGTTTTCAATCCCTTTATGTGATGGTGGTGGAATGATTGGTGTGTAATTATGCTTTGAAGAAATGCCACGAAGTGCAGCAAATTCAAACATTTGGTTGCCAAGTCGTCCCAGATTTCCTAATTTGTTGAATGCAAGAATATTTTTCATAATAAGGTCTGTGTCTATAGTAATTTAAAAGTTCGTGTGGATTCATTACTTGAAGTTTTTCCCACAATTCTTGGTTTGATTTCATATGTGGATTGGTGAACCAAGAATTGGGTGATCTTGAATGTTCTAAGTGATAGATTATTGATTGCCCTCTATAAATTCTCTTATTAAATTTTTTAAATCTCCAGAATCTTTCTTTATCTTCTGGAGCATAAGCAACGAATTCTTCGTTTTCCATTCCCAGGTTGACCCATTGGTCTTTTTTGATGAATTGAACCCAACCAAAATCGGCAGTGGACATTTCACTATGATCATAGAAAACTTCAAAGTCAAAGTGATTTTCAATAAACTTAGTTACTAATTCATCGGTGGCGTTAACCTTACGTTGAAAATTACCTATACCATATGGATAAGAAATATCTCCACCCCAGTGAGTTATACCACTCAAACCATCTTTCATTCCTTGTCTATCAATTAAAACATCACAATCATAATTGACAGCGATAGGAGTTTTCATTTCGTCAATCATCTCATTAATAAGACGTTGACGGGGGAAAACAGGATCATCACTTTGAACAAACAGATGTTTGATATCAATTTGTTTTAAGTCATCACCAAAATATTCTTCTAATTGAGGTAAGACGACTTCACTAAAAACTGAAGTTTTGTCGTGTTCTTTGATAATATAACTTGCTTTAAAGTTATCTAAAAGATAAACAAGACATGTAATAATATTTCTTATTCTATCTTCAGATTCAAGACGAATAGGAATAATAAAAGTACAAGGAGATAAATTAATTTGTTTCATCTGGATAATGTCGTTCTTGGCCATGTTTTGTGAGAACATATTCCAGTTCTCTTCTATTCACCATCCATCCACCAGAGGGATGTTCCACATATGCATCATAGAGTGAACTATTTAGATCACTTACGCGATTGTCATGTTCACGATTTGCAATAAGAAAATCAGATAAAATAATTGGCATACCATGTTCCATTCTCATTCTATGATATAAGTCAGTATCAATTAAAAGTTCTAACTCAGTATCCATATACATTTTACAATTATTTCTTGTCGCAAAACAAGATGGACTACCTAAAAGATTTCTACCTTCTAACATAGAGTCAGTCCACTGAGGAATACAACTTCTATGCATTTCTCTTCCATCAGATGTATGTGTAAATCCATGCATCATCCAATTTGCATCAGACGTATCAAAAGCATTTACAATTTTTTCAAAAGCATAATCATCTACAAACATATCATCTTGATAGATGAGTTTAATAATCTCACCCTCTGCAAATTCTAGTGCGGAATTAGTATTTGCTGCAGCCAGACCTCTACCATCCTCATTGCGAATATAGACAACTTCAACCTCTTCACTTTGATCTCTGCAAAATTCAAAGATGTTATCGTCAACACTATGATCCGAGACAACTACATTATAGTCTTCAAATGTTTGTCTCTTGATACTAGAAAAAAGGTGCGAAAGAAACTCCACACCTTTACCTTTGTATTCATAGGTTGGTATACAAATACTAAGCTTCGACATTCAAATATTCCCAACGATCAACAAAAATATCTGTAGGATCTTCTCCATCCGGACCAAACCAAAGTTTGGGTGCAATCACATTACTGTGTCCCGCAAGCCATGCTCCCCACCAAGAGAAGGTGGAATTAGCAATGATATTATAGTCCGACATTGACATGAGACACATATCATGAATATTGTCACTCTCAGAAACAAAGAAACGATCAGATTCAAAAAATGGATGATCAAATGCCCAGGACGGATCATCCGTGAGTACAACTACAGGAAGATCTTTAGGCATTTTACCAAGTGCTTCCTCGTAATAACTGATAGGTAGAACTGGATGATATGTAGGTTTAATAAGATGATCAGTTCGTCTTACATGTAAAGTGATGAAGTCTCCTTCACCTACTACTTGATCAAGAACATCATGACACTTTTCTTCTACTTCATCTTTGAAGGTAAAATCTCTACGGATCTCTTCTTCAATATGGGCAAACCATTTCTCTGACTGAAAATATCCATAAAGATTCACATTGTCTTCGCAGGTATTGAAAAGATTTTCATCAAAGCGGAAAGTCTTCTCCTTAACATACCTGGCGGGAAATAGATTAACTTCACGAACATCAGGAAGCTCGAAAGCCATGAAGAGTTTATGTTGGTTTTCTTCATCCGTGAACTCTTCATCTGTCGCAGGTCCTGGTGGAATACACCAGTCATATCCATGTTTAGCAGCGATTCCTCTAGTAGCCGCATATTGAAACATCTGATTACCAAATCTTCCGTTTTTTCCAAGGTGATTATGTCCTATCATACGTTGTACCAATTAGATTTTCTTCTCGTTTCAAGTAACTCGTAGTCTTTATTATACCACTTCTCAATGAGTTGTCTATCCTCTTTTGTTACATTAGCTTCATATTTTTCAGACTTATTAATATGAGATAATTCTTCTGATCGATTAAACTTATCAGTCAAAAACTTTCTTACTTCTTGAAAGTCTGGAAATCTAAAGAGAATAGTGTCATCAAAAATAAATTCACTCTGTGGTCTGAAATGATTATCCCAAACATATTCATTATGGATATAACATTCATATGAATGATTTAACCAAGTACTAAAATCATCGGTCTGTATAGCACCTTCATGTGATCCAGGATCTCTGGTTTGCCATTCATATGAATGTTCTGATTTTATGTAATGTTTTTTTCTAAATCTATACTCACTAATAAGTCTATCAACAGGATCTCTGATCATGGCAAAATTGAAATCAATTTTATTCATATCAACATATTGTTCAATCATCTTAGCGTGCCAATGATGATTTGAACATGGAATAGAATTTGAAGGTAAGTTGCCACCACTTGTTTCCCAACCATATCCTCTTTTTAAAACGTTGGGATAATCTTCTTTATTAGAATTATTGTCAGGATGACTTAGAAATATTGCACAACCAATTGCCTTAATGTATGCACTGATTGTACTACCGCCGGTTTTTGGAATATGAATAAAAAATCCATAAACGGTTTTTTTCTTTTCATGTTCTGATCCACAATGATCACATTTAATTTTTTGTGGATCTAATGTTCTTTTGAAGATAGGCATGTTATTCTTTTATTTTATGCCAGTTTTGTTCCTGGCGGAAGGTGATAGTGGAATCCAAAAGGAGTAATACCTTTTGTCTCTGCGATTGGTTTCTCATGCGAGAACTTAGCAGCAACTTCAACGGGAGCAAACTTACATCCAAGTGCTTCATAAATGTGTCGATTATGAACACAAATATTTCCATCTTCTGCAGTGTTCTTTGCATTCATATGTTTGTAAAAGTCGCCCCAGTTCACGTCAAAGTGAACATACGCTCTCTTGGGAACGTCAAGTAGTTTCTTACTGCGGAATGAGAATCCACCATTTCCAACTCGATGTCCTTTACCCCATGGATCAATGTAAGACCATGGCACTTCTTCCCATGGAGCACCGATGTAGTCGTAATTAAAGAACTCATTATCCCATTTATCAGGATTAATTACAAAACCATCAGGTTGCACAAGTAAACAATAATCAGTGTCAATATGTTCACTGAGATTATAGATGCAATAATAGTTGTAATCATGAATAGATTTTATTTCATAACATTCTGAAAACTCAATCCCCTCAGGAAGATTGTCTGGTTTTTTATGAGTAATCAATTTTACAGAACCAAACTTAATTCCCTTCATACTGTGTTGAAGAGCAAACAGAGCTCCGTCAACATTATCCGAAGAGATACAAAATAATGTTACATTAGGCAGTTCAATCATAAGTCATCTCCATAAATGTTTGAGTTCTTTTTATACTCTTCAAATTCAAGTTTGCATTGTTTTGGTGTAGAGAGATTGCCTTCTCTATCCATATAGTATGTAGGATACGAATAAATGCTGCATCCAAGAGACCACCACCCCTGAGATCGATTGTGATCAAACCAATACTTAGGAGCAATACATGTTTCCAAGTGTTCATTCATCCAAAGAGGAAAACATGCAAAAGTAGATGCACCACAAATTACATGTCTAGCATTTTTAAGTGCGACGAAATCCCAGTCTATACTTACATGATATGCTTCAAATTCTGGTAGAACATGATTAGCTGCTGCAACGTCATCAGTGACAATTGCAAACTTCATATTTGGATGTTGTTCTTGTACTCTTTTAATTGCATTATTATAATAACTTCTTGGTAGCCAACAACCAGCATTACCAATCATATCACCACCTCGAAAGTTGATGATACACATATCCTCTACATTAGTATCATTATGTTCTTTATCTTCATTGACTTTAAACCAGTTTCTAAAGTTACTGTCAATAAAATAATCTTCTGATTGAAGATTACCATCAATCTTTGTGTTGTCCGAGATTGTTAAAAGTTTCTTATCTGTCAGTCGAATATCAGTTTGAAGCAGTGGATCAGTTGATTCTGCATGTCGATATTCTCTGTAGTAATTTTCTATTCCTTCAGATAGTTCTGTTGGCGGACCACCTTCTGGTCCAGATCCACCAATGACTTCCTTACCCATATCAACAGACATGAAATCATGTCCCTTGAATTTATCGGATCGCATGATTCCCCACTCGTATCCATTTTTTTCTGCGATGGATCGCAAAGTGGCATAAGCAAACAGTTGATTGCCAAAACCTTGTCCTTTGTATATCTCTGTAATAATCATATCAATGACTTCATGTTTTCAGATACTTTAAAATTACACATCCATATCGTATAGAGTGCTCGTTCAATCATTTGACCTTCACCAGAAACTCTAGAGTGGTCTGTAAAAGTTCGTAGATTTTCGTAGAATATTCTATCATACTTTAGAATATATTCTTTAGGCACAACAAAATTTCCACCAGGAGGAAATCTTACGTATTTCGGAAGAACAGGATTAACAAAACAAAACGATAGAAAATCATTATAGTTCGTAAAGTATTTTGTTGGATGTTTAGGATGATTTAGATACCAACTATCGTTAAACTCCATCCATCCGCCCGCACAAGATAACATAGCATACCCCACTTTCAATGCATCTTGATCTAGATCATGAATTTCCCAGTCTTCAATTGGAGTAAAACATTGAAGATTTACTAATCGATCAAATACTTCTTGACTTACATGTCTCCCTACAGTGTTTCCTTTAATGAAAACAGTTACATCGGGAAGATTATCATAATGATCAATAATAAATGTCATATAGTCACTAATGTTATATCCATTTGGAGATCCATTAGTAATATTATAGTCTGGATATCGATCTTTTAAATTGGATGGAGGAAGAAATGAACTATTATCATTATCAACAACGCCACCATTCCATGTCTTATCATAGATTAGATGTGGATTTGGGTAATTTTTTACCCAATCAAGATCATTATTGTAATTAGATATACAAAAAAAGTTCATTCCTTCCCTAAAGCGTAGTTTACATTATGAGAATAAAACCGATCTAAGTCCAAATTATGAAGCGGTAACTCTTTTAGTTCCATTACAAGATGATCGTTTACAGTCAATAAGTTTTCTGTTACATCACTCCATTCATTCACAAAAAGAACTGGATAATCTTTAAATAAAGTTTCCAAATAATCATTCTTCTTCATAATAGGAACAGTGCGAAGATATATTGCCTCCCAATTTCTGTGGCAATCTATGGCATTTCCTCTGGGACAAATTACAAATTTGGACCTCTGTAACGTATCAAGAAAAGTATTATAGTTTACTCTATCGTAATCTACTTTTGCAAATGAAGAGAATAACTGTTTGAGTCCTTTTCTTTCTGGATGTGATGACTCATTAAAACTTACATAACATAGATGATTTTTTTCTGGACTCTGATCAATCATTTCAGAAATAACTTTACATCGATCATCCCCAGGATGCATTGCTCTTTGTAAACCGTATGGAGCAGGAACAACTTTCCCTCCATTTGAAACTGCATTAACAGCACTAATCAATAAAACATTATCTGGTATGAGATTGTGAATTGCTTCGTCTATTGGAGTATCTTCAAGATTAGTAAAGATGATAAATCTCATATCTGGAAAATTAGAACACAGTGAAAGAAGATCACTTTCATTCATTAACCGATCAACATACAATCTATCACTATCATTACATTCAATACAATTTCTTTTATATAAACGAATGTTATCTATAAAGAGAGTCATGTAATCTCTTTCTTTTGAAATACTAAAAACCTTATCTACAAATTCAAGATTCAATAAGTTAGCCGGTTTCATAAAAGAAGTGTGAATATTCCCCCATTGACCAGATTGGTCTCCAAAAGAATAATCACACTTCTGAGAAAGGGCATACCCTTCTATTGGTTTCATGCTATAAACTCCGCATATTTTTCCTGATTTTCTACAATGTAATCAGGATACGTATCATCAATACCAACTTTAGACATACGACCACGATTTAATGGATCAATACCTTGAGCAATTTTTTCTTCAGCATTTCCAACTACAGAATCAATATTGTTTTCGGTATGTTCGTAAGAAGCAAGTTTCAGTTTAAAGTTCTCCGCATCCCCAAAGAAACTCCAGTGCCATCCACCATTCTCAATTCTAAATGCATTTTGATGATCTTGACGATGTTGATCAATTGTTGTTTCTTTCAAATGTTTCCAAGTGCAAAGTCTAGATCCCATCCATTCTGTATCATAGAGATAGTTGAGTTTGAAGTAGAAACCTCTCTGAAGACAAACATAATGATTGTTAGGATCAAACCAATCAAGATTTTCTAAAACAAGAGGATTAATAATCTCGTCAGCATCACTGGTAATAATCAAATCATCGTCACTAGCACCAGCTTTCTCAATACCAAATGCACTATTGTTTCTATTGTATAGAGCACGTTGGAATCGAATAGGAATATCGATCATCGGAGTTCCATATGGATCGGGTTCCTTATATGCCACATGAAATTTTGTCTTTTCAAGCATGTGGCTAAAGTCATTTGGAATTTCTTCCGTCACATGATGAATAATTTTATCATTAAATTTTCCAAACCTATCTTTATTTTCTTGATAGTAAAGAGGTTTTTCGTTACCGCTTACAGTAAAAGGAGATTCGGTGAGAACAAAATAATCTACAACATCATTAAGAATATTGAGTCGCATCTCAAGAAGATCCAACTCATTGAAAAAGATAAAACTGTCAAATACTTTCATGATCAAACCTCAAATTCGTTTTCTTTTCTTAACTTTAAATTGTAATTCCAAACTGATTCAAACATAGAAGAATCAATGCCTTTTTGTTTAAGTGTATTAATCAAAGCATTAATATCTTTGGGCAAACAAGCACCACCAAATCCAAGTTCACCATCTGGTCCAGGAACCTTGGTATGATGTGCATTGATTCTATCATCATCACAAATAGCCTTTCTAACAACTTCATAGTCTGAATCAAAGTTGTTACATGTTTCATAAACGGAATTGAAATATGCAATCTTAAAAGCAAGGAAACTATTAGAGAAGTATTTGATCATCTCGGACTCATTGAATGAGACAAGATATGAAGGAACATTCTCCCACTCGGGGAATAATCCATAAAGAAAATCTCTTACATCTTTAGTATCCTCTTCTGGACCACCAAAAACATTTCGATCACAGTTTATAAAATCTTCAACAGAATTATTTGCGGTTAGAAATTCTGGATTATGAACGATTTTTAAATTCCACTTTGCACTAGCAAGATATCGACTGAATCCAATAGGAACCGTTGACTTAATTACAAAAGTTCCTTTGACTGATGTTGGCAATTCTTTAAAAAATTCTGCCAAATAACTAACATCACAATTACCACCCTCCGTCATTGGAGTTGGAAGGCAGATAAAGATGTAGTCACAATCCAATACATCTTCTTTGGTATTAGGTGATCGATCATGATCAACATCATAAACCTTTACTTCAACCCTATCTTTTAGATTTTGATGAATTGCATTTCCAACAAAACCATTACCAATAATTCCTACAGTTTTCATTTCCAGTACTCGTAAATGTCTTTAGTTACTTCATACTCCATGTCTTTTACTTTTCTGTTTGGTTGTTTCATTGCCCAAACAAACATGGACTCAATTAAATCTTCTAAGACAGTCTCATCTTTAAAATTCAACAATGTCTTTGCTTTAGTATGATCACAATAGGCATGTTTAACTTCATGTCTTGGTTCTCCATGTTCAATGGGAACTTCATATCCATACTTTTTACCAATACTTTGCACTGTTTCAGCAACTTGATTTAGACTGAAGTATTTGTCTGCACCAATATTAAAGATCTCTCCATCATGATCAGTCAGAAGTTTATCAAATGGTTGCATATAATATCTAATGTCAGAGAAAGCTCGAGTCTGTTCTCCGTCTCCATAAACAAGAATAGGTTGACCATTCAATGTCTTACGAATAAAAATACCAATTACATTCCGATACCTATCCCAAATATTTTGATAGATACCCAACACATTATGGGGACGAACAATGTTATATCTCAAACCAAATTGTTCATGTGCAAGTTTTAGATCACACTCAACAGCATACTTTGCAATTCCATATGGATCAATTGGTTGTGGTTTCTTATCTTCAGTAAATGGTGGTTCTTGTTCACCATAGACTGCCATGGATGATGTAAAGATGATTTTTACATCATGTTTAATACATTCATTGATAAGATTTGCAGAACAAATCAAATTATTTCTATAGTTAAAATTGCGAATGAAAGGAGAAAGTCCTTCAGCAGCATAGGCAGCAAAATGAAGAAGAACATCAGGTTTGTGTTCTTCAAACAAATCTACAATTTTTTTTCTATTTTCAAGATTTATTTTCCTAAAAATAAAATTCTCGTTTTTAGGAACAAAAGCTTTGTATCCTCCAGATAAATTATCAATACCAATTACAGTATGACCACTTTCTAAAAGATGTCTTGTATAGTTTGCACCCAGAAGTCCTGCACAACCAGTAACAAAAATTTTCATGCTTTATAATCTAAAATAAATTTTCTCTGTTCTTCTGTGTTCATCCAACTACAGGGAAAAACAGTGAGATAGTCTTTGAGTTCCATCTCATGAACCACAACATCTGTACCATACATCATAGTATAGTTAAGATGTTCCGTCAACAAAAGATCTGTAGTATATAGGTCTGTGATTTGAGAGGAACATAGTGCTGCAGCCATTGCAAAAGTTCCAACTCCCGACAATGCAAGATGTTTTGCAGACATCAATGTTGCAAAATCTTCTTCGACGGTAGATGATTGAATCGTTACCTTATTATTCTTTTTCAATTCATGAACAATTGGATTTAAATCATCTGGTTCAGTAATTAGGATTGCCTTATCGAAACTATCAATTAGATTTTCATAAAAACAAAGTGGGTTTGGAATATAGTTTGTTGGAGGATTAAAGATACGGTGATAGTTATCGCCGCTTCTCAAATGCATTACAATTGTATCATCACCAAGAGGATCAGTAGTAGGAAGTTTTAGATACTTGGAAATTTCCAAGCATGCCCTTCTCATGTTTTCATAAACATATTCTTTCGGTAATCCTACCTCATTTCCTCCCTCAAATATTCCCTTTTCACAGTGAACTAAAGGTTCCCAAGAATAGAATCTACCACGAGCATCGACAGGGGTCTCTCCAAATTCACATCTAAACTCAGAAATAATATCATGTTGCAATTTTTGTTCAAAAGTTCCTGAAAAATTTTCAGCAAACATGTATGCATTTGCAACTTGTTGAATATTATTTCCAAGTCTTCCAGACCAATGAGAAACAGTTACTGTCATGGTTTGATAATCAATTCATTTTCAATTGCATCGATATCTTGTCCCCAGTTAACAAACTTGGGATTTTGTGGATTGAAATGAAGATCATTCAGCCAGTTACGAATTTCAAAAACTTCATCCCAATTAATGTTTTCTTTAAACCTTGCAATAGCATCTAGAGTTTTGACCTTGACAAATGTCATACCAAAACTAGGAGTGTAATGATTGAGTACGATGTCATCATCTTCATACGTATCCATTTCACGAACACTCTTTGGTAGATTAAAGAAATCTGTAATGGCTACATCAACACGTTCCCATTGTTTTTCTCCGATGATATCTCCAGGACCTTCCCAATGAGAGTCATGGAAAACAAAATACCCACCTTCTTTGAGATGATCTGCCCAGAAATAAAGTTCCGCGAGAACTTGTTCGCGAGTATGAATAGTATCAACAAAAATGATATCGAAGGGATCTTCATCCCAATTTTTACCAAGAGTCACACTATCTGCCATGTAACACATGTAGTTACTATTAACAAATCGTGCGCCATTCTTCTCAAAACCATCAAACATCAAGTCACATCCACAAACTTGATTGTTTCGTTCTTCTGATTCCACAGACATTACTGCAGAAGAAGCACCAAGACGAACACCAAGATCAATAAATCTTGCGTCTTTATGTGTTCTTACAAGTTCAAGAAGTTTCCATGCATTTGAACCAAGATCACAATGCGGTTCATTAATAAAGTTTTTAAGCGGGGTGAGATTAGTCATTAGATTCATACTCCTTTTTCATTTCATCAAATACTTTACCGATACCATCTTGGAGATTTGTTTTGGGCATCCACCATCCAAAGATATAGTTATCTGCTTCATTTCTTTTGTCCATCTGAACACTATCTTTTGCGAGTCCAGGTTTAATTTTTACATCATACTTCCCGATTCTATTGAAACATCCCTGAATAATTTCAGCGACAGCCTTAATTGATTCTGATCGGAAAGACGTAATATGCAGAGGATCTGTTGGTTTAAAATCACCATAGTGTTCCATGATAGTCTCAAGTGCTTCGCAACAATCTTCTGCATATAAGAACTGTCGTTCTTCAGTCCCATCTGTCATCATCTCAAACTCACCTTCTTCAAATCCTTTGCGAATAAAGTCAGTGATTACATGAGATTTTTCATGATCTTTCTCAATACCATAGACATTCCAAAACTTAACAGTCAATCCTTTTAAGTTTTGAGTGTACATTTCACCAACACGCTTCATGACACCATAAGGAGAGTAACTCATGTTACTCATTTGAGATGAGGCAAAGACAAATGGTTTCCGATATTCATGCAAATACTGGAATACATTTGCCATGATTCTAGTATTGTTATTGATGAATTCATATGTATGTTGATACTTTTTTAGATATCTAGAACCACCAACATCAAATGCAAGAAAAAATACAAAGTCAGCAAGACGAATATCATGCATCAATTTGGGATTAGGAATTTTTCTTAAGTCCTCTTGTTCTCCATTAGTAACATCAAACTCCGTAACTTCATGTCCTTTTTCATGTAAGTAATCGGTCAGATATGCACCAATCTGACCACCAGATCCAAGAATTAAAACTTTCATTTACTTGTTTGCTCCAAAATCCAATTGTAAGTTTTACGAATACCTTCTTCAAGAGTTTGAGAATAATCCCAATCAAGTTTTTCTCTAATAAGATCATTGTTGGAATTACGACCACGAACACCAAGAGGACCATCAATATGAATCTTCTGAACTTCTTTATCAGAAACCTTAGCAGCGGTGTCTACTAGTTGGTTGATGGTGACCATCTCTTCAGAACCAATGTTGACAGGACCCATGAAGTCACTATCCATCAATCTTCGAGTCGCTTCAATGCATTCGTCAATGAACAGG
>CEPR01004391.1_pt1 | contig 12854 bp, 14 predicted proteins | sample 530431 | NCBI WGS metagenome assembly CEPR01 (sample SAMEA2620078, study PRJEB7988) | marine metagenome | isolation source: saline water (ENVO:00002010), including
TTCATTATTAAACCAAAATGCTACAGAAAAATTTTGTGGACTAACATTATTTATTAAATTGTCAGGTAATCTTATAGAAGAATTACTCCCATTAAAATGTGCTGCTGCTCCATACTTACCACTTACACCTCCTGTATCATTTGCATTACCATCTAATTGGTATAAAGCAATAGCACTATTGTCAGAAAATATATCTGTAGTTGATATTGTAGTAGATGCAAATGTTTCTCCATTTAAAGTTGCTACTTCTGATGTTGATAATGCTTTGTTAAATATTCTAAATTGGTCAACCATTCCATCCCAAGCATAAGCAGAATAACTTGATGAATTAGCATAAGTACCAATATTAAACCCTGAATCAATAGTTCTACCACCTGAAGATGAAGTTAAACTATAACTACCTATAGCAGTTGAACTATTCAAATAAAATGTTGCAGTTTTTGTAGATGCCACATAAGAAACAACTAAATTATACCAAGTACCTACTGCAACAGTTGCCCTTGCTGAAGTATAAGATGAAGGGTCATAATTTGTGCCTCCAAAACCTCTTCTAAATCTAAATTCAACTTCATTTGTGTTAGATGTACCAGCAACTAATAATTCTAATGCCTGATAAGAAGAGCTAAAACTATTTGGGTTTCCTCTATCTATTAGAGCATAAAAATCAGAACTTGATGCAGGTATTGAATCAAAATTAATCCATATACTTAATGCTCCATCGCTATCTGAAGTATTACTTGTGAATCCTCCCATATCAGGGAAAGTAATATATTTATTATAAGCAAACCCTGTTGCACCTCTATTTATATATCCACCTATTCTCTGTGCTGCTCCTGTACCTGTATATAAAACTGTATTAAAGTGTTCAGATGGAGTAAAGGTATCTGCTGCTGCATCTGCTGATACTTTAGGAAAAAACTTTTTATTTAAAGCCATATTATAAACTTATATCGTACTGTACTACTTGTGCTTTTGTGGTTTTTGCATTTATCTCACTTTCTTTAGTTGCAACTGATGTTCTTATAGCTGCTCTTGCATCTGTAATATCACTTGGTATTGCATCTCCTGTATCTGAATTTCTTATAATATACCAATCTGTTTCTGATAGCTTACTATTAGCATTTGCTTTTAGGTTTGCAATTTTCTGCTCCTTTAATTCTGCAACTGATTGAGACCAAGTTTTATTTGTTTTAGGATATGTAAATTGTGTATTTTCACTATCCCAAAATATTTCACCTAAATCGTGTATTTGAGAATTATAACCATCAGGCATTACAACATCATACAAACCCTCTGCTTTTTGTTCTGCTCTTGTGAGTTGGTCAAAGCCACCAAGATATTCTTTTTGGCTACCTTTAAATGATTTAGGTATAGAAGTATATACCTGTATTGTTCCGTTTCTATTTATTGCGTAACTCATTATGTTGCTATTTGTGAGATTTGATACCAAGCTTCAGAAGTTGATATAAATTTAAATTCTATTAAGTTTTTAGTTGATGAAGTATCATCATAAGTACCTGCTAATCTATTGAAAGTACCTGATGACCCATTAATATTTCCTAATGCTAATGTGTAAGAAGAGCCACCACCTGTTATAATTAAAGAACAAGTAGAGCCTACTTTAACATTTGTAAATGCTACAGTAGTAGAATGTCCTGCTGTCCAAGTAAATACATCAGCATCTTCTGTGTTAATAGTAATTGCAGTTGCTGAAGTTACAGCACTACTAGCAGTATATCTGTTTGCTAATTGGTCGTGATCTACAGCATCATCTGCTATCATTGAATTAGATACACTATCTGTATCACCTGTACCAACTAATGTGCCTGTAGCTGTAGGTAAAGTAAGAACAGCACTACTAGCTGCTGAATGTGGCTGTGCTTTTATAGTTTGATAATGAGCATTACTTGATTCGCAATACATTTGTATTTCAGCAACATTACCTGTTCCTGTTCTCATTTGTATACTACCATCAGAAACAGTTACACCTCCGGTAGATCCATCGCCATCTACCACTAAATTATTTCCATCAAACGTTAGATCTGCCTCTGCATTACCATTCGTAGAGTCTACTGAAGTCAAAATTCTGTTATTCGCTGAATTAGCAACTGCATAACTACTACCTGTAGCAGTTAATTGCCCACTACTAGCACTCAATCCTGATCCTGCTATAGCACTAACAAAATCTACTATTGATTCTTTTTTAGTATTATTTGAATCATCAGCATCTATTATAGCTAAACTATCATTAGCTACATTAACTGTAGCACTAGATAAATCGTTAAGGTCAAGATTTATATCGTTTGTGTTTATTGATAAACCTCCATTTGTAGCATTTACTACATTTAAAGTAGCATCTCCAGAAGTAGCATCTCCTGTCAATCCATTACCTGCTACAATACCTGTAATATCTCCATCAAACTTTTGTTCCCAAGTGAACCCGCTTGAAGCAGAGTCATAAGTTAATACATAACCATCCACAGGAGAGTTAGTAACTTTTAAATTTGGTTCATCAACAAAGTCAGCTCCATATACTTCATTAAAATTATCATTTACTTTATCAAACGCATCTCTTAACGGATCACCTGTTCCATCGTTTGCTGCCGAACCAATATTAACTGTCTGTTTAGCCATTTTATATTATTATTAATTATAGACAAGGAGGTTTAGAATCTATATCAACAGTAGACTGATTAGAGCTATCACCCCACCAACTACTACAATATATAACCGCCCAATTTATTGTATTTGCCATTATTCACTATAAAAATTACTTGCAAGATAATTGATCGCATCAGCGAATATTCTAGCTGTACTTGCTAAAGGTCTTGCAAAGGTGTTAACGATAGTCTCATATATATCGCCCCAACCTATACTGTTATTTATTTCTCCAAAATGTGTTGTATCGTATATCTTTCCCCAACTCATTATTATTCTTTTTAAGATAACTATTTAACTTGATTTCGTTATCTTTCTTTACCTTATACTGTTTTTTCATAAAACCCAACCAGAGTATGTACTGTCTTTATCAGGATATACATCCTCATTAGTATTACTATAATATTCTGGAAACTTACTAGGAGCGTTAAAACTCATATAATCAATAAATCTATCAGTATAATATTGAGCATAATCTCTTTCCTTTGCAGTAAGTGAATCTATTTCTGATTTTTCCGGTTGTGTTGAATTTTCACTATTATGTTTATATATTCCTCCATTACCAATAGTATATGCTGCAAAAGGTAAATATTCTGCCATAGCATAATGTATTAACATTGGCTGTATATAGTCATTTACTAAACTTAAATAGTCTCCTGCTAAATCATCATCAATGATATCTTGAGATATTTTATTGTATAAATCAGTCCCTAGATAATTCCTCACGTGGATCTCTTGAGCTAGTTTTATAAACTGTAAAAACTTATCAGGATCTACATTACCACCTAAGGCAGTATTCCTAACTAAATCAGCTCTTTTTATAAATAGTGCAGTAGCCATTATTCTTGTTCTTCTATTTGTTCGTCAATAGTCTCTTCAATATCTTTTTTTACTCCGGTTTCCTTTTCTATTTCAGAATCACTAATTGCATTTGTTAAATCAGTAAATTCTAAAGGTTGTAATGTTTTAAAGTATATATCTAAATTAATTCCATTAAATTCTAATATTCTTTCTAGCTCATCTAATATTGTAACCTGCATAGGTCTAATAACAGTATTATCCATTAACAAAGATGCTGTTTGTAATTCTTCAGCATTATTACCTAATCCACTATTATCTTTAATACCTACTAACATTGGAGAAACTATTCTATGGGAAACCATAACCTTCTTCATTGACTCATCAGATAAAAACTGATATTGTTGATGAGCATCATTAAGTATTATAGGATCTACAGTTGCAGCTAATTCTTTACTATCATTAAAAGCAAGTATAAATTTACCGGCATTACTACTCCCACTAAACTTCTCATATATCGCTCTTTCAATCATATCACGCTGCTCCTTATCTGGAGTGCCATTATTAAAGTTAATTAACATACTTGGTTGTAATCCATTCTGTATATTACTTATATGGTAGTTAGCTATTTCTTCTTCTAGTTCAGCATATTGCAATCCTCCTTGATAATCTACCGGAGAATAATAATAAAATCCTGCTCTATAAGGTCTGATATATAATATTTCAATACCATCTTTACTCATTCCAAAAGCAGATATTCTTTTAGGTTTTTCATTAGGTTTTACTTCCTTCCAATCAGAAGAGTAATAATATGCCTTTATTTCGCCTTCTAAAGCCTTCTCAGCCCTTAACGTCTCCACAGGTATATGTGAGACCTCTACGATCTCTGAATGGTCCTTAGAATAGATTATTTGAAGTGCTGCTTGGCCCATCATTTTATAATCATAACAAACCTTTTTCATACAGTCTTTACTGAATAGATTTTTCATCTTTTCATATTCAGCGGGTTTACTTTCAGAATCAGTAGCTTCTAATCCTCTTCCGTATATCATTTCAGCTATTCCGTTAATAGCTGCGTTATTTGTTGGGGATCCGTTATATCTATCTATAAGATATTGAAAATACATATTATCTTCTCCGTAACCTACCCAATCATATTTTTTAGATTCAATTACTTCCGGAGCTGTATAGCTTGATAAATTCACAACGTGAATACCATCTTTTGTTTTTGGTAATTGATTAATTCTTCTATTTGGTATTTTTCGTCCCATTATATAAATACAAATTCATTATCATAACTATCCTCTTCGGTATATAAATTGTTACTTACAAAGTATTTTTCTAGATTAGATTGATTAGTAGCGAATATTAATCCTCTATAAATTTCTTCTGTATTAGAAGAAGATAACTCAACAACATATCTATACAAAGTATCTTCTGTTAAAGTAAAAGTACCGGTAAGAACCATATATTGTCCTTCATCAGTTTTTGTTGGAGTAACTGTAACTGTCTTATTAGTATCTTTATTGGTTAATTTTATAACCGGATTACTAGCATCCTTTCTAGGAACTATCTTTAAAACTTGACTCCCTGTTGTAGGTAATATATTCATATATAAAATAACTAATCGTAAGTCGTTTTGTTTTATAAAGATATAAAAAAAGGGGGTTAAATACCCCCTTGATTTATAGTAATTCAATTAAGAATTAAGGAGTTCTCTTAGTACTAGCTGAATCAGTTGCACTACTCATTCCTGCGAATGGATCAGCAGTTGTTGGACTAGCTAAGAAATTAGGCATAGTAGTTTCATTTGCCGTAAGTGTCAAGGTATATCCCTGGAGATCTCCCATCGCAGTTCCTGTTACCATTGTACCTCCGGTAACTTCTGCTCCGTGTTCTCTACCTACTAAAAGCACTTTGCCATCAAAAGTCTCTACAAAAACGTGAGGTCTACCAAAAGCCATAAGCTTTAGTTCGTTGTTATCCTCTTTAGTTAGTTTATGTAAAGTTAAATTCACTACTTGCTCAAAGAATGTTGTACCATTCTCTAGAGAAGTTTGTATATTAGTTTCTACAGAAGAGTTTCCTTTTACATCATAAGTATGGTAAGTAAAAGTTCCATCCATATCTGTTACTTCGTCACTACTTAGTGTTATAGTACCTAAGTCTCCAAAGTCAACAAAATGAATTTTTCTAATACCACCAACCGCATCTTTACAAGGTTTTGTTCTTCCACCGGTTAAATCACAAGCCATAATTATAAGTATTAAAAAAGGGTAGGTAGGCTCTAGGCTCACCCACCCTTACAGTTAGTTAATTAATTTATTAGTTAGCAGAGTTAGTAATACCATAAGTTACAATATCAGTAACAATACCATACTGTACACCTGCACTAAATCTCATAATAACTCTCACATTTTGAGAACCATCAAGATCTGCCATATCTAATACTTTTACTTCATTATGGTCAGAAAGTAATCCTGTACCGAAGAATAAGTTAGATTTTTCAGCAGCAATAGCTGTATTATCAGCAAGGCCATTAGCAACGAATATTTTTACACCATCAAAAGATAATGCTCCATTATTCCACCATTGAGTACCTTGATTGTTTGTACCTGCTGCACCTAATCCAGATGCTCCAAATCCACCTAAAGCTCTTACATAAGCTCTAGCGATGTTTTGAGAAACATATAGATATAGATCTTCACTTCCATAAAGAGCAGAAGGAATAGCATCTACGATAGATCCTAATTGAGCAACAACATTAGAAGATGTTACTGTAGTTCCTGCAACCTCTTGTCCTGAAGGTAAGTCAGCATCTAATGCAATTTGAGTAGTCAAACCATTAAATTGTCCGTTTGTTGAAGTGTCTCCGGTCCAAATTGAGTTTTCTGTTCTTTGAGCAACTTTAGCAGCAACGTGTGCAATTAAGAAATCACTAAATGCAGGAGGTAGGTCGCTATAAGCAGAGTAGCCCATTTGAACCGCTTCCCAATCAGATATGAAATCTTTCTTACATAGTTGTAAATTCACTTGTTGTTCTTCTGGTTGAAGAATTCTTTCAGTAAGTGTTAATGTAGAAGTAGCAGAAAAATCACAAGTAGCATCTTTAACGATATCGTCACTAGATACTTTTTTGATTACCTCTTTTAACTTCACATTAGGTTTTACTGTAATACCACCATTAGCGATGGTAGCACCCTCTAGCAAGGCAGCAGCAATATATTGACCTGCAAACTCCCCTGCATAAGTAGTAGTAATTGAAGTAGTAGTAGCCATTTTTATTAAAATTTAGACGTTTATTTATTTTTACTTATTCTTGCCATTACACGATCGAATGTGTTAATGGGTTTATTTTGCCCGTATTGGAAATCAAATCTTCTTGGGTTTGATTCTTCCGGGTTATGTTTTATTGCTTCAGCAGCAGGTTCTTTAGAAAGCTCTTTTACTTGCTCTGATAGAGCTTCTTTCTCTTTCTTCATATAACCCATCTCTTCATCAATCATTTTCTTAATAGCGTTGATTTCAGCTTTCATAGCTGACATATCCGCCATATATTTTTCCTCCGAAACATATCCTTTTTCAAGTTGTGTTTCTTCTTCTGCCTCCAACTCATCTTCAGATGCCTCTACCTCTGAAACTTCAGGAGCTTCTTCAGTAGCGACTTCTTCTGACAACTCGGTAGTAGCTTCTTCTTTTACTTCCTCTGTTGTCTCACTTACAGCTTCTACAACCTCTTCTTGAACTTCCATTTCTGAAAGCTCTTGTGGAGTTGGTTGCTCGTCTGATAGTTTAGACAACTTTTGGAGAATCTCATTTAAAATAGTTGTCGCACTCATAATAATTATTAAAGTTTATAAAGTAATTAGTTAAAATATTAGTGTTAGATTTTTAGTTTGCTGCTATACAGGCATCACAATCATTGTAAGCTGTTACAGAATTTATTTTATGTTCTGCTGATGTTTTTGTTGCAATAACAGTATAACATCCACTATGACCACTATAGGCAAAGTTGAAATAGTAAACATCACCTATAGTGAGTTCTACATCTTCTATATATACTTCTTTATGTTGACTATGCCCACATAATTGTATATTATAATAGTAAGTGGTAGTTGTTTTAGTTATATTTCCAATACCTTGAGCTTCTAAAGTACCATCACAACATTTAGATGAGTATGTTCTTCCATCTGGACATAAACATCCTCTTTTACCTCCTTTTGGAGATGTTCTAGATAATGTAGCGTTCTTTCTTCTTCTCATTTTTTACTCTTAGGATGTTTCTTTGGCAACAAATCGTAATCAGTTGTATATTTTGGATTTTGTGGTCTACCATTCTTAACTAAATACATATAAGCATTTACTCTAGCGTGGGCCCATTGAGAAGCTGATTTTACTCTAGGAGAATGACTTGTATTAAAAGCCCCTAATCCTCTTTGAAATACACTTGATAAAACACCTACAGTCACACCATAGCCTAATTTATCTTTATATTTCTTATTAAATTCATTAGCTTTCTTTTGTAATGAAGCTTTATCTTTAGCAGATACTTTTGCTCCGGTTTTACCTTTTGCATTACCTTTAGCAGTTCCTTTACCTTTAGGGTTTTTATTAGGAGTATCTGAAGCAGGTGCTTTAGGAGATGATTTAACACCACCTTTAGGACCTACTTCTGCCATATCTAATTCTCCTATTTCTTTTAGTTTGGATTTTGCCCATCTAAATCCTGCTTTTCCGCCCCAAGCATCATACATCAATTTACCACAACCATCAGAATAGCTTTTAGATGATTTTAAATCACTCTCGTGACGAGCTAAGAAACTATGCATTCTCTTTATAGTTGATACTGTTAGATTAGCTCTTGATGCTAATTGTGAAGCTCTACGTTTTCCTACAGCAGTCCCACAAGATCCCCATCCATTTTTATCTACATATTCTAATACTCTTTTAGCATTACTTACAACTCCATCGGGATAATCATTATAAGTAGCTAATTTGTACATTTTACTGTTGAGGTAATCTCTAAGTTCTAGAAGTATTTCATTCGCTTCAATCTCGCTAACCTCTTCGATTTCTGCCATATTAACCTTATCAGTAAAATATCCCTCAATAGAGAAACCTTTGACCAAACCGGTCTTAACATAGTTATTCCAAACTTCATCGTTATTTACTTTCATAGAAACCATCCAGGTGCCTACCGGAAGATCCATATCATATTTTCTAGATTTATCATATTTCTCATCTTCTATAATCCAAGATTCAACTACAGATAAACCATTTAATTGTGCTTCGTGTTCCAGAGTAGATTTATTCTGATTGCCTCTCATAAGAAATAATTCAGAAGCTTTTCTTACTGTATCCTCTGAAAAATATATATAATATTCATCGTCTCCATCTTGACGATATATGTTCTTATTTGGAACTAATGCAGCTCCCATAAGAATACGTTTTTCTTTATCTACTTCAGCAAGTTGTAATTTACTCTGTTCACTTAAAGCAATAAAGTGTTCTTGAATTGCAGGTCTATCAACTATAGATATAGCTTCTATTCCTGATAATAATTCATCTTCATCTATAAGTAATTCTATAACTCTCATATTAAAGTAATTTATATGTTATATCTTGTCTTAATTTACGTACTAGAGGTTTCTCTATAATTAGCTACATTATTTTGTGCATCTGTTATTTCTGACTCAACAACAAATGCTTTCATAGGTTTTGATAATATAGGGGCTATTGATCCTACTAATTGTGATTCTGGAGAGGCTCCTACAACGTTAAAATCCGGGGCTTCAACAGTCACATCTCTACCTCCAGATGATGGTCCTGATACTCCTTTAAGATTCTTGCTATCGTACTTTGTAGCGAGTATAGCAGCTATTTGAGCAGCACCATTGGCTAAAGTTAAAGCTTGTGCTATTTGAGCCCTAATAGGGGATGTAGGATCTCCTACAATTAATTGTGACCCATATGCTAATATACCTGCCTGATAAGTATCCATAATGACCCTACTTATTTTAAGTCCTTGCTCTATCTTCCAGGCTTTTTTATTAGCTTCTTCTACTTGAGCATCATATTTCTTTTTAGCTTCAATCTCGTCTTCACCGGCAGCTATTCTAGCTTCTAATTCAGCTCTAGCATTATTTATTTCAATATTCTTTCTAGTGTTAGAGATACCGGTAATAACACCTGTTGCTTGTTTATATATTTCTTTTATTTCATTAAATCTCCTTATCTCTCTATCTCTTTGAGCATCTGCTAATTTACCTTGCAATTCAGCTAAAGCAATCTCCGCATTCATTCTTTCTACAGTACCTTCTTTAAATATATTAACTAGGTCTGTTTGTAATTTTACCTGGGACTGTAAATATCTAAGGTTAGCTTCTTCCGATTTACTTTGAAATATTTCCGGTAATCTAGACTGCTTATCGAAAGATTCAGCTTGTATAGATTCAAGTTTATAAGCTAATTCTAAAGCCTCTTGAGCTAATTCTTTATTTAAGATTACTCTTCTATCCTTGTAGTTTTCTTCTATAGCTTTTAATACTTCATCTAATTCTCTTTCACCATCTTCTATAGAGCTATTTAATTCTTGCTTTGACTTTAGTATAGCTTCATCAAAATTCTTTCTAGCATTTAAATCTTCTTGTAATTCTTGTTTAGTTTTTTCACTATCCTTTTTTCTATTTAAGAAGTCTTTTAATCTTCTTTCTTGTGCTTCTTCAAACTCCTGTTGTCTGAATTTTTGAGTATCAACAAATGTCTTAAATCTTACTCTATACGTATTCTTTTGATTTAGTTCTTCTTGTACTAATTTAGCTTGTTCTGTTTCTAAAAATCTAGCTAAAGAATCTTGTTCTATTTTTTCTATATCTTTATCTAAAACAAATCTAGCTTCTCTAAATTCACCAAATCTTGCAACAGCAGCTTGTGCTGCTCTGCCTCCATCAGTATCATCAGGTTCAGCAGTAAGTTGTTTTTCTATTTCAATAATTCTTTTTACAGCAGTATCGAATTGATTTACTGTATCTTCTGATTGAGCCCTAAATAATTCTGCGTAATCTACATCTTCATCTAGACCTGCTAACCTAGCTAAATATCCCTTTCCTCCGGCAGCTTCATAAGCTTCAGTACTCTCAAAGAATATTTTTTCCATAAAGGAAGCATTTTCTTCAAAGATTCTTTTCCTTTCCTCAAAAGTCTTTGCATCATCTAATTGAGCTTGTATACCTCTTATTTTTTCTCTTTCTGCAAATAATTCTTGATTAGCTTCTAATATAGCATCTAACTCACCTCTTAATCTTTGTTGTCTTATATATTCCTCTACTTGTTTGGTTAAATCTTCTAATGATGTTTTTTGCTTATCATAACTATCTACAATTCCTGGAGAAGCAGCCTCTAATTCTTTTAAGGCATTTAACCTTACTTCTTCTGATATATTAGTGTCTTTTAGAACCTCTATATACCCTAACATCTCTCTTCTTTGACTCTGGACAGTTTCTTCTAAATCTTCAAGAGAATCCTTAAAATCATCTGCTGCTTTTTGACTCCCTTTAAAAAAGTTAATTATATCATTACCATAAGTAATTAATAATTGTATACTTATTAAAAATATAGATTGAGCAGTAAATAAAGCTGCTATTGCTGACCTTAACCCACCGGCAGCATTTGCTGATGCAGAAAATAAACTAACTAATTGCCCTAAGTTGTTTGCGATAGCTGTAAACCCATAACTAGCATCAGAGGCTAAACGAGCAGATTCAGCAATTATAGCATTATTCAAACCGGAGTTAGTTCTCATAGCTTTAGCTGCCATTGCTGATTGTGTACTTGCACTAGCTAAACCAAGAGAAGATCTTGCAGCAGCATCATTAACCTCTTTCTGTATCTTTATTTGTTGATTTACTTTAGCAAGGTCAATAGCTTCTTGCTTTTGTAAATTACTTAGTATTTTAGTTGCTCTAGCTAATTTATTTGTTGATTTAGTAGTTTTATCTAATTCAGACCCTGCTTTTGCCCCTTTTACTTGTATCGATATAATTATTTCTTTAGCGTCTGCCATAGTACACTCTTTTTAATTGTTTCTTAACATCTTTTATATTCCCACAAGCTTTATACTTACCTTTAGCTATGTCAACATTTTCTGACACCCCATACCAATCAGATATATTTAATAATTCTAATATTTGCTTTATCATACTATTTCGTTATATGCTAGGTTTATTAACTCTAAATTACTTTCTCCTGTAACAAGATTTATTGTCATTGAATTAATTCTAAATATATTATCTTGTATTTTAAATTGATCATTTAATCTAAAATTGACTATTATATTAGCAGGTAAATAACCTCTAAACTTGAATAATCTTTTTGTTGGATCAAATACTGATTCTACATAATTCTTATAAAATACCTCGTATAAAGAATTAGTATTGTCTCCATAATTAGTTGTTTGCCATTCATCAAATTCTAAATCAAAATTCAATGTGAATGAGGGTGCCGTTGCTGAAGTGCCTTCATCTTGTGCGTTTGATGGTCTCCAATAGTTATCGATACCTGTTGGTGATGAAGTAGAAATATAATTTATCTTTCTAGTAGAAGATAATCCTGTTTCTCTAATCCCATAAAATAATAATGGTTTTATTAGCGTTTTATCATAATCACCTTTAGCAGGTACTATAGGAGGACCGGCATCATAATCAGTAGCTGTAAAATCACCGGAAGCACAATAACCCCATTGTATATCTGTTAAACTACTTGTTTCTGTTGACGAAGTATTTAAATCTCTTAATCTCTCATATTTCATATGGGAGAAAGGCACTTTGATTTCATATTTACTGCCTCTATCTATATTAGGGTATTTTCTTCTGATATTAAACTCTGCATCACCAAAAACTTCATCAAATTGTTCTGTATGGTGTTCCATAAGAACAGTACTGTTTTCTGTATATTTAAAATCAATATCTGTAAATGGTAATAAAGAATTTACTTTATGATTTGTATTATCTATATATTTAGCTATATCCGTAGTACCTCCACTATGGTTATATATCGCATCACTATAGAAATTATCTAAAGTATCCACATATATTTTACCATAATTAGTGTCGGCCACTTCATCAATATAATATGCTGTTAAGTTGAATAGCTTAAATAAACCGGTTAAAAAATCTATTACTTTCATCTCCGGCATTCTATTAGGGACAACAATTTGCACTTCTGTATCTTGACTAGAAGTAGTATATGTTTTTTCTGTTGATATAGCTCCTTGTTGTGATGTTATAGCAAAAGATGTAGAGCTAATAGTTAATTGTTCTTTAGATTCTATAATTATTTCGTATTCTTTATCTGGGATGTTTGTTAATCCAGGGACTACAGATCCAAATACGATAGGAAGT
>CEPR01009640.1_pt1 | contig 12836 bp, 4 predicted proteins | sample 530431 | NCBI WGS metagenome assembly CEPR01 (sample SAMEA2620078, study PRJEB7988) | marine metagenome | isolation source: saline water (ENVO:00002010), including
GTCGTAAGGCGTTAATATAGTATCGTAATCTAGCATGCTACCATCAACAGAGTATACATCTTGATCAGACAATGATGTACCACCGTTTGTTGCTACATAGAACGTAGAAAACTTAAATGCTTTTTTAATTTGTGAGCAGCATTTTTTAGGTGCCGCACAAGACATTAAAAAAACTAGTATTAAAAATATATACTTCATAAGTAAATTATTACATATTAATCGTGATAATGACATTTCTTTTTAGGTTTGTCAACCATCATCTTACATCTTTCGCCATCAGATTTTATCTGAGTACATCTTTGCTGGTTTTTCTTTTTCTCTTCTTTCTTCTTTCTTTTAACTTCTAGCTTAGCTTCATCTCTTCTAGTTTGTTCAACTCCAACGTCCCAAGTGTTCCAACCTAAAGTTAGCGCAAGTCTTTGCCAGTTTTCATTATCAGAGTTTAAAACCTCAACAAGATTATTTGTTTTATTTACTATTCTATCTGTTGGAAAGTTTGTTGCGCCTGATATTACATTAGCTATAGCTTGCACACCTGGGTTTTGTGGATCTAAATAACTCATTTCACCAACAATATCTTTATTATATGTATAGCTTTGTATACCGCTATATACTTTTCTAAATTTAATACCAACTGGTGGAGCAAGATTAGCAAACTGTATTAATGTTTGAGCATGATCGTTGTTAAACTTTTTTTGCTCTTGCTTGTAAAACTCCATTATAGTATTTTTGATAGTTGCTATAGCGGCACCAGTTATACCAGTACCTCTTAAAATAGAGTCTATCATATTGTTTACTATTCTAACCTGCTTTTGTTCAAGTCTAGCTTGCTCATCTTCATCTATCTCATCATCAAATGCAAACGCAAATAATGCTGATTGAAGTGAAGCGAATATAAGGTTTTGTATAGCACCATAGTATAATATTTTGGATATGTTTTCTATCTTACTACCTCTATTGTTAGCTAAGTCTTGCCCAGCTCTATATATTAATCTAGTGTATTGCATTGGTGTATTTTGGAAAGCTAATATCCAACGACCTAACGCAGACGCTTGTTGAGGTGATATTTTATCAGGTCTAGAAGACTGTTGTGTTTCTTCAGCTATTTCTTGAAAATCAATAAAAGCTTGTTTCTCAGCTTCAGCTTGACTCATACCTTCTTTAACATACTTGATTATTTTATTTCTATAATATGTGGCGCCTCCAGTAGCGATGGCAAAACTATCGGCAAACTGCGTAGGTAAAAATCCTTTTTTAAGTAAATACGCTAAAGCTGCTTTAGCCTTGTTAGGCGCGCCCATAGCAGCGCTTGCAAGCTCAGCTCCGTTTACGTCTGATTTTAAGCCACTTCTTCTTTGCTTTAAATAATCTGAATTAAATAAAAACGCAAAGTCTTTCCAGTATTGCTTTTGATTAGCAAAAGCTTTAGCAGCTTTAAATAAATTGTTGTCGCTCCAATTTATAAAGTTAACTGTAGATAAAGTTTGTAGTACGGCAGATCTAGCGTTAAAGAACATTATAGCGCCGACAGAATTGTTAACCCAGTTTGTCCAAGCGTTAACTATTCTATTGCTACCAAAGTTTCGTCTAGCACCAGTTTCCATACGGTATAATAAATCTTCTAACGCTTCAACGTATTTGTTACCATAGGCAGCTCTTAGTTTAGCTTTAAATTGATCTGTAAATATTTCATCTTTAGCAGTTATAAAATCTTTTAAAAACTCTTTTCTATTTATTTTTACAGATATATCACTTAAATCGCTAGATATACTACCGCCAAGCCAGTCTTGCTTTAACTCTATGTAGCCTTGTTCTTTTCTTGATATTAAGCCAAGCGTGTTAGCAAATTTTAATAACTCAGGATCGTTTTTAACAACAGACTTAATTTTATTTAAGTCTCTTTTAGATATTCCAGGCACATCAAATCCAGCTTTGTCTGACAGATAAACTCTTATGGCCATACCAAATGTAAACTCAGTGTTAGGTATTTTTTTACCTAGCTTTTTACGAACCGTAGGCATTGCTTTTCTAAGAGCTCTATAATCGTTCATTATAGCCTGCTTTTCTGAGTTAATTAAATTTATACCCTTAGCAAACGGATCTAACAACTCGCGTTTAAAAAATTCAAAATCTTTAACTCCTTGCTCATCTCTTCCACAAAGCTGATATATTAAACCTTTAAAATCTTCAGCTGAGTACGGTAAAAACCTAAACTTATCTTTTTCTTTACCTTTTTGTCTACCAACAACTTCAGAAAACGTCATCTCTTCTCTAATGCCTGTAGTAGCTTCTAGTATTTGATTAGCTTTTTTAGATCTGTATTTTTTAGATTCAACAACTAGTGTAGATGTAGATTTTAAGCCTTCGATTTGACCAAGTAAAATATCCATAGTCTCAACATTATTAACAGCATCGTCAGCAAAGTGAACGTTAGTAAAACCTTTTTCTTGAACAAGATCAACTACAAACTCTGCTTTAGCTAGAGCTGTCGAGTTACCTAATCCTGTTATATTTTCTAGTTTTAAATGTATACCGTTACTTTTCAACCAATAGAATATAGCTAGCTGTGACTGTTCTGGTCTAGCGGTAAGTATATACACGTTTTCATTACCATATTTTTCCACACGCTTTTTAAGCTTTTCAAAGAAAGGCCCGGGCTTACCATCAATAACATCATTAAATTGACTAAAATCAAATATGTTACCTTCAAGCCCTAATTGTTCGCCTTTTTTAGCAAACTCTGCAGGCGTTATAGTATATTGAGTACCGTCTTTTTTTATTACAATGACTTGAGAATTACTTGTAGCTACAGTGTCGTCAAAGTCAAATATAGTAGCGCCGCCGTCGTTACTGTCTTTAGCAGCTCTAAATTTCTTTTGATATTCTACTCTGTCTTTTATTTCTGCAAGCGCTAGATCAACTTTTGAATCAATGCGTTGTCTTTGTGTTTGAACACCATCTTGTCCTGTTGTTGGATTATAATAATTAGGTAAGTTATCTTTTACATCATCAAATCTAACATATTCAGCTGGATCAGTAGAGCCTCTAGGTCTTTTGTCTATTATATCAAACATTACTTTAGATCCTAAAACTTGATCGTAGTTGTACATTAAGTCAGCAAGATCAGCTTTAACATTGTTTAATATGTTTTGCTTTTCGCTAGGATTTTCTATTATTAGCTGAGATGAGTTCATTATAAGCTCTGCTATACCTCTAGCAAGATTCGAAGTAGCCATAACATGTTCACCTTTTTGCTTTAATAGTTTTTCCGCTGCAACTTCTATATCTTTTGGATCTGTAATTTCAGGATTATATTTTTTAATAAACTTGACAGCTTCATTATATAGCGGGTGATTTTTATCAGCTTTTTGATTTTTAGCAAATATTTCAACTAAAGATATTTTACTGTAAGCTCTTAAAAAACCACTAGTATTACCACTAGAAGCTTCTAAATGTCTTAAAACTCCAACTAAGTTATCTTCATTTTGAACAACTAGCTCAATCATTTCTATTACATTAAACTCTATAAACCCATGGTTATTAGCGTTTAAATCTTCTATTTCTTGCTTAAACTTTTCGTTAAAAGCTTTTATTTTTTCTTCTTTAGAATTAAAATCTTGCTCTAAAAATTTTTCTATTTTATTAGCAATACCCTTACCAGCGTTAACTAATCTAATTTTAGTTATATCAAAATCAAGCTCAATATTATCTCCAAAGCTACCATCTTTTCTTCTATCAACTTCACTTCTAAGATCAGCGTCTTTTTTTCTACCACCTGGCCTTCCGTCTAAAAGCCTGCTTGAGCTTTTTAAATTAAAAATATCTTTAACAGAGTTTAATGTTTTTAATAAACTAGATGGATATTTTTTTAATAACTTTAAACAAAAACTTGCTAATTGATCCTTTGCTTTGTCACTTGATATTGTATTATCAAAATATTTTTTAAGCTGTTTGTTAAAAAATTTAAACTTACCGTTTTCGTAAGCTTCTAATATTGGCTTTTTAAAAGCTTGACCATCATCAAACCAACCTAACCAAGACATTATTTTTTCTAAAGTTGGTGAGTCTGGATCAATGTCTAAGTTTCTAAGTTCATCGTCAAACTTAGGTGATCTATATCCGTTTTTAATAGCAGACTGAGTTATTTCAGGCGCGTATAGTAGTATTTGTCCAAAATCTTTTCCTGCAGATCTATACTTTTTAACACTACCACGTTCAAGATCACGCTTTAGTTCTGCCGCAAAGTTTTCAGCTAATACAACGTCTCTAAGATTAGCTATTTGATCTACTTGTTTTGAAAGCTCACTGTTAGGCTTGTTAAGCTCTGCAGATAAATATTCTAATCCAAACTCTTGAGCAAGCATTTTAACTAAGCTTTCAACTCGCATTTGCTTAGGCTTTCTTTTACCTTTAGCGTCTCTAGCATTTAAATAATGATTTAAGAAAGTTTCAAGATCAACAGTAACACCTTTTCTTCTTCTTTTTATTTGAGGGCCTGCAGTGTTACCTGTTTCAGCTGATTTTTCTCTATCTATTTTTTTACCTTTCCAGTCAGCGGTAAATACACCGTTAACTTGTTTTTCTACCATACTAGGAAAATTATTAGCTAACCAATCAAGCGGCGCGTTTTTTAATATCCTATTCATGTTAGTAGTTAGATAGCCTTCGTAGTCTTTCTTTATATCGTTTCTTATTTCAGCTGCAAAATTGCTTATACCTTTTTTACCACGAGGAGCATCGCCAAGCTCTTTTTTAAATAAAGATATAAACGGCGATACAGTTCTAGTTATTTTTTTACCTTCGCCAAAGTTTACACCAATTTTATTTAGAGCGCTTTTAACAGAGTTTTTTAAAGCAAGCCTTATATTTGCATTTACTGGTAATTTATCTAACAGAGATGGCGCCTCATCAGCCTCTACTGTTGTTGTAGTAGTTGGCTCATCAGCTATTTCTCTAACAAAAGTAGCTTCATCGTCAAGACTTACAGACTGTTGCTCTGTTTCTATTTCTTTTAACCTTCTATTAGCTATTAAAGCAGACCTGTTTTTTATTTGAGAATTTATATAAGCAAAAAAGTTGTCATTAGTTGTAGGATCAAAGTTTCTAATGTAGCTAGTCATGTTAGCTAATACATCTTTTATGAACTGTTCTTTTTGAGCTTGGGTTTTGCTTATGTTATCGTTGGCAGATATTAAATTGTCAAAATCACCTCTTTCAATTATAGTTTGGTATATAGCGTCAAACTCTTCGAAGTAGGTTTCTTGATCTAAACCAAATACTAAATCGTTTACATCTTCCTCTATTTGATTTTTAGATCTTCCGTCTGATCTAAACTTCTTTTCTTTATCTGTAGACTGCACTTTTGCTCTAGGCTTAAATAAACCTAGCTTAGATGAAAATTTTCCTTCTCTTAATCTACCTGTTTGTGCTTTTTTCCAATATGCAGCTATAAACTCATAAGCTTGATTACCTGTGTCAAATCTATAGCCTTTTAAACCAGTCTCTGTAAATATTTGACCTATATCTTCGTTAGCTATAGTTTGCCAATCACTAGGATTAGCATCGTCAAGATCTATTTTACCTTGACCAACTAGATCAATAAAAACAGTAAACCACTCTTGCGCAGACACTGTATCGCCGTCTTTAGCATATCTAGAATTATACTCTGCCTCTAATTTTCGTAAAGCAGATTGTGACAACACGCTTTTAAATTTTTTCACAATACTTTTCATACGTGTGTCATCAATACCGATTTCATCTAACACCCAGTGACCAACCTCATGCTCACCTATAGTTATAGCTTTATCTTCAACAGCTTTATCATAGTTTATTATCATTTTATCACCAAAAACTTGGCCTACTGTTTTTTCAGCTTCGGCCATAGCTTTTTGCTTGGTAATACCTTTTGTTTCAGCTATAGCTTCAGCTATCGCGTCGATAGCTTCATTTCCAGGTAAAACAATAACATTTTCAGCTGGTTTTAAACCAGAGTTTTTAGCAAACTCAATAGATCTATCAACTCGATTTTTAGTAATAACTCTATCAACAGCTAGTCTTTCTTCTTCTAATTCTGCCTCTACTTTAGGTGATATTACTCTGTCTGCGCCTTGTACTCCTTCTTGATATAAATTAACAAGCTCATTTTCTTTTTCTTTTAACTCTATTTTATCAGACTCTAAACCATCTTGCTTTACTTTTTGTCTTAATTTTTGTATTTCAAATTCAACTTTAGCAACTTGTTTTCTAGTTTCAGGATTAGTTATTTTACTACTAACGCCACCTTCTATGCCCTTTATATATAATTGCTTTCGAATATTGTTTGCCCATGAAGCAGGCATCTTACTAGTAAATTCCATATTGTAAGCCATGTCCATAGCTTCTGAAGACTTTAAAGTTTTTATTAACTCTGGTATTTGAGCAGCGTTGTATGTTTTGCCTTTATATGTAAAGCCATGCTTACTAACTAAAGCTGCAGCTACGTTTGGTGCACCAGCAGCAGGGCCAAACACCAACTCCATAGCTATTTCTCCTCCATTTATATTTTTTAGACCATCTGCAGGTCTAAACCTTAAATTATCACCAAACACACCGAAAGTGTTTGGTATCTTTATACCAACTTCAATATAAGGTGTTTGTCCTTCATCTAGATAATTAGGCTCATCATATACTAGATAACCCATTTCCCCAATCTCGTTTACGTGTAGTGGGTGACCGTCTTGCGTATAAACTCCAAGCTCTTCATCATAACCAATAGATCCTTCAAGCACTTGACCTAAAAGCTCACCAAAAGCACCACCAGTACCTTCAACTGCAGAACCTGCTATAGTAGCTGTTTTAATTTTACCAGCAGCACTATATTTTTTAACAACTTTACCTGTAAGACCACCGGTAAAATAATCCACAGCACCTATACTTAATCCGTAGGTTTTAGATTTTACACGAGCTCTTTTCAACCAGTCTTCGCTTTCTACAAGAGACATTACGTTTTGAAAGTTAAAGTCTTGACCTTCCATCAGTCCGCCTGGAGCAAACTCTGATCTTAATATCTCGTTAAACTTAGAAGCTCCAGCAACTTTACTAGACAACGTAGCCATACCACCTCTAACACCGTAAGGTATACCAGCTAACAATTTAACTCTAACATCTCCAGGGGTTGAAACAAATCCACGAGTATATTCAGCGGCAGCAGCGCCGGTTACAGGTCCTGCTATGTCTTCGCTTTGCAAATAAGCACCGCCTAATAAAGTTAATAAATTAGCTACATAAGGAGCGGCTGCGGTAGGTTGATCTATCAAGGCCTTAAAAAAACCTTTAAAACTGTTTTCTTCACTTTCAATAACAGCTTGAAATCTTAAAACACTTGGCGGAAGAGGATTATTTTCAGCCTCTTCTATTGCTTTTTTATATTTTTCAAAATCTTCTTGACTCATTTCATCACCTTCATCTCTCAAGGTTAAACCACCTTGAAAAGTAGCGGCGTCGTCCCAAGCATTACTCGCATAATTTATCATGTCAGAAAACGTAGTTGCCATTTTCTTAGCATAATCATATATTGATATAAATCTAGCTTGATCTTCTTCAGGTCTAGTAAAATATTCGTCAGGCCCTATTTTTGTGGTAGTTGCAGCAGAGATAAATATTTCTCCATCTTCTGTTTCATAAGCTATAAATGGATCAACGTAAGGTAATATTTTAGCGTCAAGAGCTTGTTTTATAGATAGGTATGAGTTTGCGTTACCTGATTTAATTAAAGCTTTTCTTAAATACTCATCAGCGTTTTGAAAAAATCTATCAACTCTATTTTGCGACTTTTGTTTAAATGCTTCTTCGTCGTCTATAAAGTTTTGATGCTCCATTTGATCATACAGAGCATCTTTTTCGTCATCATCAATATCGATGTCTTGCGTTTCGTCTAAAAACTTTTGTTTTTCTTTTTCTCTATTAGAATTATTTTCAGCTGATATAACTTTGTTTTCTACAGTAGAATATGAAAATATATCTGTATCTTCTATTTTATCTTCTTCAACTTCTGGTAAATCCAAAGAAACTTCTTCCAAGTTGGATGCCATATCGTCTGGTGCCACTACACCTGCACCCATTGGGGTAATGGCTGGATCTTTTTTTTCGTCTTCAACAGTTACTTCTTCAACATCTACGTCAGTAGCAACATCTTCTTCTATTACTTCTGGATTAAAGTCAGCGAAGTCTTCTAAAAATCTAGATTCATTTTCTGGGCCTACATTAGCCTCTCTTCCGTCTGAAAGTCTGTAAATTGGCATATAATTTTATTTTATGATTCGTAACCAGTGATCATATTTGCTTTTTCTCCAGACACAACATTGTCAAATGTATATCTTGGTCTACTTATGTTGTTTAACTCTTTTGATTGAGCTATTGCATTATGATTACGTCTTAGTTTTTCTACGTTGTATTCTACTATTTCTTGTCTTAAAAGATCACCTACAGTTGTAACTTTTTCATCAGTTTCTACAACAGTTTGCAAGTCAAAGCTACCATCAAATAAAAACTTTTGATTTGGAAAAACTTCTAAATAATCAGCCATAAACGAACTACCATCTCTATTAGCATCGTCAGTAGCCCAAGACATTAGTTTAGGCTCTGAAAAGTTTATTCTATCGCCTAATAAATTATTAACTACACCTCTTACACCTTGTTCGTCAAACTGCATGCCTTGAGAAGTTTTCATTAATGCATCTTTTTTAAATCTACTAAAATCTAAAAATCCTTTACTGTCTTCTAAATATACTTTCTCGTTTAAGTCATCTACGCTAGCCTCTATTTTATTAGCGCCATATCTTAAATTTTCTGGAAAAACACTAGCATCTTCAACTTCTATTTGAAAAACAACACTACCATCTTTTTTAACTTTAGTATCAGCTGATTTCGTCATAACATCATCTAGCGCTGCTTTGTAATGTCTATTAGATCCTGCAGAGTAATAAGATCTTCCTTCTGTATCACCACCTGAAAGCTCAATCCACATTTCTTTTTCGCCTTGCAAGTTTCTAACTTCACTAGCAAGTCTTTTCATTCTACCATTTATTTCTTCTTTTTCTTGCTTAAAACTTTTTGCTTTATCAGGCTTTAAAACAGTGTCTTCTTTTTGAGTAAAGGGTGATTTAAATGCTCCAAGCCCCATAAAAGATTTATTTCTTCCTTGCCTGTTTTGAGCTATAAACATTTTTTCTTTATTGTTCATAGAGAAGTCAGCGCATTGCATGCTTCCGTTTTTAAAACTATTTAAACCTTGCTTGTTAGCTACAGGATCAAAGTTTTTTATTTCTTTTTCTACTCTCTTTTTTCTTTCTTTTTCACTATTAAAAGCTTTTGTAAAAGCTCTAACAGAATCTGGCCCAAGAGCTAGATCTTTACTAAATTGACCGCTTCTACTACCACCTATAAAATATGTTCCGTCAGCTCTTCTTCCTACATTAGTAGCAGCGCCTTTTATTAAGTTTTCATCTTGTTTCATTGGTGATCTCATCTTTGAAGGAGACTCTGAAACATTTAAATTGTTATCTTTTATGTATTGAGCTTTTTTATCAGCTTTACTTTTATTAAGCTCTTCTCTAAGTTTATTAGCATATCTTCTAATTGCTATTCTTCGCTCTTTACTATTTAGCACGCCGTCTTTAGCTAGCTTATCTCTGTAAGCTATAGTAGCATTGTAAAGATCGCGGCTTTCTTCTGTCGTTATACCTGTAACAGGAATTAACTTTAAATCACTTTTATCCGCACTACCTGCACTAACACCTGTATCAACTTTGTTTTTGTTTCTAGTAAAAAGTTGACCTATTTTAGTGTCTCTAAATTTTCTTCTACCACTACTTTTGGCTTGTGGTTGAGATTTATTACTTTTAGTGGTGTTGTTTGTTTTAGCCGTTGTGCCTCTACCTGAGCCTCTATTAAAAGCTTTTTTAAAAGCGTCTACAGCTTCAGCCCCACCTAAAGGTACAGTTCTACTAGCAGATCCTTTTCTACCTCCAGTAGCCGCGCCTTTTATAAGTATACTATTACTTTGTTTATTTGGTGATTCTTTCATACTTATAATTTTTTCTTTGGTTTACCAACGCCACCTTTGTAAGGCATACCAATAGCCGCATTAGCAACAGTCCCAAGACCTTCCATGAACATTTCTTGATTAGCCTGTCTATTAGCGTTTGCTTGTTGCATTTCAGTTTGAGCAATACCAGTTAGTGTAGACTGTTTGTCTATTTCCATTTGTTGAGATAAATATTGACCGTAAGCTTTTTGACTTTGAACACTAGCTGCACCTTGAGCTGCTAACCTTTGGTTTTGAGCTTCTTGAGCACCTATACTAGCAGAAGATCTTCTAGCATCTATGCTTGCTTGATTAGCTAGCGTTTGTGCTAAACTTCCAATACCACTAGATCCAGCCGCTCCTCTTAAACTAGCTAATATATTTGCTTGACTTTGCTGAGCGGTGTCTCTTTGAAACTCTGCTTCTTGAGTGTTAACTGTCAAGTCTTCGTAAGCATTTTCTAAATCAGCGTATGGATTACTAGTATCTAATGATCTAAAAGCATCCATTTCTTCTCTTAGATTATCTCTTGCTTCTTTTTGAGCGGCTTTTAATGCTTTCTTATTGTATAAAGCTACGCCCATTTGGACGATGCCGTCTATAAATTTTATTGGTGTCTTTTTTGCCATAATATTCTGATCTTAATATAATTACACTTATACATGTCTATTTACTGCTTACGCTCATCTCTGTGCCTGCTGAAAACAACTCAGCTTTTTTAGTAGAGTTGTTAACAAATTTAACTTCCATATAATAACCTAATAGCGACGAACAGTTTGCTAAGTTGTCTTTTGAAAATGAAAAGAAAGCGCCTGTAGTTGGCAGCGGCACACTCAAGTCGTAGTCCAAAGTAAAAACTGTGTTAGTGGCGTTTCTTGTTATAGTTAATATTTCACCCATCATGTATATATCGTTAGCGCTTAATACGTGGGTATCATTACCTATTGTTGATGTATCTGAATAATACATAATGTCGCCAGGCTGAACTGAAACGTTAGCAACAAATTGTAATGTTAATGTTAGTTGTCCTAATGCCATGTTATATTGGGTTTATTGTTAAACTGTAAAATAAGTGAACACCTAAGCCGTTTGACTGCAATAAAGGTGAGTCAACAGGTATGTTTATAAAAACTGTTGCGGTTCTAGCTGTCACATTACCACTACCATCTACAGTGTCATCAGTTGTAAAACTAAGCATACTATTAGTTACATCTGATCCTTGTGAGTCTAGTGAAACAGTAAAATTAGTAATTTTAAAACCACTATCGCAAGTTATAACAAACTTTTTAAATTCTGTAGCTTCACCTGGTACTATTTGTATGCTCCCGTTGTAAGTACCTATTTGAGGATTACCTGCGTTGTTCAATATTCCATCTATAAAATCTATAACACTGTTTTGAGGTACTGTAACACTTGCTCCAAACTGTACTTGAGTAGTAGATCCTAAATCTGTAACTGAGTCAACAAAACCAATAAATCCTCCTCCATTAAAGTACGCACTGTGAGAATCAGTTATGTTACTACCAGCTAACAAGCTAGACGCTATGTCTGAAGTTAAAACATGAGTAGTACCTGTTACCGATCCAGCTGAATTAGCCGTCGCTTGCTCATGACCCGCGGCATGACTTAATACTTTAGTAGATGAGTTGAAGCTAAATCTAGGCGTGCCTGTAATGTTTGTAGAAGGCGTCATGTTTGGCTGCGCAGAAGTATCATAAGTTATTGTATGATTTTGATTAATATACTGAGAGTTTTTAAAGCCTTGCCTATGTATCACTGGAATACCAACCGTTTGAGATACGCTGCCTTCTGTTAAATCTATATCTATAGTTAAAACTTGATCTGCAGATATAGTAAATCCTGAAAAAGTAAATGTAGCCTTAATAGTATTGCCAGTAAAGCTTTGTGCTAGTTGATCCGCTGTGGCTGTATTAGTAAAAGTCACTTTTGATATTTGGCTAGGCAGTGTAACTCCGTTTTGACCGTTAACAAAATTACCTTCAGAATTAGCTGTACCACCGCTAATTGTAAAGTCTGAAGCTTGTAAAAATACTCCTAAATCAGGCGTTATTGTTATAAAACCTGTAGTACTCACTGTTCCAGAAAGACCAGTTATTAAAGCTACATCTGTACTATATAGATTTACTCCGCCAGGAGTATCTACATCGCTAGTGTCTGACACTTGAACACTAAAAGTTGAATCAATAGATCCAGAAGTTAAAGAAGCGCTATCACCGTTGCTAGTGTTCATCATTCCTAATCCTTGAAAAGAAAACTCTTGCGAGTCTATATTACCAATAGCGTCTGCATGTATTGTATTATTAACTTCAACAGCGTTTGTCCAAGTTGTTTTAGTACCTCTTATAAAGTTAAACCATTTACTTTCTTTTCTTCTGAAGTCTGCTATTTGACCATCTTGAAGATCTGTACTTATAGATTCTACATACCAACCAGGTCTACCGCCACTAACTTGAGCTGGCATATTGTTATACCACTCTTCATCGTAAAAAGTTATGACAGTACCAGCCGCTATATTTGAAGTAGCGTCAGCAGACATACCAACTTGTAAATTATATTCGTTGCCGTCAGTAGCTACGTTGTCTGTAGTTACAACTGTAGTTCCAGCTGGTATATTAGTACCACTTATTGTAGCACCAAAAGGCACGTCAAAAGCTGTTGTAAATTGTAAAGTTCTAAGATTAACGTCAACGCCTGTTATAACAGCAAGTGTACCTGTTATGTCAGGTAAAACTCTAGCTTGAGTACCTCCGTA
>CEPR01001920.1_pt1 | contig 12813 bp, 18 predicted proteins | sample 530431 | NCBI WGS metagenome assembly CEPR01 (sample SAMEA2620078, study PRJEB7988) | marine metagenome | isolation source: saline water (ENVO:00002010), including
TGTGTGTGCTATTAGCAGGTATCCAAATCCAATTCCCTCCCATACGAGCACTGCCCAAAACATTGTTATAACCCTCAGCAGTATCAGTGATTCTAACTTTGATGAATGGCAAGTCATAACCTCTATCATATCGTGCTTCATTGATAATGTTCATCACTTTGTCACGCAACAATTTAGTATCCTTGTTCATTGTTCTGTCTATGTGTTTTTTGTTTTTGATCATACTACATTATAGCAGATGTTTTGGTATTGAACAAGTCTACATATTACCAAAATATTCCAGCAGTTCTATGATGAACAATCCCCATAAGGGTATCACCAGCATGGTGTGATATATGGTCCATAGTAGCCAACGGGGGTGACGGTTCAAATTCTGTGCTAACCGTTTCTGCTGGCGCAGTCGCTTCGCTCTCGTCACTTAACCACAGAGTGTCCTCTGCCCTCCAGACACTTCTTTGCTATCTTGTGGTGGTTCAATTCTCTCTTTGGAATCAATCCCAGTGTGCCCCAGTGGAAATACATATTTCCTGCCTGTGCAGAATAGTCCATCAATATGTTGGTGTTCTGTGATGCCAATTCATTGCAGTGCTGTATGTCGTTGGTGATTTCCTTTGCTTTGTCTTGATCAAATGTGCCTGATCTGCCTGCTGTGTCAATCACAGGTTTGTAAGCACAATTTGTGAGCATCAGTGCTGTCAATATTATCATTATTAGTTTCATATTATGCCTCCTCCTTAATTATTTGGTCCAATTAAACCTTGAGCTGATGCTATATCGTCTCTCAAGTCTTGAACGCCTTGTGCTATTTTGTGTAGATTATCACCGCTTGATGAAAAATCTTCAAATTTGCTTAATTCATCTGCCAAGTCTTGTATCTTGTAAGTGATGTCTGATATTTGGTTATATTCTTTCTTGTTCATATTATGCCTCCTCCCCAAACTTTGTAAATGATTTTTTTGGTCCAAGTTCTAATCTGTTCCAGTTGTTTTCACCAGCCCATTCATTGGCTTCTGTAATCAGTTGATCACAATCCCAATCACTTGGCACCGTGCCATATGATACTCTAACATCATCTTGAAACACATATAAAGTATAAAGTTTAGGTGTCATATTATGCCTCCTTAAAATTCTGACACATTACAATAGATGCTGGCAAATGGTCCTTGGTGTGGTATGCCATTGTGTCCCATCTCCATCCAACTGTGATTGTGTTTACGAATAAATGGTATGTTCGCCAATCGCTTTTCTAATGATTTTGCTGATATGGTCATACCCAATGATTTCATAGAATAATTGTCTTTGTGAGTGTATATGCTAATCATATCTGTGCCTGTTTTGTATTTTCTTATGCTCACCTTGAACTTGTTCACCAATCCAGAAGATTTCACACTTTTACGCACATCTTGTGCCAATTGTTTGATATCATCATCTGAAAATGTTGCTTTGGGTTTGAATCCAGGTATTTCTTTGTGTGCGTCTGACAACAAAGCCTGTTCAGTGTCATAAAGTCCCTTATACATCCAAACTCTGCCTTTAGCATCTGTGCCAAATGTTTTTCTGTGTGGCGTTATGGCAGTGGCACATTGACCCACTTGTCTCAAATCCATATGACATGGATCATTGTAAGAACATTTGATGCCAATATCTCTTGCTTGTTTTAGAATAGTTTTTTTGTCAATTGGGGGTGGATTGTCTTGCATCCAATATTTGGAAAAATCCATTCTTGGTGAATAGGATTTTTTATTATGATAACTTTTTTCCAATTTACCGTAAGTGTTGATAAAATCCAACAATGTTTGGTAACCAAGCGACTTTGCTTTCTGTTTGACTTGTTTTAACAATGCTTTCGCATCATATGTATAATAATATACTTTTCTGTGTGCCATTGTGTCTCCTTCTCTTATACTATTCATTATAGCATCATCACAATATCAAGTCAACCTCACAGAAACCGCTATTTTCTTGACTTTTTTGGTGAAAATATACTAAAAAATTTGGCAATTCGGGATTTTTTTGCTGGTGTTCTACCGTGGCGATTACCATATCGGGGTGGCACATTGAGAGTGTCCTCATAACTCCATCCTCTACGCAGTCTGTTCCAAAATCTCACTCTTGTTTTTGCTGAGTATCCCCATTTTTCACACATTTTGATCAGATATCTGCCTCTTTCTGTGTATTTGTGGAATCTGCGGTTTCTGTTGTTCACTGTGGTAGTTGTCCAACGAACATTGTCAGGTGAATAATGGCCTCGCGGGTCCACTCTGTCTAAAACCAATTCTTCTCGGAAATCATCACCCATGTCTTCCACGAAATTGATGAATCCTTGGTCTCCAGATATGTCTATGTTCCAATCATCACACACTTTGACATCTTCATAGTATAATTCGTTGTCATTGCATCTTTTACACATTTTAAACCAACGCTCCCACAATTTTGGATATGCTTTTCTCATTGCTGTATATTGACTTGTCATGTAAAACTCCTGTTAATCATGTGTTTGGGTGTGACATCGTCCTCAAATGTCACAGGTTTACCTTTTTTGCTTTTGTTTTTGGGTGATCTACTCAATATGCTGTTCAACTGTCTGCGTCTTGTGATGATCACGCAGTTGTGTGGTCCCCATGCTTCCGTCAAATCCACCCTTGACATCACATATCCAAACACTTTTCCGTGTCTGTGTTCCAGCACACCTGAATTCTGCCACATACGCAACCAAGTCTCAGGAGTAAATGCCCATTCCTCTCTTCTGTATCGTGCTTGGCATATGGCCCTTGCATACTGTGAATTGTATGGCGAAGGAATATTGTATCTTCTTGCTCTAGTCCTCTTCATGCTGTTGACTCCTTAAATGATTTGCATCAGGATGAACATCAATCCAACTCAATGTGTCCAGTTCAGGACGATTGTATGTGTATGCACAAACCTGTGTGATCCAGCGATCAGTTTCTGCCACAGTGGGCAGTGTGAATTCACCTGTTGCTACAAAGTCTGACCATGCAGTGGTCACGGGCCTTGCGGGATTCCAAGGTGAAGTGGTGATCACTGGATATCCTTCTATCACACACTCTGAAGCACCTGCTGAGTGATTGGCAATGGCACAGTCAAAACCGCCCCTACGCATTTCATCTGCAATCTGATTACCATGCCTTTTCTGTTGTGCAACCTTTGTTCGCACTTCAAAAGTATATCCGTAATCACGCAACACTTCAGACACGGATTTAAACCATACATCATAAGTGATGTTGTAGAACTCTCTGTAGTTTCTATCTGATGATCTTATGATTAAACAATGTTTGCGAGTTACAGGTCTTGCTTCAATTATTTTACCACCCCAAATGTCTGTGATGTCCTTGTGGGCACCTCCTGACATTTTGTGCAGTTGCTTGTTTACCCGCTCACGGTGGAGATAATCCACCGGAGCAAGGCATTCTCCATTTTGATTGTGTGGCAGTGACCAACCGCAATATGTCAATCTACTCCAATGTTTAGTCCCTTGAGGGTTGGAAGGCGAACGATATCTCAAGTGAGGCATCATTGAATTGTCCCACCACCACCAGCGAAAACCAAATGGCTCGCGGTTGGGTTTAAACATAGTAGGCGGTTCACAACCTACCAACAACCAGTCTGCAGAGAAATCTGTAATTTTATCAGGCACTGTGTTGTCCACAGTTTTTCCATGCTCATCCTTTGGACGAGCGACTTGTGAATTAGGATCTATTTTCCAATAACCAAATGGCATAAGACTAGGCACTTAATGAACTGTGGGTTGAAACAGTTTGTAATAATTGTTGTTGGAATCGTAATGGTCTACAATACATTCTTCTATCAAACTAGGTTCTGCTAACAGTTCTATTTCAACATTATCAGCATCAATCACTTTTAGTTTGTCTTTTGTTTTTATATTCAAACCTGTTTTTTTGTTTAATTTTTCTTTTAGACCTTTTACTATTACACCTTCTCCATTCAATACTTCTTCCAATATAGGTTCCCAATCTGCAAAATTCTTCATGCCTTCATCAATGTAGGTCACACACATTTCAGGGCCTTCTAAATTTTGTAAATCTATCTGAATAAATTTTTCTTGTTTTTTGTATTGCTTTGCTTTTTTGCTGTATCTTGGTTTGTGTAATTGTGTTATGTAATAATAGTTCATTTTTGTGTCTCGTAATAAATATATTTATACATACTAACAAAAAACCACAAAATAAGCAAGAAAAAATGTTACCGTTTTAAATAAAGGTATGAAAGCACACTTTGTTGGCAATGGCGCCTCTCAAGAAATATTTTTGGCAAGACAGCGATATGGTTTTGTTGCTGTGGGCAATTATCCAAAACAAATCAAGTTTTGGGACTCCACAACCATAATAGATCACAAAATGGTTATATGGGTCAGCAACACCAACAAAAAATTATTCAAAGGCAAAGACATTTGGTGCACACCAGATGTAGCCAAGTGGGCAAGAAACTTTGACCTGTTAGGCAAGTGGCACGCAATACTTGAACCAAAGATTAAATTTAGTTCAGGACATCAAGCAGTGCAAAATCTATCTAAAAAATTTATGTTTATTGATTTATGGGGTATGGATTCCATGTATAGCGAAGATTTGTTATCCAAGATGGATGAAGACATACCAAGACCTAAAAGACCTCCACTCAATAATGATTGGAGACCTTATTGGCGTGATCTTTTTAAGAGATTCCCCAAAGTTAAATATACCATACACGCACCAGAAGGAGTGACAAAGATAGATTATGGCGAGAACTGTAGATACGAACTTCACTAAAAGAAAATTAGAGAAATGGTTAATTGGATTGACCAAGCCAAGAAAACAATTGGACGGTCTACCTGTGTGTCCTTATCTAAAACATTATAGAGATAGAATACATCTAGCAAGAAACAAAGACCCTGAAAGATTAGCAAGACATTTTGCAGAGGTAAAAGACATCTTTAAATTTGAGGCGTGTGTGGTGTTTGGTTTTTGGATGAGTTGGAACAAAATGGAAAAGATGGTAGATACATTAAACAAGGATCTAAAGAAGAAAGATGTGTGTTGTTTTATGATGCATCCAGATGGAGATGAAGATGTTTTACCAGTAGAATACCCATTTGACATACCTGTTTTAATTGTGCAAAAAATTAGCACATTAGAGAAAGCAAAAAAACAGTTAAGTAAAACAAACTACTACAAACATTATAAATAATACACAATCAGGAGCATTGCATGGCAATTACACTTAGAACAACAACACAAGCAGGAACAACCAACAAAGGTTCAACTCTTACACACGCAGAATTGGATGCCAACTTTGTTGATTTGTTAACAAGTAAATTAGCAGATATAATAGACGACACATCACCACAATTGGGTGGCAATCTTGATGTGAATGGACAAAAAATTACTTCTACTTCAGATGGAAACATTGATATTGAACCTAATGGCACAGGTGATGTTCTTTTAGGAAATTTTAAATTTGATGCTGATCAAACAGTTGATGCAGGAAAAGACAATTATGTCATGACATATGACAACGGCACAGGCAAGATCAGTTTAGAAGCGGCATCAGGCGGTGGCGGTGGAGATAGTGTTGGCGCAGGAAACAATATAGAAATTACAAATGCTGATTCGGCAGGTGAAAAAACAATAGCATTAAGAAGTCCACTTAACCAACCTGTTGATGCAGGTGATCAACAATTGAGTAATCTCTCAATCAAAAATTATGGAGAAATTGTTTACACATCAGGCACAGCAACAGGCACAATCACACCAGATCCAAACAATGGCAGTGTCCAAAAAATCACATTGACTGGTTCAATCACATTGAACAGTCTTTCAAATGTGGCATCAGGTGATTCAATGACATTGATTGTTAAACAACCTTCTTCAGGTGGACCTTACACACTTTCAAGTTCAATGAAATTTGCTGGAGGGTCAAAAGCATTATCAACAGATGCCAATGCCATAGACATAATCACAATATTCTACGATGGAACAGATTATCTCGCTTCATTGAGCACCAACTTTAGTTAAGGAGATAGTATGCCATTAGGCGCGGCAAGATTAAACACACTCGCAAAAGTATTAACTGTGACAGACACCAATAGATCCACAGGATTTTTGAATGTGACAGCAAATGGTGATGCCCAACTATCCAACGCACAATACAAATTTAGAACTGGCACACGAGGCGGTAGCATCTACATGGATGGTAGCGGTGACTATCTGTCTATGAATGATAACAGCGATAACAATCTAGACTTTGGCACAGATGATTTCACAATTGAATGGTTTCAATATCTCACATCATTGGACAGATTTGCAATTGATATGCGTAATGGTTCCAACGGCGCAAAAATTATGTTGTATTCTTATCCCTCAGATGGATCAGCAGATGATTTATATCTATGGGTAAATTCAGCAAACCGAATATCTGCTATGAATGTGTTGAGTGCCAACACATGGCAACACATAGCACTGGTGCGTGAATCAGGAACCACAAGTCTTTATGTGGACGGCACACAGAGTGGTGGAACATACTCGGACTCAAACAGTTACTCACATGATGAATTAAGAATATGGCACAATTCAATAGGGGGAGAATTTTATACCCCACCAGGTTATGTGGATGAATTTAGAATTTCAGACACAGCAAGATATTCAGGAGCATCTTTCACAGTGCCCTCATCAGCATTCATACAAGACAACAACACAAGACTATTGCTACATGGTGATGGTCCTTACGGATCAAACGGTAACAGACACATTGTGGATGACATAGGCGATTTAAGACCACTGGACATACACATAGAACAAAATGTGACAGTGAACAGTGGATCCCCGGCATCAATATCCACAGCACAATCAAAATTTGGTAGTTCCAGTTTGAGAATGAACGACAACAATTCACACTGTCAATATGTTTCACCTGCATGGGGTGATGCATTCACAATAGAATTTTGGTTCAGAGCAGATTCACTGTCAGGCGATCAATGGATGGCAGGTGTATGGGGTGGATCGCCGCATGGTGGATTCAACTGGGGCATATATCTGAATGGATCCACAGTGAAAGCATATGTGTGGAACGGCAGTTATCAATTGAACAATGCCACTATTGGGACAGCATCCTCAAACACATGGCATCATGTGGCACTCACATGGGATGGTAGCACCTACAGAACATTTCTAGACGGCACCGCGGGAGGATCAAACTCCAGTTCAACTGCTCCTGCTTTTGATCAATGGCAGGTCACATGGGTGGGCACAGTGGGAGGCACAACCAGCACCTTTGCAGGTTACATAGACGAATACAGACAGAGTGACACAGCAAGATACACATCAAATTTTTCACCTTCAGGATCAGCATTCACTAACGACAGCAACACAAAAGTTTTGCTACACTTTGATGGCGGAAATGGTGACACCACGACCACAGATGATGCCAGTTAATAAATAACACAAAGGAGAAACCAAATGCCAACATTTCCAAGTATATCAGCGGCGTCAACTGCAAATGTTGATCAAGGATCAGATTCAATCAGTCTAGCAAGACCAGACATAAAAACAACATTTGACAATGTTAATTCTATTATTTCTACCTACAATGGCAAAGTGATTGTGGTAACGGATGAAAGTCAATCATTCACAGCACAACAATATTTCAATCAACAAACATTAACAGATGGTGCAACAATCAATTGGAACCTTGCAACACAACAGGTTGCTGTTGTAACATTGGGCGGCAACAGAACATTGGCGGCACCCACAAATCAACAAGCAGGCGGTGTGTATACGATTGTGATCAAACAGGATGGCACAGGTGGACACACTTTAGGATTCAATAGTGCATACAAATTTCCAGGTGGTTCAGCACCTGTCATAACAACAGCGGCAAATTCTGTGGACATTGTTAGTTTTATCAGTGATGGCAGTAATATGTTAGGATCATTTGTGCAGGATGTTAAGTAATGCCTTTATTCAACACCAGCATACTAACAGGCAGTGAACAAGGTCAATTTGCTGTTGTGCAATTTGGTGGTCAAGAAGACAGTGGATCAACAGGCGGATCAAACATAGCAGGTGTAGTCAAACCAGGTAGTGGTGGAACCGTTGACAGTGCAGGACATACAGGTGCAGGCAACGAAACATTATATGATCCATTTAATCTTACAGGAGGCAGTAAACAGACAACTGCCACAGGACCATTCATTTACAACGATGGTTTTTTGTATGAGTATTCACTTGGTAGTGGACAACAAATTTCCAATGTATATTTTCAGATGAATCCTTCCAACTACGGTCAACAACACAGGGTAACATTAATTAAAACCTATGACAGTTTTGATGCAGGCATAGACAAAGTTTCATTGGTGCAAAGACTTACCTCTAACCCCAGCAGTGGAGACACAACTTACAACAATGCGGTTGTGATTATGGACCTTTTAAATAGATTAGGTGATTCAACAAATAACATCACTGACCTTGAAACCACTGCAACCTTTACACCTAGTTCAACATTCGGATATATCACAATGTTGCAAGTAGGTTTACCATTACAATCTAGTGGAAGTCGTAGAACAACTGGAACTTGTCGTTTCAAAATTGAACTTGTCTAATAAATAAAATTGTTCTACAAAGAACACACTTAAAAACAACAAACAAGGAGAACTACTATGTCAGCGGCTAGTAATTATTTAGAAAACGAATTGTTGGACCATGCATTAGGAACAGGATCTGCATTTTCACAACCATCAAATGTGTATGTGGGTCTTTTCACTTCTGCGGATTCAACAGGAGCAACAGCGGCAAACCTTGAAGCAGGAACTATCACTAACGAGATATCAGGCAACGGATACAGCAGACAAACTGCTACATTTGGAGCGGCTTCAGGTGGATCAGCATCAAACTCAGGTAACTTGACCTTTACTGCGTCAGGCGGAAACTGGGGCACAATCACTCATGTGGCAGTGCATGATGCTTCATCATCAGGTAATGTATTGTTCTATGGAGCATTAACAACTCCTAAAACAATTGAAGATGGTGACTCATTCCAAATCGCAACTTCTAACCTAACGATATCGTTAGCATAATCCTTAACAATTAAAAGGATTACCTAATGGCCGATTCCCGATATGTTGATCAGGGATATGTGGCCTCAGGCTATGTAGAGGTTACACTAGATGCTTCGGCTAGTCTTTCTAGCCAAGCATCATTGTCTGTATCAGCACTCAGAGTTAAAACTGCAACGATTAACCTTACGGTTGCGTGTAGTGTTTCCACGGGTGCAATACGGGCGGTCATAATCACTACAAATCTTTCTGCACAGGTATCTGTGTCTGCACAGGCACTAAAACAGATACCAGGCACTGCCACAGCGACAGGACAGTTCACACAGACTGCACAGGCAGACAAAATTTTACAGGAAGTAGGATTGACTCTTACTGCCGTCTTCACGGCACAACACCAAGAAGGTCTTTCATTCGAACTAGGTTTTTCTTCCTCTGCTACATTCCAAGCACCAACAACAAACGCAACAAGTTCATTTACACAAACTGCAACAGCAATAAGAATTCAACAAGGCACATCAACAGTTAATGCAAACTCCTCTGTATCAAGTGATGCTGACATAATCAGAAAAGGGATTTCAACAATCTCTAGTAATGCAACACTGACTGCTGATGCTGATGCCACTCTCAAAGGCATCCTGTCTATTGGATCATCTATCACAGTTGGAGCAAGTGCGGCGATTACTGCATCCGCAGGATCTACCATTTCATCCGCATTCGCATCCACTGTGGTGGGTGTAAAAGTTAGACCAGGTCAAAGCACAATTAGTGCTACCAGTTCACAAAGTGCTACAGGACAACTGATAGGTAAAGGTGCATCCACTGTTTCAGCGGCGGCAACAAGCACAGCAAACGCAATTAAGACAGCAGTATCCAATGCTGTGGTCACAGCACAATCTTCTATCACAGCAGTTCCAACTTTTATAGGAACAGGATTGGAGGCAGTGGTTGGTCCATTCACAGTTTCTGTGAGTGCAATCATCACAGCAAGTGCCAGTGCCACTCCAAGTGTTCAAGCCACAGTCACAGCAAATGCAATCAGCACAATTACCAACTCTGCAACACTGTCAGCACAAGGCACAGTTTCTGCAGATGGTGACTCAACATTAAGAAGTGGCACAACAATATCCAGCAGTATTACACAAACTACTGATGGTGATGCAGTCACAAGTTCATCTACAACAATATCAGGTGCGTTTACACAGACTGCAACAAGTGTAAAAATTAGACCAGGTGTTAGCACACAGACAATCCAAGCAGGTGTTTCTGCAAGTGGTATAAAAGTTGTTAATGGTGCGTCTACACAATCAACAGCATTCACACAGACAACAACAGCAACAAAACAAGTTTTAAGTTCTTCAACAATGTCCGCTGTGTTCAGTGTTGCTCCTGTGCCACAAACTGTAATTTTAGGAACAATAGACATCTTTGTTAACCAAAGTAATAAAACTTGGGACACAATGGGAACATGGCAAGAACCATTACAAGAATATTGGGCAAACAATTTTGTAGTTTCAGCAGACTTTATAGCAGGTGGTAGAACATTACCAACAGCGGTGTTCACACAAACTATTGATCCCACTATTGTTTGGGGACCTACACTTTCTATCACAGGTGCGTTTTCACCAACCTTGACAGCAACTAAGACAGGTTTCTTACAAACAACACCTAGCAGTCAATTCACTGCCACAATAACAGCAATTAAAACAGCGGTGGGCACAGCAACGCCAACAGCACAGGCAACTGTGACACCTACAGCAGTCAAGACCACAAGAATTACACAGACATTGAGTGCTCAGGCATCTATCACAGAGGCTGTCACAAAATTAGTAAGAACAGGTTCAACACCAAGTTCACAATTCACAACAAACGGTGTGCTACCACCAACTAGAGTAAGAACAAGTGCTATACCGGCTTTAAGTTCAACATTCTCAATAAGTGCCGCAGTGCCACTCATTGTTGCATTTGGTATATCAACCAAATCCAGCAGTTTCTCTATGTCTGTGTCAGCAGATAGAATAAGATTAGGTATAAATGAAGTTTATATCAGTATTGCAACAGTGGCAGATGTCAATCCTACAATAATTTGGGGACCAACAATTACATTCCAATCTGTGGCAAGCATTTTAAGTTTAGGATTGGGTTATGCCATAGATCCATGGAGAACATTACCTATCAGGTCAGAGACTCGTATAAATATCTTAGAACAAGAAACAAGAACCTACATGATACCAAGTGAAACAAGAACTTTAAAAGTTCTGCCAGGCGCAAACACTAGAGTTGTTAATGAACCAGGTATAATTGACAGGAGAGAGGGATAATGGCAACACTCACAGGATACAAACAAGACAGAGTTGGACAATTCATAGAAAAAGATCCATTTGCGGTGCTGGACTTCAGTCTAGATTTTACAAATTGGATGCCTACAGGCGATACAATTTCCTCAATCACAGTGACAGCAGAAACTATCTCAGGCGATGCCGCACCATTAGTGATTGATTCTACTAACAACACAAATTATGTGGCAACAGCAAATATATCAGGCGGCACAGCAGGCAATATCTACAATGTTGAATACAAAATTATTACAAACAATTCATTAAAAGATTCTAGAAACATTAGAATAAAAGTATTGGAAAGACAAGCATAATGGATAAAGAAAAAGATAATCACAGAGGCAAGAAAGTAGATAAAGAAATAATCTACAAGTTATCTTGCGAAATGGCAACCTATGAAGAGATTGCTGTGACTGTGGGTATATCTGTAAAAGCATTAAAAAAGAAATATAAAAATTTAATTCTGAAAGGCAGAGAAGACGGAAAGAAAAGTCTTCGTAGAGCACAGTTTCAGAAAGCATTAAATGGTGATACTAAAATGATGGTATGGTTGGGCAAACAATATCTTGGTCAAAAAGATTCACCAGAAGACAAAGAAGGAACACAACCACTACCATGGGAGGATTAACAAATGGCACTGTCAGACGCCCAAAAGTCAATATGCGATTCACCAGCACGGTTCAGAGTGGCAGTGACGGGAAGACGATTCGGGAAAACTTATTGTGCTATCCGAGAATTGGCAAGGCACGCGGCAAAACCCAATCAGGAGTGTTATTATGTGGCACCAAGTTATCGCATGGCAAAATCCATTGTGTGGGATCAGTTCAAAACAAAACTGAAACAACTGAGATGGATAGAACAAACTAACGAGGCAGAATTAACAATGAGATTAAAGTCAGGTTCAAAAATATATCTAAAAGGTGCAGAAAACAAAGATGCATTAAGAGGTGTTGGTTTGGATTTTTTAGTTATGGATGAGTTTCAAGATTTAGATAATGAATTATGGACTGCTGTATTAAGACCTACACTGTCTGACAAAAAAGGCAAAGCATTGTTCTTAGGCACTCCAAGAGGTGTTGGATCATTCAGTCATGATATGTATTCAATGGCACAAAGCACAGACGACTGGGAAGCATTCACATACAAAACTGTGGAAGGCGGACAAGTTGAAGAAACAGAAATAGAAGAAGCAAAGAGAGACCTAGACACAAAAACATTTGAACAAGAATACTTGGCAACTTTCAACACATATTCAGGCATGGTATATTACAATTTTGACAGAGCAAAAAATGTTGTGCCTTGTAATGGTTTAGACACAAAAGAAATACACTGTGGGATTGACTTCAACATAGATCCAATGAGTGTGGCAATCAGTGTAATTGTAAACAACAAAATTTATTTTATAGATGAAATTAA
>CEPR01009851.1_pt1 | contig 12783 bp, 9 predicted proteins | sample 530431 | NCBI WGS metagenome assembly CEPR01 (sample SAMEA2620078, study PRJEB7988) | marine metagenome | isolation source: saline water (ENVO:00002010), including
TCAGTGAATCCAAAATAACTAGGTCCAAGTGCTTGTCCGTCTATGAAGTAGCACTGTGACATACTGCCATAGAAATAATCAGATGCATTGGGTTCACCACCTATTCTATGTTCAGTAACTGAGTTTATCAATCCTTCAAAATTTTCACCGTTGGTTTGATAGGAACCCCAGTCGTCGTTTTCGACACCATTTATAAAAACCTTTAATCTTTCTCCACCATCACCATTCGCAGTATCATAGATAACAACTACATGATACCAACCAGTGTCTCTATAACTGGCATTGGTTTGTGCTATTTTATTATTACTATTGGTATGATCATATGAAAAAAGTTGATCAGAAACATCAGCATTATATGCTATGTAATGTCTATTAGTATTACTAGTTCGTGTAGAAAAGAAAATATGATATGTACTATCATCAGCAAATCTATCCCTCTTCAACCAAGCACTCCAAGTCCATTTTCTACGATTTCCTGCAGAACTTGGAGTTCTCTTGAGATACTGACTCTTAGATCCATCAAACTTCAAACTACCATCAACAATCTGAGCCGCGGATTGATTTAATAATCCCGACTGAATACTTGCTCTTAATGTCATTTATCTACCCCCTCACTGATAGTTGAGACCAGCGGATGCCAGTAATTGTGTTCCTGCTGCTCCGACTCGGTGAACTACAAAAGAAACCAAATCAATCTTACTACCACCCTCTGACATTGATGGTACAGAACCAGATGGGAATAAGAAGTAATCACTGAATCCTACTGTTGCAATACCCGATGAAGGTTGAATCAATGTGACTGAATGTGATTCTCCAAATGTACCACCAGTACAAGAGATTGTGGTGATACCTGCCGATAATGTCAATTGGTGATGTTGAGCGTTAGACAGATTAAGTGTGACTACTGAGTTCGCTGATGGTGATGATGCAGTTGTTGTGATTCCACCACCAGATCCTTCAGCAGCAACACCAGTAAGGTTTGATCCATCACCATAATATACAACAGTACCACTGTCAGAACCGATACTCTGTCCAGCACCAACTCTAATACCAGCTCTTGCTGTGATTACACCAACAGAATCAACACTGGTGACATCTTCATACGTTAAAGTTCCACCAACTGAGACGTTACCACTAACAGTGAAATCACCAGTTACACTGTTAGTGATGTAACCAGCACCATTGGTGATGGCGTTGTTATTCAAGGAGATGTTTCCAGTTCCGTCAAAACTGACACCTGCGATTGTTCTAGCGGTTTGAAGTGCAGTAGCGGTGGCTGCATTACCAGACGTATCTACAGCAATGGAACCAGACCCACTGATCGTCTTTCCACTAGGGAGGGTTGCACCTTGAGTCAACTCAACTGCGCCTGTTCCCGCTTCATCAACAAGTTTATTTACCCTAATTTCAGACATTATCTTTATGATGTTTAATCTTATTTATTCAAAAAGGTTCAACACATCTACGATTAGTGTTGTACCATCTGCTATATGGACAGTGGACCCAGAACCAACATGGATACCATTTTCTCTGATGTACGCTTTATTGTCAGAATCAGAATCAGATTGTACGGTAATATTTTTTCCTGTACCGATCTCTAAAAGTTTTGGAACTTTATAAAAACTAGAAAGAGGTGCGGTGGAGGAAAGTGCCGTAGCAAAATCACCACCTCCACTAGCATTGATACCACTCAGGTTAGAACCATCTCCATAATAAGATGTAGCACTAACGATACCAGAAACATTTAATTTTGCAGTTGGTTGAGTTGAACCAATCCCAACTCTATCATTGGTAACATCAACGAATATATTATTTTCTGAAACTAGGTTTCCAGTATTTCTAGTCTTACTCATGAGAGGTTTTTAGCTATTTAGAAGTTTATGTCAAATTCATAAAGTACTTTGGCACCAAGTCCTAGTACATGAAGTTTATAACCAGGAGTTCTCAGTAATCCATCAGCATCTTTGTTTGCGTTATGACAATTAACAACACGAATTTCTCTTGGATCAGTTTCCCATCCTGTTATATCAATAGCATGTCCATATGTTACTGTACTAGTAACATCATATGGTGTCGAAACTTCCCAAAAAGAAATTGTATCATTACCAGTACCACAAACAAATATACCTTTTCCATCAGGTGTCCAATCAAACGAATATTGAGTTGCATCTGGTGTAGTAAGAGCTGATGTTTTACCATCATAATTTGCAGTAGTTGATCCTCTCCCTAAAACATATGGTGTATGTAAACTCCACTGATAGATTGCATCATCAACTCCATCAAATATATAAAATTTTGTTCCATCAGGATTAAATCTAATACTGTGAGGAGTACCAACTCCCTGTGAAGACCCATCAACTGTGCCATCGGCAAAACCCCTTACGTCATATGGTACAACTAATGGAACAGATACTGCTTTATCAACGTTTACATTATACCTATCCATTATTGTTATCGTAGTACCATCACCATTAAACCTACATCCAGCAGGGGTAACCCAATAATTTGTCAAAGAACCAACAATCGATATCCATGAACTGTTTGATAAATCAATTGATTGTGTTGCTGAAATCGTTGATGAATCAAATGCAGTGCTTAAAGTAAATCCTTTTAAGGTATCTGTGTTATAGTCAACAACTGCCATTAATGTTCCATCAGGACTAATATCAAATGCCGCAGGGTTTGTCATCCCCAATGATGTTGCTGAAACATGAGTAACAGTTGATGATAAATCAAATCCAGTGCTTAAAGACCACTCATTAATTTCATCACCTCCATTTCCAATAACATACATCTTTGTTCCATCACTATTGAATGCTACATCTGTAGGAGATGATTCATATGATGTAGTTAAATAACTTGTATTCTCAGTTATAGTTCCACTCGTAACATCATATGCATTTGATACACTATATTCTACTATTTTGTCATCTTGAAGATCTACCATGAACAGTTTGCTTCCATCATCATTCCACCTTATTGCGTATGGATCTCCATATCCATCTCCAGAAAAAGAATATGCACCCTCATAAGATGCTGTTCCAATTGCATAGGCAGTGGATAATGCAAACTGTTGAATATTGTCATCACCATATCCAACCAAATATAGTTTGGTTCCGTCACCATTAAATGTGAGTCCTCTTACAGATGAATCTGCACTACCTATGCTAAAAATATTATCAAGTCTTTTATTTAATTGTTCATATCCTGGACTAAATGTAGTATTAGTTTCTGATGATGCAATATCAAAAGCAGATGACATCGTAAATTGAAGTGCAGTATCTCTATTAAATCCACAAAAATATAAGTATCTCCCATCAGGAGATATCTCTATACCAACCGTATCACTATCATATGTAGTAGTATTGAAAGTTTCTTGTAGACTATTACCAGTAGTAGTGAATGGTTCGGTAACCGTATAATGCCTTATATAATCTCCAGTGTATGCAAGATAAAAATGAAGTCCATCTGGAGACCAAGCAAAACTGTATGGATATGTCTGACCAGTAGTCCAAATGTTTCTATTTTCCATTCCAATTTTTCTGAGACCACCTGAGTCTTTATTTGAAATGGAAACAATTCTTATGTTATCTTCAAAATCATACATCCCAGAGGTTCTTGATTCAAGACCACTTCCAGTTATAAGTCCTCTTGCTCTTGACATTATGAAATATCCTCGTAACCGACAATAATATTTACGTCATCAGCAGCACTTGTTTTTACTCTTAGTTGATCTCCTTCTTCTAAGTAAAAATATGAATCTTTTTGAGAAATTATTTGTGTTGCATTCGCAGGAAGATTAATTGTTGATGCAATATAAAAATCATTAGATCCGTCATATACAGATACACTGACATCTACAGCATTCGTTCCATCAACGTTTGCAGCAAATATTGAATTTATTTTTAATACTTTTCCACTAGAACCTGAATTAGTAACAACACCAACGATTGCTGTGGTTGTAATTCCTGTTCTAGCAGTCTTACCGTTGATGGTTGTTGGATTCTTTAAATTAGGTGCAGCCATGATTTTATCTCCGTGATTGTATTTAGAATATCATTCCCATCATTACTGAACTGGGTCCGTCAGATCCCCCTCCACCACTACTGCTACTAACAGCTACATCAAATTTTTGAAATTCAACAACATCACCATCACTGATAAACGGAGTCATGGTGACAGTTGACCCATCAGTGGCAGTAAAGTCAACTCCAGATCTTTGCTTGACGCCGTTCAAGTAAACATCAATAAGACCAACAGTATATCCACCAGTAATTGTAAAGTCAGTTGTTACTCCAGAAGATGTCTCCGTTTGTCTGGTGATCGTTGAAGTTGCGAGATCAACAGTAATAGTTGTTCCAGAACCAACAAATGTTATGCCATCACCAGTGAAGTTAAAATCAGTAAATCCAGTACCAATACGAGTAGAGCCAGATTGAATACCAATACGACCACCACCAGCCGAAATACCTGTTAATGAAGAACCATCACCACTAAATGAGGTAGCAGTTATTATACCTGATACATTGACATTACCACCAACATCTAACTTGGCTGTTGGCGATGAAGAATTAATACCAACATCTCTGTTGGAGTCCTTAACGGTAATAACCGACGCAAGTTGGGATAATTCTCTAGAGAGCGGCATTATCTAACCAAGTTTTTTACTATTTAGAACCATAAAAAAAGAGGGTCCGAAGACCCTCTCAGTATCATTTATTTGTTATTCAGTTCACTTACGCTTTCTTCTGCTGTTTGCTTTGAGAGAAAGTTCGTGACGAAGATCATTGATCTGATTGGATTGTTCCTTAACTGCCTCGATAAGGATACCGATAAGACCGTTGTAGTTAACTGCCTTATGGGCGGAACCTTTAGTGACCAGTTGTGGAGCAACAGTCTCAACGTTTTGTGCGGAGACACCCAAGGATGCTCTACCGTCAGACTTCCAATTCCAGCTGATACCTTCAAGGTTGTTAATCATATCCAGAGCACCGTCGATGATGGATACGTTATCCTTAAGTGTGATATCAGATGTTGCGTTGAAGTTAGGTGCTTCAACATCTTTGTTGGAAACAAACTTGTCTCCAGTAGATGCGTAAGTAAATGTTGCACTAGCTCCATCGATTGTCAATCCAGCACCGTTGGCCGCGGATGCGTTACCCGCACCTGAGGCAAGAACGATGTTGAGGTCATCAACCGTCATCGTGGTGGAGTTGATAGTAGTTGTCGTACCATCAACTTGGAGGTTACCAGCGATAACAACCGTACCAGTGTTGTCTCCAACTCCAGCAGGGTCAAGTGTCAGTGTTGAAGGACCAGAGATTGTGTTTGTGTTAATTCCAATAGCAGAACCACTAGCACCAGTTGAGAAGCTGGATGCAGTAGCCACATTAACAGTGATACTTGGAGTTCCAGTCAGTCCCTGTGCGTTCGTAGCAACAGTAGCGGTGTCAGCGTTACCTGTTACATCACCAGTCAGGTCACCAGTTACGTTACCAGTGAAGCTACCAGCAGTTACGTTACCAGAAAGGTTCAGAGTCTGTTGGTTAACGAATGCAGATCCGTTGTAAACGAGAATATCGTTACTTGATGGACTCGACAGTGAACCATCACTCAGATCATTAAAGCTAGAAACAGTACCAGATCCAGTTCCTGCGGTATTGTAGGAGAAGAATTCAAGAAGGTCACCAGCGAAAGCGGCTTCAGAAAGTGTAATTGTAGATCCGTTCGTTGCGGTGTATTCAGAAGATGCCAGTTTGACACCATTCAGGAATACGTCAAGGTAGTTGACATTATAAGCGAAGGAGAATGCCGTTTGTCCTGCGGTTGCAGTTGCCGTAGCAGTTGTTCTGGTTTGTGGAAGAGCGTCTGTGATGTTCTTCCAAGAAACACCAATACCAGTGGTGACCAGAATCTGACCATCAGAACCAACACCATCATTATAGTCTTTCAGAGTACCATCAATCTCAACATTATTGAAGGTGGAAATACCAGATGCTGCGTAAACATTACCAGTTACGTTACCAGTCAAGTTACCAGTAACATTACCACTTAAAGCACCAGTGAAGGTGTTGGCGGTTACGCCATCCATTCCAGTGATGTTTGTGGAACCGTCACCTGCAATGTTTCCATTAGCTGTGATGTTACCACTTACAGTCAGAGCGGTAAGTGTACCGACAGAAGTCAGTGAAGAGTTAACAACTGCAGAACCAAGAGTGGTTGCGTTCAGAACTGAGTTTCCATTGATGAAATATGACTTACCAGAGGCAAGGTCCATGTGCTCCGAAGAGGTCCATGCGTCAGTGTTGTCAACCCAATTGAAGGTGATGTTTCCATCTCCAGAGTTAACTGTGATACCAGCTCCATCAGCAGCTGCGTCATTAGCAGCTCCAGTAGCGATCTGGATATTCTTGTCGTCAATGTTGACGGTTGTTGAGTTGACAGTTGTGGTTGTACCATCAATTTGAAGGTTACCCTTGATAACAACTGTACCAGTGTTATCACCAACACCATCGGGGTCAATATTCAGAGTCGAAGGACCAGAGATTGTATCTGAGGTCATTCTCATTGCAGAACCTTCTGCACCGAGATGAACTGCACTTGCGGTAACAATACCAGCTACAAATCCACCAGCCTCATTTCTAGCAACGATTGTGCTGTTGGTGTTAGCCGAAGTCGCGTCAACAGTGATATTAACACCGTTAGATGCTGCTGCGGTTGTTACATGGTCACCACCAGTAACAGCCAGACCTTCAGTTCTGAGTAGAATATTCTCAGAACCAGAATCACCAGTAACTGTCAGTCCAGAAGCAACTTGTCCGTCAACATATGCCTTGACTGACTGTTGAGAAGGAATAGACGTGGCACTGTTAGATGCCATGTTGTCTTCATCAACAAATGCAGTTACACCGTCGAGGACGTTCAGTTCAGCAGCAGTTGCTGTAACATCAACACTATTCAGTGAGAGAACACCAGTGTTAACACCGTTAGCACTAAACTGATTTAAGAAAGGATTATAGTACAGACCAGAGTCAGTTTTTACTGTCTCAGCATTTGCAGAACTATTATCAGAATCAACAAAGGTAATGTAGTGAGTGGCGTTGACTACAGGAGTATTGACTGTCTTAACTTTGGTTGCTGAATCAGCGTTACCTGTTACATCACCAGTTACGTTACCAACAACATTACCAGTCAAGTTACCTGAGAATCCACCAGATGAAGTAGTAACACCAGTAACTACAACACCATCAGCGTTAGTGTCAAGTGCGGCTGCATTTACTTCACCAGTCAAGTTACCAACAAATCCACTAGATGAAGTAGTAACACCAGTAACTACAACACCACTGGCGTTAGTGTCAAATGCAGCTGCATTGACTTCACCAGTCAAGTTACCAGTTACATCACCAGTTACATCACCTGTGAGGTCTCCAGTAAAGGCATTAGCAGCAACAGTACCTGAGGCTGTAACACTAGTCAGTGAAATGTTTGGATCAAGGTTGAGAGTTGCGGTATCAGAAGCAACAGCTGAAGTTATGTTAGTACCACCAGCAATTGTCAGTGTTTCACTAAGAAGATTAACAGTGTCAGATCCACTGTCACCAGCAACTGTAAGACCACTTCCAACAGAAGCTGTTGTAGCGGTAGTGATTCTACCTTTAGCATCAACGGTGATTACTGGAATTGCGGTTTGAGAACCGTAAGAAGCAGCGGATACACCTGAGTCAGTCAGATCCAGGGTTACAGCTGCGGTCTCTGAACCAGATCCAGAAACAGTGATGTTGGAGTTACCAGCATCAGCAACAGTTGCAACGTAGTTACCAGTTGTGTCGTTTCCGAGAGCAACGGAGTTGGCTGCGATTGTCGCGGCGATAGTCGCGTTAGCTGAACCATCAAATGTTGCAGAACCAGTAACGTCTCCACTCAGAGCGATTGTTCTGGAGTTAGCAAGTTGGGTTGCGGTATCAGCATTACCAGTAAGGTCTCCTGTTACATCACCAGTTACATCACCAGTTACGTTACCAGTTAAAGCACCAACAAATCCACCAGAAGAAGTAGTAACACCAGAAACTACCAGTTCCTCAAGAGTACCAACTTTAACCAGGCTAGAATGAGTAACACCAGTTCCTAATTGACCTGCGGTCAGGACATCAGTGTTATCAATCTTGTAAGTTTTACCACTAGCGACGTTAAGGTTTTCAGAAGAACCGAAGTTATCACCAGTTGCTTGGAACTGGAAAGTCTTATCTCCTTCACCAGAGTCAACTGTAATACCACCGCCATTTGCAGCTGCGTCATTAGCAGCTCCAGTAGCGAGTTGGATGTTCTTATCAACGACATTAACAGTCGTAGAGTTGACTGTGGTTGTTGTACCATCAACTTGAAGGTCACCAGCAATAACGACGAGTCCAGTGTTATCACCAACACCAGCTGGGTCAATCGTTATCGTTGATGGACCAGTAATCGCGGTAGAAGTAACACGAATTGCTGAACCTGATGCACCAGTGTTGAATTGAGAAGCAGTTACTGCACCAGATGCAGTTACAGTTGTCAGACTGATGTCAGAGTCAAGAGCAAGTTCAACACCATTCGATGCTGCGGATGATGTGATGTTGTCACCACCTGTGATTGCCAGACCCTCGGTCAAGAGATTGATATCTTCTGAACCTGAATCACCAGTTACTGTCAGTGCAGTACCAACAGAAGCAGTGGTTGCCGAAGTGATACGACCTTTTGCGTCAACTGTGAGTACTGGAACTGCGGTTTGGGAACCGTAAGTAGCAGCAGTAACACCCGAGTTTGCCAGAGTCAGTGCGAGATCAACATTTTGTGTTCCATCGAATGAAACAGCCGATGCTGTTGCGTCTCCAGATGCACTGAAGTTTCTAGCGTTTGTCAGAGTGGTTGCTGTAGTAGCTGTACCAGTTACATCACCTGTAAGGTCTCCAGTAAAGGCGTTCGCAGCAATCGTACCCGAAGCTGTAACACTGGTCAGTGAAATATTTGGATCAAGATTCAGTGTGACAGTGTCAGAAGCTGCGGATGAAGTGAGGTTAGTACCACCAGCAATTGTCAGTGTTTCACTGAGAAGATTGATATTTTCAGAACCACTATCACCAGCAACGGTCATTCCCGTTGAAATGTTAGCTGTACCAGCGGCGGTCAAACGACCCTTTGCGTCAACGGTGAATGTGGGTACTGCAGTAGTGGATCCATAGGAACCAGCACTTACACCACTATCAGCCAGGTCAATAGTAACAGCTGCAGTCTCTGAACCAGAACCTGCAACGGTGATTCTACCAGAACCAGCATCAGCTACGGTAGCAACATAGTTACCAGTGGTATCATTACCCAGTGCGACACTGTTCGCTGCAATTGTTGCGGCGATAGTTGCGTTAGCTGAACCATCGAACGTTGCAGAACCAGTGACATCACCACTCAGGGCAATTGTTCTAGAGTTTGCAAGTTGGGTTGCTGTGTCGGCGTTACCTGTTACATCACCAGTTACATTACCAGTAACGTCACCAGTCAAATCACCAGTTACATTACCTGTTACATTACCTGTTACGTTACCCGTAACAGCACCAACAAAACCACCTGTTGAAGTGGTAACACCACTAACCAATGCATCACCAGTAACCTGGAGTTTTGATGTAGGTGCGTTCGTACCAATACCTACCTTGGTAGTAGACGAATACGAAGTAATACCAATATAATTAGCTGCCGCATCCAAATCAAGATATGCGGCAAATTGAGATAGCTCTCTATTAAATGCCATTGTTCTCCTTTTTGAGAGTTAAATTTTCATGAAAATTATAAATACGCCGTCTTCGTGCATGCACTAGGCGATACTCGCTACTTATATTTAGAAATATGTGATATCTTTTATACAGCCGTTGTAGATAGATTTCCAGCGTTATCTACACTCAAACGATATTGTGTTCCGTTTGGTGAGGTGAGGATTATACCATTACTAGTATGAACATCACTTTGGAATGTTGAAACACCAGCAACATTTAAAGTTGTAGTGATACCAACTCCATTGTTAATACGAACCTTTGGGCTAACTCCATTTCCAGCAAAGATTCTTACTATCTTTTGATCAAGGGTAATCTTTGTGTTTGTACTATTATCGGTATATCTCCTAATAGTATCTACATAGAGACCTGATTTTGCAGTTACAATTCCTACGTTGATATTTTTTGTAGTATCACCACCCCTTCCAACAACAGTGTCTAATGTGTCACTTTCGGCTCCAGCACTTACAGAACCTGCTGAAGTGAATGAGATTACATCTATAGTTTCTCCACCAAATAGTGCCTCATTCAGAACAATACTAGTTCCATTTGATGCGGTATATTCGGAATCTGTTAATCTAACACCATTAACATAAACATCAATCAAACCTGCAGTGTATGTTTGACTGATTGTAGTTTGTCCAGCAGTTGCTGTATAACTATTATCACTTCTTATTGATGCGGCAGATGCCCAAGTGACTCCAGTTCCCGTGGACTGTAAATATTGTCCATTGGTTCCTGTTGTTCCACCAACAGTAATGGTACTGTCGAAATTAACATTACCCAGAAAGGTAGAGATTCCTGTAATGTTTATATTTCTACCACTGATTTCATCATATACGATGTCACCAGTAACATTCAGATCTCCTAAAACATACAGATCTGACTGTACAGTGGCGATACCACTAATATTGACATCCCCCGTGAAGGTAGATAAACCTACAACAGTAAGAACCCTTTTAGATTCACTGTAAGAGGGTATTCCTAAATTTAGTGACTGGAGTGTTCCGCTTAATAGTTTAGCCATCTCTTACTCCATCACTTCAGTGTTTCTAAGATACTACCAGTGAATTTCAAATCGGTAGCAGACCCACCAGAAATAACTAACTTATCACCACTTTCCAATCCAAGTCTTCCGTCAAGGAAACTTACGGAGTCATTGGGAGGAACTGGGAAGTTTTTTACAATTTCAGTGTCAGTTGCAGAACGACGGTGGATAAAAGTAACTGTGTGAGTACTAGATGAACTGATATTGGCACATTGTGCTAAAATCACAACACCAGAATAACCAACAGGACATGTATAGATTTCAGTGTTCGATGTAGCTACTACGTCAGTAACTGTCTTAAATACGTTTAATGGTAAAGCCACTGTTTTATCCTCCTAATGCTAATATGAGTGGTGTTACATTGTTTAGAACGCTCTTCTGATATGCGTTTCCTGTAATATTTCCTTCACTTTGATTGATGGTAACACCATCTCCAATCTTAAAGTTTCCTGCTTGGTCCGTACTAGTGTAGATTACTCTTCCACCAGATCTATTATCAACCTCATTCTCAGTAATGGTGACACCACCTAATTGAGGAAGAGCAGTTTGGATATCGGTTCCAGAACCAATGTATTCAAATGCGTGAGATGAAGCAAGAACTCTACTTTGTCTGAAAACTGGAGTGGTCGTTCCTACCCCAACAGCATGAGGAACCTGTTCATTTATTGTGACTGTAGAAATACCAAGATTAGGTTGTGTTGCCGAAACAACTTCATAGTATTTTGGAATCATCTCCAAACTCAAGGTTGCAGTTGTTCCAGAATCTGGAGCCGAGACAGTAATATTTGGAGATGTGTTGGTGTATCCTCTTCCGTTTGAAATAATATCTACAGAAGTCACTCTTCCATTCACTACATTTGCTCTAGCAGTAGCATCAATACCCCAAGATTCATCTGCTCCAGCAATTGTGACAACTGGAGTTGATGTATATCCAGAACCTTCATTAGTAATTGTTATACTTTTCAATTCATAATATAAATTTTCAAAGTAAATCACTTGTCCATCATATGGACGTGAAGTTCCAAGTCCAGCAATCTCAAATGTATCTGAACCTGCTGCAGCTGCAGTAGTTACGATTCCTGCTGTGAAAGTGGAACTCACACCATCAGCAACTAAACCATAGTTACCAAATGATGAGTTTGAGTTTGTAATGTCACACTGTCCACCAGAACCACAATAAATTCCAATATCAGTGGCAATTGTAAAAAACGAAACAATCTGTGCATATCCATCATTTGTGATTGATGCACCAATACCACCTTGATTGTATTGGGTGAACGAGTCCGTCACCATACTATTAAAATCACCACCAACAGCATCTCCATCAATCTTCAATCCAATACTGTTGGAAATGAAGTTAGTACAGTTTCTGATGTATGGTGATTGAGTTGAAGTTCTAATCGTATCAGGGTCGAACGCAAAACACGCTTTACCTGCATCCAGACTGCCATTGAAAGACATCTCTGTGATGTAGTTTCCTGGTGCTACATGGAACAAATCCTCTGCAGCATCATTTGGTCTTACAGTTACCTCCCTCAAACTATCTCCAACAATACTAACCTGGGGAGGTAACTTAATCGGATTTGATTCTGTGTAGTCTCCAGCAGAAACTCTAATTATAGTTCCCGTTGTAGAAATAGCGACTGCACCAGCAATAGTTGCTTTGGCATCACCTAACTTTTTTCCAGTATTACTGTCACTACCGTCAGAAGTAACATAAAGAATATTGGTAACTGTCGCTCCCATTCCAACGGAAACAACGTCTGTACCAATACCAGAACGTTCTCTGCGGACAAACAGTTCAGCATCATATGTATTAAGTCCGAGTTCCCCAAGTGGTAACTGTTGTACCGTAGGTTTCTTATTTGGAACTGCGGACCGTTTTATCCTGATCCGTGGGTCAGCCATTCAAGCCTCTCATGGTGGTATATACCGTGAATA
>CEPR01004098.1_pt1 | contig 12605 bp, 9 predicted proteins | sample 530431 | NCBI WGS metagenome assembly CEPR01 (sample SAMEA2620078, study PRJEB7988) | marine metagenome | isolation source: saline water (ENVO:00002010), including
TCCTGATAGAAAACTAAATAATCCCTTTAGCCCTCAGGAGGAGATCCCTTCTGGGGGTTTAAAGTATCTATAGCATACGGTTTTACCTTGAGTAATTTATATAGATGCCACGTAAGAGTGGCGTACAAACCACTTAAGTCTAAATACGCAATCGTTTTTGAAGAGAGACAGATACAATCTCTTAACGTAACTCTTGCTGTAAATTACGCAAATGGTATCACTAACACAAGAGGTAACATTACCAACGGTGGTGTTTTTGAACAAGAAGGTAATACTTGTAGGGTAACTATTAACGATCCGTATCTAGATGGTGTTGCTTGGCAAAGCCTAAATGATATAAATGATCTATCTGGGCTGGGAAGCAAAGCAAACCTAGATGGGTTGGCTGGTTACTTAAAAAGAAAATGTGGTGTAGGCGAGGATCCAGCTAAAACCGGTTGTTTTCCTTACTCGCTTATAGACTCTGGAGAAGTAGTTGAGAGACCGTTTCCTGTGCTCATAGCAACTATGTGGTACACCATAGGCGGTGGAGAAAATCAAATAGTGGAGAGCACGTATTATTTTGATATTGTTAACACAGCAATTTCTCATGGTACTTCTGGAGAACCTCAGGTAACCCTATCTGGAAAAAACCCCTTTGATATAAGATTCCAACAAAACCTTCAGCCTACATTTTTTGATCAAGGAAAAAACTGGGTAGATGAGTTTAACAAAAAAATGTTCTTCAAGCCGGGAGGATTTGAGGTAGAAGATATATGCTCAGACTCGGCAGAAGAAGTCAAGATGGACAGGGTGTATAGAGTAAATAACTTAACACCTAGAGAGATCCTAAATAAGTTCATGGAGACAAAACCCGGTTCCCAGGTCGTATCTCTTCCTACAAAAGAGTTTGCAAATAAGATCCAGATTTGTACAAAGGCGGATTCTTTTTGCTATAAGACAGGAGTGTTCTATCTAGGGAAAGGACTATATGAATCTTATAAGATAGACTCTAAGATCCCGCGTAATACTTTACAAAGAAACCTTAGGATAGCTCCTGATAATATCGAAGGGCCGAAGGAAGACGTAACAACTTACACTGTATCAATTCCAGATCCTAAGACAACTAAAGAGCAAATAAAAGATCTTTCTAAAGATGCAATTTCTGCCTTTGAGACTCAGTTTGTTGATGTAGAAAACTACTCCACCCCGGTCACAATTAGAGGTATACTAGAAGGAGCAAATACCCTAAAGATAGAGAAGTTGGCAAATGTATCTCCCTACGGTGATGCAAAAGCTGCAGTTGCATACTATGGTGGTGAAGTTTTAAACGTAGATAAAGAAAATAAGTCTCTTAAGATCAAGAGTAAGTTCTTTGTACAATATTGCAATGAAGAAGATAAATGTAATAGAGCAACCTTATATCAAGAATACCGAAAATTAAAAAGTATATCTGTAAAAGAAAACGAGGTATTAAATCTAAATAAAAAAGTAGGCGAGATAGAATCTTCAGACCCACAGAAAAAGTCTAAAACTAGGTTTTATATTGTGTTAACTAGCCAGGAGGAGGTTACATTAGTTCCTTCTTCCATCCCAGGTTTAATTTCAACATCTGAAGGAAAAACGGACGCAGAAAGAGAGGACGAAGCTCCAACCGATGGTGCTAATGTCGGAGATAAGATCGGTGAAATTGGCTCAACTGGAAGGTCTACGGGGCCTCATATTCACGCAGAATGGGAGCCTACTGCCAGAAATATAACAGAAGCAGATGTACGTAAATACGTAAGGATAGGAGGCCCTGTAGTTAGAACATCGGCATATGGTAATAGGAAAGATCCAGAAACTGGACAGCAAGCGTTTCATAGTGGAGTAGACTTAGCCGGAGCCGAAGGAACTCCCTTGTTTGTGCAGGGAGGAGCTACTATTAGAGATGCTGATAGAGGAGTATTAGATCCTGATGGATACGGATATAACGTAGAAATAAATACTCCAGAAGGAGTCATGAGACTATCTCATTTAAAAGCAGGATCTATACCTAAAGAAATCAAAGACGTCGATGGAGCGAGAGGGGGATATACAGAAAGAACATCATCCAATTCCGGTGCAGCAAAAAATGGCAACCAGGCTGGATCTGCAGATAAAAACGCGATCAATATAACAACAGAGTTCAAAGGAGTGCCTAAAGCTCTTAGGATCTTGCCAGGAAGGACGGTGTTGTCTTTTGTAACAGACTACGACAGATGGATTACAAGTGGCAAGTCTTCCTCTATAGAACCCGGTGTATGGATTGCTGAGAAATATAAGTCTTGGTATATTGGTAAGGTAGAGTACGCTTGGGAAAGAGGGGATTTAAGATTAAAAGTTAATGGGTACCTTCCTTGGGCATATCAAAAGAACTTAGATGGAGTAAGTGTCCAAGGCTGGCAAGAGCATAAAAGTTACAAAGGATATAAGAGCTACTATGATTATATAAGATCAGCTGGAGATCTATGTTACCTCTATCCTGACGGAAAAAATTCTTGTACTGAATGCACAAAAACTAGAGACCAGGCCGGAGTTAACTCTGATACAAGAGCTTCCGCGGTAAATAGTTCTTATGCAAAAGGAAGCTTTACCTATACTGGTAGTAATAGAGACGCCGTTCAGTCTTTGATTAATGCGGCAGATGCAGCTGGAGTAAAATCTAATATAGGCCAAGCTGCTATTGTAGGCAACGCACAGAAAGAAAGTTTTGCTAGGTTAGACCCTACAGCGATTGGAGATGGTGGGGCTTCTTTAGGAGTGTTTCAATGGCAAGGATCTAGAAGAACGGCCCTAGAGGAATATGCAAGGCAACTCGGTACAAGTCCTACAGACAGAGAAACTCAGATGAAGTTTTTTGTTAACGAGCTTAAAAAATATCCCGGCCTAATTAATTACCTAAATAGGAACGATATAACATTAGACCAAGCTGTAAGAGAATTTGGCGGAGTTTATTTAAGACCTGGCAACCCTGTGTATTCAGATAGAAACGCATTTGCTCAAAATATACTTAATGGCCTGAAATGATTATACCTATCCGCGCCCTTGCAAGAGTTGTTTTAGGAATAGCTCTCGATGGTGCTCGAGATACTGCAAAAGAAGAAGCTAGAAAAAGAATATTAGAAAGCCAATTTCCTGCAGTAAAAGCGCTATTAGCCGAGCAACTTGCTCAGTCGTATTCTGAATATGTAAAGGACCTTTCTGTAGGATACGTTGAGGCCGTTGCGGCTATGGAGATGGAGGTCAGTGCAAATGACGACGAAGGACAAAAGCTAGTCGTAATTGCAGAGAACGCCTTAAGAGAGCTTGAGATATTTCTAGAGAAGCAAGATCAAGAAGGCCCTATAATAACTTACCTTAAGAGAAGGTACGAAGAGGAGGGCGTTAAGCAGATTACAGGAAGACTATATGCAGGTCATCTTGTGGGTAGACAATCAGAAGGAGTATACAAGATCTATAACAGAATGGCGTATGCTCCTCTTGTAGACAAAAATAAACCCTGGCTAAGTAGCGAAACTACAGCTCAGGGCATAGGGGAAGTTATTGCACAAAAAGCCGATGAGATATTCCAACAAGCTTTTGATGTAGATCTATCTGGAGAAGATATACTAAAAACCTAACCGTAATACTTCGATCCTTTCTTTAAGTTTTCTGTTGCATTAAGGACCTGAAGAGACGCGTTCATCATATGATAATCAAAAAACGCTTCGGCTACTTCTGTGTTTCTAAGATAACATTTAGTCCCTCGGCAGTATACATCAACGTTTTCTAGATCTATCTTATAGTCTCTGCAAAACTCTTCGACAATATTCTTAAATGGATATTTATGATCTATATGAAACTCACCGGCGTTAATTACCTGGTTTGACATAGCGCACTTAATCTTATGACCCATAGGTCCTTGTAACTGACGAAGCACGCTTTTTCTGTACGAAATAATCTGAGGCTCGATGATTTGCCTCAGTGCCACTAGGGCTTCTTTTTTATTTTGCTTATATTCAGGTATGGGTTTCTTTCTAGGGAACAGTTCTTCGACTATCTTTCCTTTTCCCAACCATATCTCCCTTTTCGATCTAGGAGTTATCATCACCACCCCTCTCACTGCTCTGCCTTGAAACTTCTTATTTCTCACTTTGTATTTTAATCCAACTCTTGAGTGCAGGGTTTTCCACTTCTCGATCTTTCCTACAACCTCATGAACAAAGTCATAGTCTGGAGATCTTACGAAGTAGTTACACTCTGTGTTTTTGACGACTTCTGACCACTTTTTCTCGAACCCTGTCTTTGTATAGTCTTGTCCCAGGACTCGAATGACTTGTCTGCCCATAATACGTAATTGATTAACTTTGTAGAATAGCTCTTAATATCATCGATGTTTTTTAGATGAGGATTTTTACGAAGAAGCGTAGACACTGATCTCTTCTTTACCAAGTAATCAATCAGGAAAGTCTCGTCTTGGGACTCTAGATCGGTGATCCTAAATAACAACTCATTGTGGTTGGTAAGAAGGTCTCCGAAGTTTGTCTCTGTATTTTCTGTCGACTCTATGATACAATTTTGTTCGGTGACAGGATTAAAACTCATAGTGAAAGCAGTGCGCACGGTATCTACTTTTTTAACAGGTATCTTCAGGTCGTCTGCAATTTCTTGATTTGTAATATTTGGGTTTTTAATCAGGTACTTCCTAATCTTTAGATATAGATCAGAATACGACCTTGGCATTTTTACAAGCCTAGAACTATCGCGGAGGTAATTAAGCATGTGGAACTGCAAGCATCTATTGACCCAGGTAGAGAAGTTAGCACCTTTGCTCTGATCCCAGGTATCATAGATACGTACAATGTACTCCAATGCTGCATCCCTAAGCTCTTCAAATGGAAGCCCTGTAAAGTTAGAGATCTTTCTTGCTACCTGGTCAGCCTTCCACATCTGGGAGATAATATGCTCGTCCCTCTTATCCCTGGCCCTTTTCGACCTGATTCTTTTTTGCTTTACATCACTCATTTTTCAATGGCACCGATAATAAAATCTTTTAGCTGACCAGTAGCAAGCATGCCCTCTGTGTTCAGTCCAAGTAGATCTCCGTCTTCGTTAAATACCGCAAAGTTAGGCGTGCCATCACATTCGATCTTATCGCAAAACTCCCAGTCATCTGAGGTAACGTCCCATTCGCCAAATCCAACGGCATAATGAGGGTACTCTTCTGCAATCTCATTCGCAGATTTCATCCATATAGGCTTCATTGCTTCACAAGCAGCACAACTTGGTTGCTTGAAGAAAACTACTCTATACTTAAAATTAGGTTTGTCTGTCATAGATATTATCAAGTAAGAATAAAACGCGTGCGCTCGTAGTTTTACCTTACAAAACTAAGAACTACGTAAATTATACCACGTACTAAAGATAACGCACACCTCCGGCGTTTCGTACGTTTCTCCTGTCTCCTAGTAAAGCCCCGATAGAAGAAGATTTTCTAGAGCTAGGATCATATGTAAGCTTTGGTAGGGAAGATCTTATGCCACCAGAGGCCATAGACCCTCCCATAAGTTCGTCTCTGTATACTGTCACACCATATACAAAAGCATCGACGAAGTCGTCATTTTTAATGAAGGGGAAAGAAGTAAGTTCGTTTATTCTCTCTTGGAGATTAGGTATGTTTTCATATAGGCTTACACATCCCTCTTCCACTAAAGGCGCTACTGAGTTGGCTCTTAGTACTTTATCTTTAGACGGTACGAGCTCCTTTATTTGAATGGATAGCGTAGACTTCAAGGTCTGAATCAGAGGTACTCCGCTGGCTCTTCCCTCAATATATACGCATCTAACCTTCCATTGCTTAACAATCTTAGGTATGAGTTTCTGGAGATCTGGAAACTCCATTCGTTCCATGACTACATGAAGGAGCCTGAGTCCTTTACTCTTATCTAGTCCCCAGACGCAAATAGCAGTGAAGTCGTTCATGCTATCGGCCTTGTAGGCCGTGTCAATAGTGGCGTAAATATAGGAATACTTTACTTGTTTGGGATAAGTCTCAAGCCAATGTTCCTTAAATATAGCCCCCGCATCACCGGCAGGTTGTCCTTGGTACAACGAGTTGAAATCTTTCTCTCCGATCGATTTCTTAATAGCTTCAAGGTTCTCTATGGGAAAAAATTCAGGCCAATGAGACTCACCCAACTTTCTTCCTAAAGCATCTGCGTCTTCATCAACGCATATAGCAGGAACATTAAGTTCTTTCCAGTTAGCCCTATCAGCATTAAGTAGTCTTCCAATGACATCATCGCAATGAAACCTCGTGCCCATGGAAATAATTGCATGATTAGGCAAACCACGAGTCAAGAACTGAGCTTGAACCCAGCTAAACGTGCTTTCCATAACAGTTAGCGAGTTACCATCAGCCAAAAGGTCATCGAGTAGCCCAACACCTGGAAGGTCCTGATCATCGATAACTCCGTAACCAAATCCAGTAACACTCGATCCAGCAGAGGCGACTTTAATCAACCCTCCGTTCTCTGTCCTCAGAGCGGTGAGGTTGCACTTCTCTTTATTAATCTCGCATTCTGGGAATATCCAAGAGAACTTTTCAGAAGTAATAAAATCAAGAACAGCTCTAGAGTTTTCTGTAGATAGGCCTAAAGCATACGAGCTCATAATAAATTGAGCAGTAGGGCTTCTTCCCATCTGCCAAGCGGGAAAAATTCGCGAGATAAGCATTGACTTACCCGTTCTTGGAGGTAGAGAGATTGCACTATACTTATAGTCCTTATTTCCGTCTCCGATGTTTTGAAGATAAGAACAAATTAGTTCATGGACAGGATACGATTTGAACTGTAAGTCTGTAATGATCTTTGCAAAAGTAACAAAGTCTGTCCTGCATTTTAATCTGAGCAGTTCTTCTTTGTCCTTGGAAGAGAGGCTACTGCCCCTCTTTTGCATGTCAGCTACAGTCTCCCTCTCTATTTCTAGCTCTTTCTTGTTCATTGTTTATTTGATCCAGTAGTGTGTCAAAATCTCCAGAGTCTAGTTGGTTAGGAGTTAGAGATCTAAATCCAGGTAAGTCCGATAGACCGTAGTTCTTGTATTCGTAGTTAAGACTGTCTTCTTCTGGTTGACTTGTACTCATTCTAGCAGATATTGAGTCTTTTAGGACTTTAGACTCAGTATTTGTTGTTTTTAGATCTTGGAACGGAGCGCCTAGTTCTGGGTCTAGAGAGCCCAATAGGTTTATTCCTTCTATTATATTTTTAATTAGGTTAAGTAGAGCCCTTGATTTTGATTTAGCAAAATAAGCGGGGATGGTACCAGGGTTAGCCAAAGTGGCGATGATGGCGGGTGTAGGAGCGATATTGGCTGATCCTCCCTTCTTAACAGAGTTAAGCTGTTTTATCATGCGGTATAAGTCTTTGATTGCCAAGGATTGTTCTACGTCATCGGCGCTCATTTTACCTAACAATCCCCCATCCTTATCGGCAATCAAGTTATTCATAAAGTCACTTGTACCAATAAGATTGAGCTTTTCGATCCATTCCATCATGCTCATATTATTATCGGCCATCTTAAACGTTTTCTCAATGGCTTCAAACGTATACTGCATTTCAAGTTTTAAATCGTCGTCTTCTGCTCCGCCTCTAATGGCCTGCTCAAAGCTATTGGCCATCTCACCTACTCTAGGAATCGACTTAATTACACTTGTAAAATCAAGTGGGTTAGATGGGATCAATTCTCCGCCAATGCCTGTAAAGCTAAGTCCTTCTGCTTTTGCTAAGCAAGTGTTGTTATTGTTTAAAATGTCTTTACCGTACACATTAGAGTTCTTAAGAGTAAGGTTACCCGCAGGATCCAGTAGTCTGTTCCCGTCACTATCTACCCCATGAGAAACCTTTCTACAAACCGGTTCGCAAGGGCAACTAGGTCCGCCTCCTCCGCCAAACAATCCTCCTAAAGCTCCAAACGCTCCACCACCTCCAAGGATCGAAGATAACGGATTTGATCCGCCAAGGAGAGAGGTAGCTACAGATAACCCCAACCCTGCCCCAGGGAAGGCCAAACTTAGTGGCCCTCCGAGTCCTGCCGCTCCAAGGAGCGACGAGGCACTCATCGGTAATCCACCTCCTAAGAAATTAAGTGAGCTAAAATTAGAGAAGTCTTGGAAGATACCTGCCACAGATCCTAGGTCTCCGCCTAATAACTGCCCTGCCAAAGCCGGAGCATTTATCCCTCCAAAATCAAGACCCCCAGCGATCCCAGATACAGCACTTACTAGTCCTCCGTCTGCAGCACCGCCAAATATAGAAGAGATGGCTGCTGGAGCATTGGCTAAATCTAATCCACCTATGGCTTCTTTAAATATTCCTCCCGCCGGACCTGTAATCTTATCTAGTCCGTACTGAACTGCCGCATCTAATGCCCCTCCGGCTCCGCCAACAAGCAACGAGTTAAATTGCCCAGCGTCGGCAAATGATAATCCACCGAGTCCGCTTGTTAGAAACTCCGATCCTGTTGCAGAGAGAATCTTAGCAGGGTCTAGTTCACCAGATTTGAGTAGAGCTTCGGCACCAGGTCCTAATTTGCTTAGTAGATTTGCAGAATTAGATACATCTCCTAGGGCGCTTGTGAGCTGAGGAACAGATATACCTTGTTTACCGAGTATCTCGGAACCAGTGGCCATTGCAAGATCAAACCCTTGGTTACCTGAAGCTAAAGAAGCAACGGCTGGGATAAAAGGCCCTCCCATTCCAGCAGCCGCCGTACCAGCAAAGTCTAATGCCGCGGATGTTAACGCAGAGTTTCCTAGAGGATTAGAGGCAGCAGACGCAAGCTGAGCGGCCTGTGTAACCAATCCTGCGTTAGGAGAAACAGTTGCAAGGAAATCGGTCTTAGAAAGAGGGTCGGGTTTATCCGCAAACTTAATCACGGTCCTTGTTCCATACTTAACCCACTTCATAGATCTATCCATACGGATACAGATACCTAACTCTGAATTATTACCATCGTCAATGATGGCCTGTTGTCCATGGATTTTTTCGGTGCACTTAGGAAGAGTGGTTTTGAAGTATGTAGGGGTCGTAGACACTGGAGTCCAGGTCCAGTCTTTATTCTCATCTTTTCTACAAACCAACAAAAATTGTCTGAAGTCTCTATCTTCGGAGAAGTTAACCATCTCCCCTTCTAAGTCCTCAGAGCATTTACCTAGAGGCTTAGGCTTACCTAGCACGTTTGATTGCTCTAACTGCTTAGGATCAGTAGATTTTTCTATAACAAGACCTCTTGTTAAGTTCTTCCACTCCCAAGTATCAGCAGAGGGATCTGTTTGTCTATTGTTTCTCCTTATACATATCTTTAAATCCTGAGACATGTTGTCAGAGAAAAGATAAACTCTTCCTTCATTATCACTAGAACATTTCGCTCCTGGATCTACAGAATTTGCAATGTCTGCCTCGTCTAGGGTAGGGATGACAACTGGAGCTGCAGTTATAAGATAGTCCGAGTTAGCATCATTGTATAATCCTAAGACTACGGTCTCATCAGCATTACCAGATACGGTACCAACAAGGCATTTAGATCCTAGAAACTGGGCGCTAATTTTGCCTTTGCCACTATTAAGAACAGGAAGCCAATCAGATTTTGCATCCGTGCTATTTTCGTCAAATAACACTCTAACTCTTGAGAGGTTCTCTGGATCATCGACGCTATCAATTTTTGCAGGCTGGATAAAAAATTCAATATCTAGCCCTCCTATTCTCTTATATAGCCTATCTGTCTCGTTCTGAGTAGATAAAAGAGCAGAGATAATTCCAGAATTTTTCATTACTTATTATAAACACCTCTAGGGTATAATTGTCCTCCCGCCGGTCTGCGTCCTTGTAGATAGCCTCTAAAGGAGTTTCTAGGAGTTGCACTAGAAACCTCTAAATCAGAAATGTTGTAATTGAAAGATGCAACAGGTCTTCCTACACCAGAAAACACTGGGGTAATAAATCCTGCCGCAGTTGTTTGTTTAAATCTCTTAAGATCCTCATAGCCATCTATTGCTGCTGAAGGAGATTCTGATAAATTTATAGCGGCCATCAGGTAGTCCTCGCCATGAGCGCCAAGCCAATAGAGTTATTATTGGCTATCTGATCTAGTCCATTTTGAGAAGTACTATAACCCGCTAAAACAATTTCGTAAACTTCGGAGGCGCTAACTGTAACTGTGTCTCCAGGTCTGAACTCTGTTAATCCAGGTACTGTAGAGAATTGTAAGAGCACAAAATCATCTGGAAGATAATATGGACACGGTATAAAGCTATTACAGATTGGTATTCCCTTTATGGGCTTATAGTAATCTGCACTAGAGGACACATCTCCGTCGTAAGTAGAGTTTCTATAGTACGTAACGTTAGCGGATCCGAGTTCTGAATTTCTTGTATCTATGTTAGATTCAAACTTAGTTACCATTTCTGCGGCATAGATATTACTACCATCGCCATCCCTTAAATATCCATACGAAGCATCTCTAGCTTTACTATATTGTGTGGTGGGTTCTTCTGCTGGTCCATCGTAGTAACTATGGTAACCAGGAATCTGATATTTAAACGACACGGACCTAGTGTCTGTTGTATAAGTGGTAAAGGAACCTACATAAACATGGTCCATGTCCCAGATATTAGATCCAAAAAGCTGACCCTTGTGTATTGTAAATGTTCCAAACGGGATAACAGCCCCACTAATATTCTGAGTAAACTGTATGATAGCAAAGTTAGAGTCTTGAGGAGCTTGAGCCCTATATACTCTGATACTTAGCGGGTAAGAAGTAGGAGAAACAGAAGAGGCTATGTTTATATATGTGTATGAGTTATCGTTCCTAGCGATATACTTACGAGAACCCTGCCTATCACTTCCGTCAACACCGGTGAAACATCCGTAATTAGTGGTTCCGTCATCGGTGCTAGATCCATAGGAAGTGCCGCCCTTATTTAAAAAGTCCCATCCACTACCAGAATCAATATAGAGCTTAGTTATCTCGTTTGTATCTGTGGAAAAAGTGTAAAAGCTAGTTCCATACGTCTTACTAGAGTCATTTGTAGTCCTTAATATACCAAATGCCCCGTCATCGTGCTTCTGATAAAAACTAGACCCAGCACCTACATTCGTTACAAAGATCTCAGGAGTACCATCCCCTGAAGATGTACTTCCCGTGTTTTTAACTCCGAAGACTATATCATTTGTAGTTGCTACTCCTCCTATAGACTCTCCAGGTATCGTGAAAACTTGCTGATTACTCCAGCCGGATCCTGTGGATAAGAGCTCAATAAACGCAATTGATCCTGTATAACTATATCTAGTTGGTTGCCTATACACTCTAAGTTTTAGTTCTGATCTACTTCCAGAAGCCGGGACAGTATAGTTCCAATGAGGATACACGGCAGAATACGCCCTTATAGAGGGTAGTAAGACAATCTCGCCCTTCATGGCGCTGTGGGTATCACTGCCATACATATATTTTGTATAGACGCTATTAATAGTCTCTCTTTTTTGTCCGCTAGGATGCACTGTTTCTAGACCGCTATTAAGCTCTGTTTGCTGCCATGCTTGAGTTGACCACGTAATCGTCGATGTTCCGTTACCGCTTGGATCACTTCTATACTGAAAACTACCCATGTTAGCTTCCGTAAGAAGCTTATTTGAGTCGTAGCTATCTGTGTTTCCTAGCAGGAATAAGTCTCCGCCACTCTGATCATCTACGTAAAAAGTAAGATAATCTCCTTGCAAAGCGGTGATTGTTGCGTTATCATTGGCACTAGTATCTAAAGTCCTGAAGAACGAAACTGTAGAACTATTACCAGCATAGCCTGAATTAGGGCCTGTCGTAGATCCCAAAAGATCAACGGCTATTCCATTTGAGGCATTTGATGTAGAGGTTGCTAATTTAATGTTCCGGTTATCAACTACAATTACATAATATATCGTATTTAAAGTAAGGCCATTTAAATTGAGAGAGTTATCTGTTTCTCCTGGAGCCCAGTGGATAGCATCTCCTGTAGAGAGATCATGAAAATAGTTGAGCTCGATGGTATTCTCAGTAATATTATTATTACTCCAACCAGTATAAAACTCCTCTAGCACTCTATAACTAGAATTACTTATATTTCTAATTCTAAAATATTTGTTTGTTGTTCCCCTTGGCTCTGAAGCCGGGGGGCCACCAATCTGCGCCCAGGAAGAATTACCAACACTTGTCGATCCTGTTGGACTCTCTACCCTTGAAGGTACACCAGCGGCGGCGGTTCCGCTATGCCATCCTAAGTTTGAAAAAACTGTTTCTAGAGCATTAATTACATCAGCTCTATCCCAACCAGAGTTTCCACTATTTACATCAACTACTGATTTTACAATTGCCATCTTAATGAGCGAATACTTATTTTATTTACTTTCAACTATACTAAGCCTCTAATCGGAGTAATGTGAGGGTAACATCTATGGTTGTAGCAGAGGAACCTCTATTTGTAATAGACGCGTAAATATTATTAGATACGGGATTATCATTATTAAATCCTGTCGGCACCGGAGTAAATAACTGAGTGCCATTAACACGAGCCTCTGCAATTACACCTGAACCGGGTC
>CEPR01045366.1_pt1 | contig 12465 bp, 5 predicted proteins | sample 530431 | NCBI WGS metagenome assembly CEPR01 (sample SAMEA2620078, study PRJEB7988) | marine metagenome | isolation source: saline water (ENVO:00002010), including
GTCATCTTCTATCACTTCATACTTATCTAACCATCCTCCTGTTTTAAAAGTTTTATATCCCCCTTCTATACCTTTCTCTTGTGCTTCTCTCTGACTCTCTAAAAAAGATTCTCTATTACCTTCTGACTCTATAAGTTTATGTCCGTCTAACCAAAGATCTATTAGATCTATTTCACCTTTTGGATATTTTGCTAATTGTGCTGGACCTTCTAGCATGTTTACATAGAATAAAGTATACTGATCTTTTAATGATAGCTCATCTGCTGATTTAGCATTCAAGATGTTAGGATTAACATCCACACCCATTACATTAGCAACAGTCTTGTATCTGTTTTGTGCTGTAATAAATGAAGGACCTTCAAATTGAAACACACCTCTACCTGGACCTTTAGGATATTGTCTAGCTTTTGGGTTCATTCTTTGTCTAGGACCAGACTCATGAAAAGCTATTGTGTCTGCAACCGCTCCCCATGTATCTCTATCACCACCTCTGGTTTTCACTACATAGTCTAGTACATTATCAAATCCTAAAACTTCTCCGTTCTGTGCTTTACCACCATGTTTATACTCTAATAGTCCTTGTGCATTATATCCCATTGGTATTGCAGCATATAATCCTTTCATTAATTTCTTTAATCCTTTTTTATCTACTACTCTGAAGAAGTCTGAAGCTATTGGAGTTCTACCACCAAGCCCATCTCTAAATATTTGTTCAATTAACTTATCTGGTATATCATATTGTTTATTAGTTCCCCAGTATTTTGGGTTAATGTATAGCCTTCTCAACTCCATCACTCTCGCAACCATTTCTGTAGGATCTTGTAAATACTTTGCATAGTCCTCAAAAGTTGAACCAGGTCCCAGAAAGTCTTCAATACTTTTATTAGTCCCTTTAAGTATTTTTGGATCTCTTTTAAGTGCTCCTTTAATTAACTCTTTTGCCTCAGTACTTAAAGCTCTTCCACCTATATTACTAGCATGACCAAGAGTTTCATGTATACCTGTTAACATCTCCCTTGTTCTCACTATCTCCTTTAATCTATTGGAAGCTCTTGGGGAAACCTCTCCAAGCTTTACAACACTCTTGTTACCTATACTTGCAGCATCATCAAATGTTTTTAAAGTATTTAAAGGTTGATTAGCAGTAGGTACATAATATGTCCCACCTGATCCAGGTGTAAATCCTGCACTACTATATGTAGTGGGAAACTCACCAGCCTGTATTGCTTTTATGTTTTGCCTTGCTAATCCTGGATAGTACAGATTGTACATCTGATTTATTTCCATTGTAAGATCATCAATTTGCTGTTGGAGATACCTAGATTTAGGAAGAGCGTTTTGTAGTCCTGCTACTTCATATTTAGCTAATTCACTTTGTAATGTTTGTAGTTGTCTAGTTCTAGCTGCAATTGTTGATTCAATGTACTCTGGTCTAAGAGAAGGTAAAGGATTATATGGTCTAATCTGAGACTCAAATCTCGCATTAAACCCTGGAGCATTGGTCCAGCTTTTCATAAAATTATCTGCATCCATCTTAGGATTACTCATAAGTCTATTTGGAGGACCTGATGTTCGGTTAAAAATCTGAGGAACAACAGTGTCTCTTCCTATAGGAGCAGCACTAGGATTAAAGAAGTTTTTAAATGTATCACTTACCGCTTGACCTAGTTTAGTATTTTTCAAATAACTATAAGCACGAGCACCACCAACATTAAGCAAAGCAAACGCTGTTTCAGGAAGTGCTTGTTTTAAATTACCATATAGTTGTTCTCCCTTAGTAATTTGACCTCTTTGATATTGTAGTTTTCTATTGTTGAGTTGTCTTGCCACCTCATCACTAGTAAAGAAGTTTCCGGTAATAGGTTGAAAGTTATCATAAGGACTAAAATAATTACCTACTGGAACCACTGTAGCATTGTATACATCACCTATTAATCTAAAAGGATTAGCTAGATAGGTAAGAGGCATTGCATTCATTGGAAGACTGGTATCATCTTCTTGTATTCTCTGTAGTGATTCATTTCCTCGTGGTCTTCCTTGTGATATCATAGGTTGCCTTCTTCTAGGAGCAGTCACTACAACCTCATCTAACTGTTGTAAACCTTCAGTAAAAGGAAACTTAGGAGAATCAAATCTTTCAATAGTAGGAATGTTAACTCTTGTACTATCTATGGCTACTGGTTTTCCACGTTGAGCTTTCATTTCAGATTGTGTGTACAAAGGCTCTGGAGTATTTGTACGTGCATACATCATACCAGATGCACCAGGAAGTGTACCTCCCATTGCATACTTGTCTAACCAACCACCGTTGATCTTTTTCATAGGCGTAGCACCTCCAGCTATAGCACCGAAGTATCTCTTCTGCTTATCAGTCAGAGCTCTCCCATGGACAGTTCCGTCTTCTAACATCTTTTTTGCTTTGCCTGCTGTTAATGCCATTACTTATATGATATTTGTGCTGGTGCTACAATAAATTGACTCACAATATGCGAGGTAGAGGTATTGTCTAATATATGTCTCACCTTTAGATTCTTAGCTCTTAGTTGTGACTTCTTAAATGAAAGGTCACCATAGTTCATGTTGTCCTGATTCACCACCTTATCTATTGATTTGGATTCACAGGATGTTTTAAATAGTGGTACCTGGTCATCTTTTTGTAATGCCCAGAAAGTATTATACTGATAGAAACTATCTGTTTTTGTAAACACGATAGTTTTACTATCACTATTAAGAATAGGATACTGTAAGTATGCACTTAAGTTATTCATAGGCTTAGGCACAAGTTCCAGTATCCCTGTTGATTGCTGTCCATTATATAGAACAGCTTTGTTAAAGTATTTGTCGTCTGTTTGTATTTTACTATTAGAATCAAATGCTCCTACAGTTGATGGTATGTATGTATACACCTTACTGTAGTCTTTTATATTCTGTAGTATTTCATCATGATATTTATATGCAAATGGATACTCAATTACATATGGTTTTATATCACCATAGTAGTAGTTATACAGAGTATCATTTCTCAAATGAGTCCAAACACATCCAGTTTTTAATGGTTTAAATCTTATATTCATATACTCATTTAGAGGAATATTATCTGCTACTGAAAAGGATTTAGTATATTCACAATCACCTGTAGACTGTAAAGTGATGACACTCACAGTGCTGTCTACAGTAAACGCCATACCAGCAGCTAAATTACTCAGTGATATATTACTTCCTACTATATTATCTTGATCATCAATAATATTGAAGGGTCCTGAGTTAGGACTTGCTGCTGAGATTTTTATGTTTATAACTTTTGTTGACATGGTTAAATATTACATGGTCCTACTAATGTTCCTTCTGCACCAACATTTGTGTTTGTACAATACGTTATTGTTTCTCCAGTCCCTGCACTATATACTTGTTGTTGTCCGTTACAGTCATCAGCAAAGAAAGCTATAGGGCCTGTTACTTCCCACTCATAACATGCGTATATGCTAGTAGTTGTAGTGGTTGTTCCTAGAGTGGTGGTTGTTGTGGTGGTTACTTCTTGATCAGTATCCTTCGTTACACATGATGCTTGTTGAGTTATGTTCACTACATTATAGAAAGGATTTATATATCCTAGAGGACTATATTCTGCTCCCCAATCTACTATTTCAACTATTGAACTACTATTGAAAGGAGCTGATTTAGTAACAACGAATTGATAATAATCTCCAGCATCTTCACCAATGATATAAATATCAGTGTTTTGTTCATAAATACCTACACAAGTGTCAAAATTTGCATTCGTGATAGTGAAGTTTATTTCTGGAGCTGAAACTGCATTATCATAATCCCACTGAACATATTCTAAATCTCCTGTGGCTGTATCCTCTCTAACTGTTATTAACTTACCTGTTAAAGTGTAAAGTAAATTAGTTGTATATGTGTAACCAGCTGCTATAGTAAATTTAACTGATACATCTCCTGTTGTTGTATCTATTTCCACTATACTGTTTAAAGATGTATCTATTCCGATTAAGGTGTCATCATCTTTAGCTACTAATCCAGCTGTAGAAGTAAATGCAGTTGGTGTTACATCTGTGTCTGCCACTGCACTCCAGTTTGTAGTATCTATATTCCATTTCTTAAATACAGTTCCGTTCCAAGCATATAGTGTACTTGGTCCCACTGCAGGTTTAGAATCTACTGGAAGTCCAGGAATTAAAACAGGAGTATAATATCCAACTAAGTTTAAAGGCTGTCCGTCAGGAGTGTAGTCTGGTTGACCTTCCCCTCGTGTATTATAAATTCGTACTTCGTTAGCTGACGTGTTCAATAATAATCCTGCACATTCTTCCAGTTCTCCTGTATAGAAAGTAGTTGTTGTTGTAACAGTAGTACACTCTTCTACATTTACCACTTGTCCATCTACAATATAGTATACTGTTCCTAATCCTACAATTGCACCTGGGTCTTGTTCTAAAGTTAAACTATACCATCCATCTGGTACTACATTACAACTATTATCTGATAAGAAATATACTATTTTTCCTAGTAAGTTTGGAGCTTGTGATGCCTCAGTAGAAGGGGCATCAAACTCTACAGGGAAACTTATAGGTAACACTGCTCCTGCTGATCCTGCAACTAACGACTGTGCAGCACATGCATTCTGTAGTGTTTGATTAGTTATAACTGGAGATCCTCCCACTGTTTGATATCCTTCTACAAATCTATAATTTGCATTTAGTCCACTTGGTCTAGAGCATATAGTTGTAGTTGTAGGGTCGGGTACTGTTATGTATCCTACACCATCTATTTCACAACCCAACTCTTCTACCAGTGCAATATCAAAGTCACAATCTGGAACATATGCAGTGGTGGTAGTTGTTGTAAATAAAGGATTACCAGTTGTAGTGGTAGTTGTTGTTAGCTCCACTGGAGGTCCTAATTCACCTACTACTACTTCTAATTGAGGATCTTCTTTATCAATTCTACTTCTATCTGGAGTTTCTAAAATAGCTGTAAAATTAGTACAACAGTTATTTATACCAGAATAGTAGAAGTTATTTTCTCCAATGTAGAAGTTAGGCAGGTAAGAGTGGAAAGATATCCAACTCTTTGTACTGAAGTCAAAAGATATAGTCCAAGATTTATTACAGAAATATTCTTTATCAAATAAGAAAACTTCTTTTTTAGTAGACTCAGTCTCTTGAATATAGAAATAGTTACCCTCTACATCATACTGAACTTCATCGTTAACTGGAATATAGTCTAGTTTAGTTATTATAATCCTGTCGAACTTACTATCGTATACTCCATGTAATCCTATTCCAGCAAAGTGGTTATCTGTATTTACATCTGGGAAGTATTCTAATATCTCAAACGGTAAATGATTTGTCATGTATCTATTTACACCAGATCCAAACTTAGTAAGATCTAAAGCTTTTGCTCCAGACATTAAGAATATCTGTCCTCTTTTAGCATCTGCTGTAACTGCACCATATGGAATTTTTAATAAGAACTTGTTTTGAGATCCTACATAACCTAGATCTGTTTCTGCAAAATCTACAGGAGGAGCTCCATCGAATAATCTAGGGTTACCAATATATGCTGCTTGTGGGTTGCTAGTATCAATTGTTAATAACTTGTTATAAAGCAGTGCTTTGTTATCAAATCTTGCAAGTACAGCTCTGTCCATCATTCCATCTAGAGATGTAAGATTACCATAGTTCTGTGGGAAGTCATGGAAAGAAAGGGCTCTGTATACTAACCAGTTATTTACCTTATTATCTGCACTATCTCCTTGGGTGTCAGAGTAAATAGCTCTAAAGGGGAAGAAAGTAAAACATAATTCTTCTTCCCAATCAGGAGGTAGTTGACTAAATACATTCTCTTTATTTTGTTTAGAGAATGTAACATTATAATAATATGTATTGTCTTGAGCAATAGGTACATTCTTTTCTTGTAACCAATCATCAGGTATACCTGAACTTACATGTGGCCAGAAGTCTCCTTCCTTAGTGTTAAAAGCCTGTCTTAGATCTGTATTATATATAGTTTCACAATAGAAATTAGGAATACCATAAGCAAACAAATACATATATCCATCATAGAATGTTCTTAAAGAACCAGGTCCAGATGTATATAGAGCTGGATTGTTAGGACAATCAAAGTTATTTGCTTTTATAGAAATTATATTTCTTAAAAGTTTTTGATCACTACTACCAGCGTTAGCAACATAATCAGATAAAATAGATCTAGCTGAATGCCAGAACTTAGGATAAGCAACATTACCTAGTTCATCATAGAATACATCGGAATCATTAGGTGCACCCACTCTATTATCTATAAAGAACGGTAACTTAGTTTTAAAACTAAACCTTGATATGAATACATCTCCACCAAAGAATGTGTCTTTTCCTGATGCAGGTGATACTAATTTATTATAACCTGTATCTATTCTAGTAAACGAGTTTATCTGACCCCATTGATTAGGTATAATGTTCTTCATTGATCCATAGTAGGAAACAACTTTGATGTCTTCTTCTCTTTCAGGTTTATCACAATTACCCACCTCACCTATATTAAATCTAGAAAACTCCACCATACTAGAAGTTCCATCAGGAGCTGCTAAACTTGGAGTATTCTGTGGTAAAGGGAAGTTATCTATTTCAACATCATTTATACCAGACTGTTTAGTTTTTATATAAACTGAGGATTCTCTATTCCAGTTGTTTATAGGATAGTCATTGTTATTAAATGATTGGACTCCTGGTATGAGATATCTTGTCAGATCTATTTCTCTTTGTTTTATTCCTCCATCTGTATTGTTGTCAATAGGAAAAGAATAATCGTAGTTAGCTCTAGAGTTGAAAGACATTCCATAGTTAGCTCTAGTAATACCATTTACATATATAGTTAGATACGATTGATACACCGTAAACATAACTCCAGCATTGAAAGGATTGGTAAGATCTGCTATATCTTCTGAACTTTTTAATGCATCTTCTTGAGCTTCTTTAGTAATAAGTTTGTACTTAGCATTATCCTCCACTTGTACAAAGTGAGCTTTACCTCCTCCAAACATTACACTTTCTAGTTTTATTACACTTCCTAAGAAAGGTTGCCCGAAAGATGTATCAGGAGAATTAAACACCATTTTGTCTAAAATGTTTTTAGCTTCTTCTGCATCCAATCCCTCTAATGGTGTAATAGGTATATCTTTATCACATTGTAAACAAGATCTTCTACCTAATCTACCAAATAATCCAGGAAAAAACTGTCCTCCATTAAGTGTCTCATCAAGATTATCAGCAGGTCTAAAGACTTCATAACCTACTGGACCTAGGTTATTGAGATCCGTATTTCTTGCCCATATAACTGGATTAGGATTAGTAGGTAGTCCAAATGCTATTTCATCCTGCCCTTCCTCAGGTTGCACACAACTTTGTGCTGTGTATTGACCAGTGTTATTTAAATCACCAACAGTTTCTGTTACTAAATAATCTGGGTTTGTTATTACTGTAACATTTCCAGCCTCATCCACTTCACATGAGTTTGCTATGGGGTTAATTCCAATCTGAGGACTGGCGTTTGGTGCTTGGTCAAAAGCTGTAGGTTTCCATGCATGTGTACGTCCATATTGATCAAGGCCTTGATTACCACCAAACCACACAAATGGATCAATACTATCGTAATCTAGTAAGGGGTCAACAGGTGTAATTACATTTTCTTCTGCTACATTCCCTATATCAAAAGCACAAAAAGCATACACCCATCTTTCCGATTTAATATTAAAGTCAGCATTTATGTTATTAAATGGATTATACCATCTTGCTCTATATCCACCAGTTCTACATGCAGACGTAAGTCTCCATACATCATAGTCTCCTGGACCAATGGTCATTCTACCTTTTAACCAGACGGGTCTTGTTCTAGAACAAACTTCTATAACACACCCTTTATTTATATAGGCTTCAGTTCTTTTTCCATTATTTACAGAAGTGTATGTAAATACTCCCACATTTTCTAGTTCAGGTATTGTGAATCTATCGCAGTTTTCCTCATTTGGATTACACTCTGCCATCTCTGCATCAGGTGGAAGATATACTAAATAAGGTTTAGATTGTCCATCTCCATTCCATGCATTGTTATTTTCCTGTACAAAAGAATCTGTTCCACTAACCTGGTTGTAAGGATAGTTTGGGTAGTAGTATTCATCATCGTCTCTAACATACTTATTTACATTTCTAAGAATACCTTTTGCTATTACTGATCTGTTAGTACTACGATCTCCTCTAACTATCTTATACGCAACAATATCATCTTTTTGTTCTTGAGTAAGATTAGAGTTGTGTATAAGATTAAAAATCTGAGCATTATCTATTCTCACTCCTATAGGAAATATTGCATCATCCTGCATTACAGGAGCAATGTTGTCTCCATCATATACTATTTCTCCATTCTCTATAATAGGACTGACTAATACATCTGGAAACTTATGGTGTCTTATTTTCTTTCCAGCCAAATCTCCCCACACATCATCATTACATGGGTATTCTTCTGTAGATTCCCAGTATGCAAAGTTTCCATACTCCCAAGGTCCTTTGTAGTTAGCTGATGAATTTCCTGGAGCTGATGTTCCCACTACAAAAGCGTTGTTATATATTTTCCAGTATTGGCTATATCCTATACCTGCACTAAAGTAATCTGGTTCTCCAATAAAATCATTGTTTGTACTTGGTACATCTGGTTGAGGATTTAAGTTTTCAGGACCTGGTATATGAAATGAATCTGTCTGTTTTCCGTTCTTTAATAAGAATACTATATCGAATGCATAAACTTCATCACGCATGTACCCACGATAGTTTATAGCATTTAGCTCATTAGCATAGTTTTCACTCGCTGGTATTCTATAAGTTTCCCACTGTAAAGTTATTTTACTAGCTATTTGTTGATAGTTTATTCTGTCTACTGAAGTAAGGTTACTCCAAATCAGAGTATCTTGAGCTGAAGTCAAGTCTTGTGCTACATCATAGTATGGATACTTTTCAAAGATGTCAGCAATCGATAATTGAATAGGAGTTTGATCTGTTCCGGTATATATAATATCCTCTGCGTCCTCTGTTATACTGTATGTACCTACTAGTTCTACAGAAGTAATATTATTTATAGTTTTAATTACAGCTAAGTTAAAGTGCTCAAACTGTCCAGTCGTATCTAGATTAAATACTTTTACTTTTATAGACTTACCCACAGGGTAGTCAAAGTTTACACTGGTTATTAAAGGATCAGCAATAGGACAAGGATTAGTAACAGAGTAGTAAGAAGTTAAATCGTTACCAGCTGCATCTGAATATTGTACTGCAAACTGGTAGACTCCAGCAGTTAACTGTCCAATGTTGTCTACTTCTTCTACATCTAAAAAAGGAATACTAAAGTTAGGTTGTATCTTTAATTGATTACAATCAAGATTATTACTATACACTGCATCACCACAATTAGGTGATCCACTTATTAGTTCGTAAGGGACGTTATCTATGTCTAGATATCTTCTAGGATTTAATCCATCAGTCCAATATATCTCTGTAGTACAGTTTGTTATTCTGTGTACTACTTTATGTATAGGATTATTAAGGTTAAAGTTTAAACAATCCGCATTTACAAGAGTTTGATATTGACAATCATTATTAAACATGAAGCCAATCTCACTCTTACCTTGAACTGGGTTTACTAAGAAGAATATGTTTTTCTTTTTCTCGGGGATAGTGTGCTTTCCAATTAATTCATAACCATCTGGAAAGCTGAAGCATGGTTCGTTACCAGGTTCATTTTGATAGTTTACAGAACTAGAATCAAAGTTTTCAACTGTTGCGTTTAAAGCATAAGTTAGGCTTCCTGTCTTAACTTGGTTTATTGTACTGTCCATATTAAGACCAGTGGTGGCTTGATTATATTCTAATCTTACCTGCCCTTTCTGAGCTTTATCATCCTTTTTAGCCGCAGTAGCTTGTTTCTTTTTTGCGTCTTCTATTTCTTTTCTAGTAGCCATAAACTATTTATTAACTAGACCATCCATTACGTCTCCACCATAGATTAGAGTATCTACCTGATGCTTGAGACATAGCGTTAGGAAGTTCGTACTTGTTGTTTCTGTTAAGATCTCTTATAACTCTTCTCTGTTTTTCGTAGGACGTTTGTTTCTTTATTTCAATCTCTGCTAATACATAAGCCTCATCTGACATGGCCTTATGGTAAGCTAACTTAGTTTGTAGTTGATTAAAAGTTTCATCATTTGTCTGGTTAGTTAATGTTTCAAATACTTTAAATTTAATAAAAGCTTCAATGTATTCTCTTACACGATAGTTATCGGGAACTAGTTGGTTCCCTGTGTTGTCGTACTCTGTAGCATAGAATACTAGATGTACCATACCTTTTCTAAAGTTGGTTACAAACTTATTGTCTCTTATATCAAAAGAATCATAACTAGATGATCCAGGTGTGAACTCACGACCATATAGAGCAGATTGATTATATCTGTCCCAAGAGTCTGTATAACTTACATCACAATGTTTACGTGTAGATATGTTTCCTGGTTTAAGAAGATAAGTTCTTCTCCAAGCTCTAGGTATTTCACTATTTGTTTTATAGACTGCTTGTACTACTTCAGGCATACATGTTCCATCACAATTAGGATGTTGACACTTAGGGTTGTTACATGGAGTGCCACCAATAGTTAAAGGGGCCACCTGAATAGTTGTAGCATTAGCTGCTTGAGTGTAGAATGATGATGCTGCTGGATAGGGATTTCCTGGTATCACAGCACACATCCATGCCTCTCTTACCGCATGAAAATTATCTGGTAACCTTGCTTCAAAGTCTTCTATAAACAATGCTTCGGTAGTAATTTTATAGGTAGTCTTACCTAACTTTCTTAAACACTTGTCTAAGTAAGTAGGAAATAATAAATCATCTACAGCACCAGTATCAAAGTAACTTTTAAGTTCTTCTTTTACTGTAGCGTATAGAGGCTCTGGGGATACAAAATCGTATTTATAATAGTATGACATAACTTATTTTTTCCATTCATGATACATATGTTGGTATTTAGAGTCTGCTTTTAAATAGTGAGATAGATCTCTAGAAGTTCTTCTAGAAGGTTTAAAGTACCAAAGATCTGAGTTTCTGAATCTAGCACTTTGTTTAAACCACATCCATCCAAAAAAATATCCTTCTGTATGGTAATTAAAGTTATAAATAACCTTTCCTTTTTCTCTCGTCTTCTGCCAATCTATAGGAAGATTTATAAACTCCTTTCCATTTACTCCTTTAGTTCTTTTTCTTTTCTTCTTATTTATTGAAAACTCTCCAAAACCTGTTGGTAGTTTTTCTTTCTCTCCTGTTTCTAAGATGTAGTATTTGAATGACTCATTAAAAGCATAAACAATATTTCTCCACTCATCGAAAGTAAGGGATACTAAGGGGTGTTTCTTACAGAAGTCCTCGTAATTATCTTTACTTGCACTTCGCCAGTCAACTGCTACTCTTGACATATATAGTTTTTTACTGAGTCGGTTGGGCATTTGGAGCTTGTCCATCTATACCCTCTTGAGTCATGTCGGTTTTAATTTGGAAGTATGTAGCTAGTAACTTCTGAGATACTAGTCCTAGAACTGAAGACTCTAGGTAGCCAGGAAGAGCATATTCCTTATCCAAAGGGTTTTTGCAATATTCTTCATCTGTAACTTCTACACCTCCACACTCACAATCTGAATACATAACTTCACTTGGTACATCTTCTTCAAAGAAAGCAGCTATTCTTATCGCTTTCAATAAAGGATTGTTTACATACAAGTATCCGTTTGATATCCAGAAGTAGTATTCATTTTTTACTACAGGTAGTTTTAATAAATTTAGATATCTATTTATTGTTATTTCTTTTAGTTTAGTTCCTTTTCCACCCATCGCATTGATAGAGTAGACTCCTTGTATTACATATTGATAGTTACCCTCTGATATTCTGGGTAACTTATTAACTGTTCTAGCTACATTGCAATCATCAGCAAATTCACAACAGTCAGAAATAGGCACTTCTTTCATTTCTAAACAAGGAATAGTGGTATATAAAGTATCACTAGCCCATAACTTTCTTAAATTAGTTTCTCTTTTTATCAATAACTGAGACTGACTTCTTATCTCAGAAGCAATAACTCTGTCTGTGATAAGTGCATCAGTTGATAAAATTTTATGCGTTCCACGAACGTCTGAAACTAATTTTCTTAATGTTGCCATAATTTTCTCTTGTCAAGCTCTCTCTGTATGACATTCTTTTTTCTTGTCATAGAGGGATTAGTTAATAGTTTTTTAAGTTCAGCAGTAGAAGTACTTGCAACTGTGTAATGTTTCCATTCCCACTTCTGAAGCATTCTACCATTTGAATCTCTTAAATATTCTTTTGTGCTTGGTTTTAATTTTGGTGCCATTATATTCTTT
>CEPR01006070.1_pt1 | contig 12423 bp, 14 predicted proteins | sample 530431 | NCBI WGS metagenome assembly CEPR01 (sample SAMEA2620078, study PRJEB7988) | marine metagenome | isolation source: saline water (ENVO:00002010), including
ATAAATTGTATTGCTTTTTCTTTTTCAGGAAAATCAGACATTCTTCTTATTGTAATAAGTTCATCATGCGCTACTGAATATACATGATTTCTCATATTATCTATTTCTTTTCTCATTTGGTTTTTACGAAATTCCTTCATTTCTTTAGGAGCATATTTTTCACCTAATTTTCTTGCTTCGTCAATATCAACCTTTAATATATTTGTCCAACTCATATCAATCACTCAATAATATAAACAATATCTTTCTTACCATCAATTATTTCCATAGCCTCTTTTCTCAAAATATCATACTTTTCTTTAGTAGTAATATTTGCACCTGTTTCAGCAATTAGGATAGTTTGGTCATCATGTCTCAATATTTCTGCGGCAACTAATTTTGTAGCGGCCTCGTGTATAGCAGAAGGAACTCTTTTGTCTCCCGCAATATAAGAAACAATTACAGAATTATTAGTATGATATGGGAAATCCTTCAAGAAGAATAATCTGCCCTCATTTCCTATTTTCCAAAAACTACCAATTCTTTTCATGTTTTGCTTATCTGTAAATGGAACAACTTCACATACATTTGGAATAGTATCTGTCGTAGTAAATGTAAGAGTATTAGTTCCACTACCTGTTGCAGTTCCACTTAGTTCAACTGTAGTAGAATCTGTTATAGATGCAATAGTAATACTTCCACTAATTCCTGTTCCTGTAACAGTCATACCAACTGCTAATTTAGAAGAATCCGCTACAGTTAATGTTGCATCTCCAGACGCAGTAGTGCAGGATTGTTGGGTAGATACTTTTAATGTGCAATCAGAACCATCTTCACCCATCAACAAACTGGAGATATTTATTTTTCTCCCATTATCTAAATCACTAGCGGCATAGAAGAAATCAGATACATTGAAATTAGTTGCACCATCTTCGGTAAGACTCTTTTTATTATCTGCTCCTGTAAATGTTGCTGTGTTAGAGGGAAATTGTTCATTAGTTAAAGAAATTATTTCTTTTGCAGTGGTTTTAGAACCAAATCTATTATTAAATTTAGAATCTACTAATGAAGTTCCTACATTAGTGCTAGACTCCATGGTGAATTGAGTTCCATCGGGCAAAACTAAAATAATGCTATGAATGTCTCCATAATTATTTTCATCTATTGTGATACTTGATTGAGCAGAAGCAAGTTCTTTGTAAGAATTACCTTGCCAAACTTGTAGGCTGACAATTTTTCTAACTTTCATATGTTGTAGTTGAACAAATCCTACATATCCCCCATAGTAAGAATCTGCGGGGTGTCTACCAAAATGGAAATCGTGAAACTCTGTTTCATGTCGAATCGGCCTAAAAGACCGCTTAATTTTATCATCAATAATACCTTCAACTCTTTTTATTATCGAGCCGACTTGTGCATTAGTAGGATTAGTAGAGCCGCTAAAAGCAGGAATTTGTAATAAATCAGAGATTGCAGTAATGTCAGTATAGAATCCTTTTCCTGTAGAATAATCTGGGTTTATTGAAGTGTAGTCACTAGGGGAAAATACGGTTGGCATTAATCATCTACCCCCAGTAACTCAATAGCATTTTCAATATCATCCTCTAAAACAACATAGTTTTCTTCTAAATCCTGTAGAGCATCATCCATCTTCCTGTTCATTCTATATGATTCTATATTCTTTCTTTTTTCTTTTGAACCACTATCTAATTCTTTCATATCTTTATCGAATTTTATTTTTTGTTTAACTATTGTTTTGTGAACTGCTTTAAGTCTAGGGGAATCTTCGTAATCTAATTCTCTTTCTAGCCTTTCTTTTTTTACTTCATCTGCAAATAATAAATCTAACGCACTATCTAAATCATCTTCCATTTTTGGGTCACCGATATCTTCTTCAAAACCTTCTATTTTTATAGCGGGGTCTTGACTTGTCAACCACTCTTTAAAATTATCTTTATCGCCTACACTTCCTCTTATAGTGAATTTTTTAGGAGAACCAAATGGTCTGATTTCGTATCTACCCATTTGTGTTTCAAGTATAGTCATCTCTGCTGATATTTCCGTATCAGTTTCTAGTACTTCTTCTAAAACTATTTCATATTTAGCATACAATGAAGGGTTTATAACACCAGCAATTTTTCTAAGAAGTTGTTCACGAAATTTCTCTTTACTAAAAGTTTCTTTTTCCCTTTTCTGTTCTGTCTGTTCTTCTCTATCCTCTACATACTGAATATTATCGTAGTATTTAGTTAAGTTTTTCTCTAATAGTTTTTGTAAATCTTTAATTTTATAGATGGCATTAGAGTCCCTTTCTGTTTGTTCTTTTAAATCCTCTAACATATCCCTTTCGCTTTTTATTTCATTTTTTGATGAAAAAGAAACTAAAATTAAATCTTGGTAATCTAAATCCGGAATCCTACCGACTTGAGAAGTAGGGCGTAAAGAATAATCTGATATAACTATTTCAGAAGGAGACCAAATTTGTCTGCCATCTTTGTCTGTTAAAGGTTCTCCCGTTTCTGGGTCTTTTTCTTCTACATATGAAAATATAGAAAACCCAACCAATTGATTTCTTTTAAAATCATCTTCTATTACATCTTCAAGAGTATATTCTTTGTATTTTTTATATGCACTTGTTTTCTTTATTGCTGCTATGGCATCTCTACCTAAATCACCTTGCATATTTAATAATTCAAAAATATTTTTTTCTTTTATTTTTTGCATTTCTTCTAAGCCTTCTGTAGTAAAAATATCTATATCAAAATCTAAATCGGGATATGTGCTAGATTCATTTACTATGGAATCTATTTTTATTTCTTTTCCAGTTATAACCGAATTTAATAGTTCTTCCCTATATTTATTAGGCCATTCTTTAATTTGACCACCATCTACTACTTTTGTGGGCATTTTAACCGCCTCACATTAACCATTTAGCCCAAGCCGCACCTTTTTGAATAGCACTACCTAATCCTAGCCCACTTTTAGGAGGTTCATACAAAGTTTGCCCTGTCTGTGGGTCTATCCAGTATGGCCTACCATAAGCATCAGTTCCATTTGGAGGAACAGGATAGCCAGTACCATTATTCATAGCCCCCTGCATTTGTTGATACTGTTGTGCATTTCCTGTAACTCCTGCTAATGCCGCACCTGCTGAAATTTGTTGTGGCATTCCCCCACCAAATCCTTGTGACTCCAAGTATTGTTGTTTTGCCATCTTTCTTTGGTTTATTACTTCTGCATCTATGGCAGAATTTAACAAATTGATAATATCTAATTGAATATTTTCTTGAGTAATTCTTTCGTATTCTCTTAGAGAATCTGGATGAACTTTAATACTTTTAGTGGTATCATCTTGAATTAATTGTAGTTTTACTAGCATTTGGCTAACTACTCTTTCTACTACATCTTCTATTAGTTTTTCAAAAGTTACTAAAAATTTCTCTCCATGATATTGAAAGAATTCTTCTACATGATTATCTTGTAAAGATAATAAATTATTCATACTCTTGAACTGTTGGTCGCCTTGTGCTTGAACCGCAGTTAATACTGTGCCGTTACTTGTTCCAAACATTTTACTCTTCTCCTTCTACTTTTACACCCTGTTTTACCATTAAATGATTTAGCCTATCAGTTAAAATATTTATTTCTCCTACTATTTCGATTGCTTCATTAGTAGCCGACTTGTTGTCTGCTAAGGTAGGCGGTTTAATAAGCCATCCGGCTGAAACCAAACTAGCCACATCTTCTTTGGTTAGTGTTTTAATTGGGCTGGCCTTTGTTAATCTAGGAATTTTTGGGATAAATGCCTTAAATTCTAAACCGTGTTGTTCTGCGAGAATCTGCTGTTGAAGCATTTCCATTTGTCTATGAATACCTGCATGTTTAGGACAATAAGTTCCCCTCATTGGCCTACCTTTAGTAACATGAGTTAGTGGAATTGGTGGCCTCATATAGTCGCCACTTTCCCAAACATGATGAGAACCACACACTACGCAACGGTCTTTTAGATTAAATTTATGTCCGTATTTTATTTTTAAGAAAGATTTTTTTTCTGGAGTTAGCACCTTACTCAATTCTTTCAATTGTTTTTTTGGTTTAATATTAATACACTTATATTCTTCAACGGGTCCACTTGCTCTCGCTCTTTGTAATGGCGGCAAAAATGCTGATGGTGCAGTTGTATTCATTTGTTGTCCTATTAAATTTGGTTGTTGAAACATTTATTTCACCTTAATATTCTTCATCTAATTCAAACTCGCCTCTAAACTTTCTTCTTGTGCCTTCCCCTGTATTAGATTGGCGAGTATCGGGAGTATAATTATTTGATGGTTTACCTTCGGAATTCATTTTAATAACATAATAAAGAGAAGGAGAAGTAAGACTTTGAAATATTTCATTATCCATCTTTACTACTTTACCTTCTTTAGCACTACCTACTACTGTATATCCTACTTGTTTTGCCATTCCTTTGATATAATCAAAGGCTTCATCTCTAGTCTTAAAGTCAGCGTTTTCCGGCAAATATCCATCATTAGTTTCGGCTTTTTTTAGATAGACTAAAAAGCCATTTTCTTTTAAAATCATCTTCCACATAGTAATCAATAATCCTTTATCATTGTTGTAACTCCCCTGTAAACCATTTCCGGTTGTGATTTAGCCGACACAATATACTTGAAAGTAGGAATCCCTCTATCATTTAACCGTTGCATCCCATATTTAAAAGGCTCGAAGATGGGGTGGTCTTGTATTTCCCCTTTGTGGGGGTGTTTTTTATTCCAAATGTCAAATTTGTTCGCCCAAACGCCTATGGCTAAAGGATACTCGTTGTCCTTCTTCTTTTTTCCATTAGGCCATCTAGTAGAACAAATCGAGTCAACTAAAAATTTCCAAGCCAGTTGGTGTTCTAAATTTGCGCCACTATCTAAATGTCTATGGTCTATCATGAAAATAATATAATTTACCTTTCTTCTTTTCATGTCTTTAATCCATTCTTTCCAATAAAAAGATTCACCACCAACATCTGCTGTTTTTACAGTGTGGGTTTCTCCCTCTAACTTGATTGTTTTTCTAGTTCCTTTATGTAAACCAACGGTTCTTTTTTTTATGTCGGGAACTTCACCCCTAGTTCTTAATTGATGGTGTAAGGTAGTTTTCCCTACCTTAGTTGCTCCGTAAACTCCAAAGTTTATAGCGTGAATTTTTTTATAAAAACCAATAGCAAATTCTGTAATAACAATAGCGAACCCTGCTAATACTGACACATCTAATCACCTAAATATGATTCCAAGCATCTTGTAAAGTTCCTAGAATCCACCCTAGGATATTAATATCAAATACTCCAAGTATATTTCCTATTAAGAAACCCGCTAAAGTAGCGCAACCTCCCCAAAAATAGGCTCTAAATTTTAGAAACCAAATATCAGCAGAGTGCGCTCTTTGTAGGTCATATGCCATAGCACTTTCATCGAATCCGGTAAAAACCAAATGGCTCACCTCACTGTTCGATAGCCGCTAAAAACTCGTTCCCTATTCCTTCTGTTTCAATTTGAGAAACAAATTGTGGTTGAGTATTATAAGCAGTATTATAATTCTTCATTGTTTCTCTAATTTTTTGTTTTTGTTCTTCTTCCTTTCTCTTTTGCGCCCAAAAGTGACTAACCCTTCTATCTAATAGATACATTTCTATCTTTTCATTTAGGGCTAAATCGAATATCGCCTTTAAAATCATTATAGAACCAACGGTAATTAATCCAAATAATGTGGCATGGGCTAAAGTTGTATATGGGAAATTAGTTCCGTAGTTAGCATAAAAGAAAACATTCGCTCCGCTAACTGTCCCTACAAATAGGATAGTCATAACTAATCTTGTATCGTGTGCTAGTGCTGGCATTTTATCACCTAATTAAATTCCACAGAAATTGCCTGTCTTGTTTCGGCATTAAGACTTCCACCAGCCGCAGTAGCGGTCACTTTCAAATAAAGCCCTTCTCTTGCTAAAACTCCATGCATGTCATATTCTATATTTACTGCTGATTGATTATGTTCGTCCATAATAATTCTAGCCAATTCTGTATTTCCTGTTAAGGTAGAATCTTTAGAATCGTAAACCTGTACTAATACACTATCCCCACCTGCGGCAAATCCAGCAAAGTGAATACTCTTCAATCTACACGGATGAGCCGCTATAACCTTACTACTAGTCAATACTCCACTAGACCTACAAGCATCCATTTCTCTGTCTCTCCTATAAACGGGTTATTCCTATGATACTTGAATATATCGCTTATTCAGCGACTTCTTCTGTATCGGTTGGGACAACAGTTTCTTTTACCTTTTTAGCCGCTTTCTTAGCAGTTTTCTTTGCTTTAGCAACTATCTTAGGTTTAGGTAAAAGGGTTTCAGCAACCGCTTTTCCAGTTGGAACTTCTTCTAAGTCTAAAATTGAAGTAGCCATTACCAATATTTTTTCACTTAGATTTTCTAGTTCTTCTCTATCTGATTCTTCAAATGTAATGAGAAGGTTGGGGTCTTGCATTTTCAGCAGACCTTTTAGAGCAGATATTTCACAAGAAACATTTCTTGTAATTTCTTCTCGCCCAATTCTCAACCTTCCCACTACAGAAGATTCACTAAGAATAATCTTAGCCAACTATTTCACCTCAAAGGTTTCCGTAAACTCTTACTCTAACTGCGCCAATGTCATCAGAATTTGAAGCAGAAGCATTAGTTCCATCAAAGTCAGTAGCGACTATTTGGAAAGCACTCGAAGATTCATATGCTCCAGCAGTAGATAATTCCACTGTAGCCAAAAATCCGGAGTTACCAATACCCTTTTCTTGTCCTGTAATTATTACGCAATTAATTGTAGAAAGTCCTAGAGAAGAGGCAGAAATTGACTCACCAGCCGCAGTGTGGCTAGTGATATCAATAACTGCATCTACAAAATACTCGTCACCAGAAACCCTAGGTCTAGTCTGTCCTTTATGGTCAGCCAACAATGTTACAGTATGTGCCAATCAAAACACCTCACTGAATGTTGGTAATCTTTCCTTGACCCTTAAAGAATGAACAGCCCATTTCTCCAATTGTTCGGTAAAGTGCTTGATTTCCTAGTCTGCCAACACCGAATGGGTTACCATTAGTAATACCGTCCTCGAAATATTGTGTTGGTTTCATAACTGCTAGCCATAGATGGTCTGTGTCAAGGAAAAGCAAATCACTTAGTTTTGTACTTGCTCCACCAGTAGTAGCCATATCTTTACAAGGAATTAGTGGGATATCGTAGTAAGTTGCTACTCTAAATCCGACTTCTGCTCCCTTTACTCCACGGACACCGTTTACAGTTGGAACAATTTCCTTTCTATCCATGAATCTTTCTTGGCTTTGTAGCAAATCTGCGATTGCTTGAATAGTGTCATATCCTGTTAGAATAACTTTTGGTGAACCGCCAGCAATTCTTAGGTTTCTAATCATGTTGTTCAATAGTGTTAGAGTTAGAGAACGAACATCGCCACTAGCGTATCCGCTTCCAAAGTCTACTTCTGCATCTAGGAAAGAAGCCGCACTGAATCTTTCGTCTCCGTAAATCTTACCCAAGTTGTTTGATGCGCTTGTAGTATCAGTAGCAATAACTCCACCGTCAATAGCCAAAAGTTCTGCACGACTTGTAATGATTTTGTTAAGAGAAGTATAGTTTCTCTCAATGTTAGATAGTGCGCTTGCTTCACCATAGTTTTCTAGTGGTGTTAGAAGCATCATGTTTTGTGCTTCTGCGTGAGCAATTCCCATATCTTCTCTCAATTGCGCTCTAATGTCACCAATTCCGTCATCGATTGCTGCCATTTCCATAGCCAATTCGCTGAAATCGAATTGATGTGCAACAGTTTTAGGACTCATAAATAGTTGAGCATATGTTGGAGCCATACTACCAAGTCCATCAGCCGCAGTTGATAGTCCAGCGTTTTCCGCTACTCCACCAATTTCATCAAATTGTGCGTCATCTGCACCAATTCCGCCACCGCTTCCGTCTCTTTGTAGTCCTTCTGCAAGTGTATTTCCAGAGCCACCGAAAGGTCTGCTCTTTAGAACTCTCCATCCGGAAGATGTATAAGGTCTCTTTGAAATCATAGATAGTGCGTTTACTTCTCTGTTTAACATAGACCAAACTTTTTGTCCGTAAAGAACATTGTATAGTCCAGTTGTAGTGCTAATTCCGGTTACACCGGATGCTGCTGTATCTGCAATATCGTGAGCAGTGTGCAAACCTTGTGTTACACCTGCCTGTTTTAGAATGTCGTTGCCGCCAAATGCGCCACCAATTCCGTATGTTTCTGCTTCTAAGTCTCTAATTGTGTTAATGTATCCTGCCATTTTTTATTCCCCCTCAATTTCCAGCAATCCTGTTTAAGTCTGCCCAAGACATATTTGCTACTTCATCCATGGATGGTAGTGCAACTGATTTTGGTTGCTGTGCTTTGAGAATAGTTTCTTTTTCTGTTGTAAATGATTTTCTTAGTTCTGCAAGTTCTTCCTTGATTGCGGAGACTTCGCTCTTTGCATCATAGTTTTGCTTTGAAATAATATCTTCTCTTTCAGAGACTTCTTTTGCGAATCTTGCTTCAAAAGATTTTGCTAGATTGTCGTATGCAATCTTTTCTAGTTGTTCTGACCTAAATTCTGCATATGCTTTCTCTATGTTATCTGGAGAAAGATTTAGTGAGGAGATTTCACTGTTGTTAAAGGACTTAACTACAGTTTGTGGTTGGTGTCGTGGCTTTCCATTGTCAATTACAATGCGGTCTGCTACATCACCGATTTCTACACCAGCACCATCTACAGTTGGTACATACGCTTTTGCTTCTCCATCCATGTATTCGCCACCCATAGTCTCTTTCATATCCATCATTTCTTCGTCTTCTTTATCCATGTTTCCACCGTACATTTTTTCTTCTTCTGGCTTCATCATTTCTTCGTCTTCTTTTCTCAAAGTATTGACTTCCTCTAATAGAGTGTCAAGTTCTTCAAGTGCTTTCTCTAATTTTTCGCTCATTTTTTCACCTTTTTCTTGTTTCAAAATATCAAACTTCGCTTCGGGATTGATTCCTTTTTCGCATATTGTAACTTCGTGTAACTCCAACTTACTGATTTCACTATATTCTCCTAGTTCATCATGTTGTTTTTTTACTTTCTGTAACGCTTGTCCTCCTATGCTAAACGACCTCAATGTTCCTTTGCGAATTCCTCTTCCAATTTCTTTTGCTTTTTCTATGTCATCTCTTAATTTTATTACTACAAAAAACCCAACATCATCTACTTCTGTTTTCCATAGTTTTCCATTTTTATCTCTGTAAGATTTTACTACTTCTCCTACTTGCACATTTGAGTGGTTTGTCATAACATTTCTATATCTGTCTCTTGACATAAATTTGTTTACTGCATCCTCCAACGCTTTTAGTGTGATTAAATCATTTTGCTTATCCACGATTTCTATGCTTGCATATCCTCCAATCATTAAATCGCTTTGGCTTTTGAGTATGTGGAAGTCCATTTCGCTTTTTGCTATAACAGCACTTTCCATTTTCCTCAACCTCCTCTTTCTTACATTTGGTATTTAAGACTTTATTCTTTTTCCGGATTTATTACTAATTTAGAATACTTATCTTTATTTATATCCCAAAGACCTTCATCCCCTTCTTTATCTGCTGGAGTTTGTTTGTAACCAGTCCAAGCCAACCACATTTCATTTCCATCTACAGGGACTACTCTAACATGTAATTTAGTTTCAAACTTATTACCTTTCAAAAAGTATTCGTGGTAGCCTTGTTTTTGAACACCTAATTCTATTTCCCCTTCATCTATTATTTTTCCATCTATAGCAGGAGTTGTAGAAACTTGAGCAGGGAACTTACCAGCCTTACCAAATAGATTGAATATATCATCATCACTATTAATATCAATAGTCCAAGAAATTGTAGTGTCTTTTAATTTGATTGTTAAATTTAAATCATCATCTTTTCTAGAATAGATTTTAAAACCGCCACTTCTATATTCTGATGGCGTTTTATATTCTGCTTTCATCATTATCTTATCCTCGTCAGCGAAAAACTTGTTCGTTTTTGAATCAAAACTAATACCATCTCTAGCACTAAACCAATCTTTTATTTTATCCATCTTGCTTTCTAAAACAGTATCATATAATCTGCCATAGTCTTTTACCAAAAAATTATGCAACTCTTTCATGCTCAATGCACCATCTTGTAACTTTTGAAACACTGCTACTGTAAGTTCACTTTGTTTAGTTTTCATTATATTTTCTGCATCTGATTTCCAAGAATCTAAATTTAACATAGCATGTTTTGACATTAAATTATTTCTCTCGAATTCATATAATGTAAATCCATCCATAGATTTTAGAATCGCTTCTCCGTGAATATGGTCTGTAACTAGAATACCTTTTTCTAACGCCTTTGTTTTAAATTTAAGTGAAGGTTTTGTTTCTTTGGATAACATTTCTAAAGTTACTATTTTTTCGGGATGCTCTACTTCCGGTATTTCTATAGCAACTGCGTTGTAAATAGTAAATTTATCTTCTGAACCCTTTACCTCATCTACTTTAACTCGCAAGATTTCTCCAATATCTACATTTAATTTGGTATTATTTGCTTTACCAACATTCATGTATTTTCTACCATTTATTTCTTCACCTTCATCAACGGGTCCCGCACCTAATGTATAGGAATACATATTTGATTTGGTTTTCTTTTTATTTAGAACTATTAAATCCAAGTCAACAAACTTCTTCCATTTAATCCACTTTGGGTTTTTCTTAGTGCCGATGAAATATGTAGATTCTATATCTTTAATTACAACACCTTCCGCAGTTGGCATTTCCATAATTGCTTCACTATATTCTTTCATGTCTTTCATGTTATCAGCAATTCTAGTATCCTTTTTAGAAGGGAACGCTAATTTTTCATCACTGTGCATAGAATAATTTGTAAACAAAATGTCTATTCTATCCCTAAGTGGTTCTTGAGTCATATCCCTATCATCATGTCTCATAATATCAAAAACATGAACTCTTAATTGAGCATCTTTATATTTATTTTTGAATACATGTGCAATAGTATCTGCTCTGTGTAGGGCTTCATCCCCATCAAATAAAATTAATTCTGCATCAAGAATACAGTCTCCAAAATGTTTTGCTTTCATTATTTCTACTTGAGCCTTACATTTATCTGTAATATCTTTTTCATTATACGAATAAATTTTAACATTATTGTCTATCTTATGTATTTGTATTCTCATGCCATCATATTTTTCTTGTATGACATATTCTCCAGTGAAGCCTTGTAGGTCTTCTATGTCCTCTAATTCAAATATTCTATACATTGGCTTGTTTGGAACGATGAAATCTATTGCCGCTTTTTCTTCTTCGGACTTCTTTAACTCGACTCCTAATAACTTGTTCCAGTCTTCTTCTGAATTTTTAGAAGTATAAAATAATTTAAGCATGGATAATCCATTCTTAACTTTACCTTCTATCTTCTTAGAATCTTTACCATCACCATAATGTTCTGTAATATAGAGGGGAATATCTTTGGGGTCTAAATCCATTCCTTTTAGACCAACGGTTAAATCATCCGGCTCTATATCTTTAATTGCATAAAGTTCATCCGGTAAAACTTCATTATCAGACCTAATAGCGTAATGAATAAACTTTACCATTACTCCACTATCTTCCATCAATGCTTCTAAAACATCTCCTTTGAATTTTTTAGCAAATGGGTCTTGAACATCATCCGACTCAAAACGCATTTGTTTTATGCCTTCATATAACTTACTAGCAATACGGCTTTCTGGATTAAGGACTTCTTTATCAGAAATAATATCATCAGTAATATAGGATTTTAGTTGTCCACCTAAGTAGTCCAAATCATCATAAGAATCTCTAATATCTTCTACAATCTTTCTCCATCGAGAACCGTAGTTCTTTGGGTCACTCTTTGCAGAAAGATATGCTACTCTTGATTTTTCAAATAGAGAAAGAATTTCACTCGAAATTGATTTATCCTTCTCAAATAGAAGGCCGGTTTTAGGCATAGGGCATCACAATTCGCCAATCTGATAGTTTTCTATAATTTCAAGCAATTCTAGTTTAGATAAATTAACTAAATTTCTTTCGACTAAATTTCTTAACTCATCTATATCCATGTCAGCAAGTGGTGACATCATATATCTAGAATCAGATTTCTTGACTTTATATTCTTCTTCTACACCTGCAAGACCGTAGCCTTCCTTATCTTGATTAGGAATTTTAATAGTAACATTTTCAGCCTTTGGTCTTTTGACTTTAACTAAATCTTCCTCTACTTCCAAAGGCATTCTATCCCTTGTTTCTTCTAGTAGTGTTTGCTTTGCTATTCTAGCGGCTTCGATTGCTCG
>CEPR01023202.1_pt1 | contig 12417 bp, 8 predicted proteins | sample 530431 | NCBI WGS metagenome assembly CEPR01 (sample SAMEA2620078, study PRJEB7988) | marine metagenome | isolation source: saline water (ENVO:00002010), including
GTTACAGATTGGTTTTGGGGAGATATGATTCCTACACTTCACCATACCGCTTCTTTAAGAATGGTCGGTACTCCATTTACATACACAGATATATTTGTTCAGTTAGAAGAAAACCCCGCTTATAATGTTGAGAGATACCCTGCAATTAAACAAGATGGTACAGCACTTTGGCCTAATCGTTGGAGTTTAGAAATGCTTGAAGAAAGAAAGGTAGAAATAGGTTCTTCTAAATTTACAAGAGAATATCTTTGTGTACCTATTAGTACAAATACTATGCTTTTTGCCCCTGATGCTATTAAAGCGTGTAAAAATCCCTATGCTTCGCTTGAGAGTGTTGCGAGAGAGGGTTTTCAATATTACATAGGATATGACCCTGCTATTTCTGCAAATGGTGATTATACTGTAATGATGGTCTTAGAGGTTGATGATAATATGAATAAGCAGGTTGTTCATATGTTTAGGGCAAAGGGTCTTGATTTCCGAGAACATATTAATCATATAATGGAATTATGTAGAAGATACCGACCTGAAATTGTTATGATAGAAACAAATACTTTTGCTAAGGCTTTTGCTATGGAATTAAAAAATATATCCGATTTTCCTGTAAGAGAATTTACTATGAGTAGAAAGAAAAAAGAAGAGATTATTTTGAATTTACAAATGAATATAGATAATGGAAAAATTGTTTTACCTACACAAAATATAAAATCTAAATCTGTAACAGATGCTATTGTACAAGAATTAGGTGCTTTTGGTATTAATGCACATGGTAAAATTGAAGGTGTAGGCGCACATGATGATATTGTTATTGCTCTTGCTTTAGCAAATTACGCAACAAAAACATTCTCCGATACATTTTTAGATATAGATAGTGGTAGTCTGTTTAGTTCAGCCCCTAATACTCCGAGTAAGGGAGGTGGTTTTTATGGTATTAATCTTTAAACAAGACGAAGATATTGATGTAGAAGAATTAGAACAAGATGTTCAAGAAATTAAAAGGGTAGAAAATCAAAAAAGAATGTTAGATGAAAGTGTAAAACCTATTAAAGATAAAATAAAAAATAAGTTTAACAAATCAGATATTAACAAATGGTTAGAAGGTCAATATGGAAATGAAGTAGACATACTAAAAGATATATCAAAAAATTTAGAAATTAATTTATCTGAAGCATCTAATTATATTCAACAATTACCAATAGAACCAATTATAGCAGATAAAAATATACCTGACTTAGTTAAAGAATTAAGAGATATGAGAAGAACACTTAAGGGTGAACAAAAAATAAAACTTACAAAGGGTATAGACCATTTGATTACTGCTTATGAAGATTATGTACAAAAATCCTTAGATACAATTTATTGGTTAAAACCTTATCAATCTGGATTTAAAAGATTGGGATATAAACCTTCACATATAGAAAAATTACATAATATAAAAGATAATGAAACAAGAAAAAGTATTATAGAATTATGTTGTAAAATGTGGGAAAGCGATTTAGAATTAAAAACATTAGATTATGGTTATAGTTATTCTAAAAATTATTTATCGTTAAAAGAAAGTAGAAATGAATTAAGAAAAATACTAAAGGATATTCCCCATCAATCTATAAGAAAATCTAAAAGAGAAATGATAGAAAAAAGCGTAAAAGAAATTATTTGTAATAATCAAGGTTTATCTTCAAATGAAATACATTCAAGGTTGTCATTAGGTCATTCAAAAATTTCAACACCACAATCAGTTTCTAAAATACTAATGAAAATGGGTGCTACTAAGGTAGACAATGAATATTATTTAGTTAAAAATTTAATTAAAAAAGATTTATATTCGTATGTAGCAGGTTTTATTGATTCTGATGGATATATTACAATGGATTCTTCATTAGCACCAAGAGTAGGTATGATTGCTACGGGTAAAAGAGGTAAAGCATTTTTTCAAGAATTAGAAAAAGAGTTAAAGTGTGGTAGATTACACTTAGACCAAAAGGTAGGAGAAAATAGTAGAAGCCAACATAGATTAAATTTTTACAGTCAAAACGATATAGCCACTATTTTAGAAAAATGTATTCCTCACTTAAGAATGAAAAAATCACAAGGCAAATTAATACAAGAGGCTATTAGAATTAAAAAGAATTACAAAAAAGAAGAGTGGGCTAAACCAAGACTACAAGAAATATTTAAACTAATTAAATATGAAAATTGGAAAGATTCAAGAGGACAGGGAGTTAAAGAATTTCAAAAATATGATATTGACCCCGAAGTAGTTGTTAAATACCATGATAATTGTAAGATGCAATTGATGGATAGTATTGAAAGTGGGGTGGAATAATGGGTCTAAGAGATTATTTGGGTAAGTTTGTTAGAAGAAAAACGCCTAACCCTCTTGCTAAAGAAGTTTATAATTTAGGAATACAAGAGAAAAGAAATGTACAACATATTATTGGCCCTGTATTATACGATGTTGCTAATCAATCTACAATAGTTAGGACTTGTATTACTCAATTAAAAACAGAAATTTTTAGAAGAGGTTTTAGTTGGGAAAAGGCTTTTTACAAAATTTGTGAAGATTGCGGAACAAAGCATGAAAAAGAAACTGATGCTTGTAGAAATTGTGGTAGTAAAAAATTAAGAGCACCTTCAAATCAACAAAAAATATATGCTGAAAAATTTTTTGGAGGATATGTAAATTCTTCTGAACAAAAATTTATTGATGTGTTAAAAGAAGTAGAGGCTGATTTGAATATTGCTGACGATGCTTTTTTAATTTTAGTTAAAGAATATTATTTAGATAACGAAGGTTGTGTAGCCTTACATAAAATAAAAGAAGTTTATAGAGGCGACCCATTAACAATGTACATAGATATAGATGAAGAAGGTAATAGAGGTAGTTCTCATTATACTTGTTTAACTCATAGAGATGTTTATGAAACAGACCCAATAGCAAGTTGTCCTGAATGTGGTTCTAAATTACACCCTGTTCATTATATTAATAGAGTACATGGTAAAGACCAATACTTCGTAGAGGGTGAAGTTATGCATTTAAGTAAATATAACCCATCAAGACTTTATGGGTTTTCACCTATTCTAACTTTATGGAGTCATATTACTACTCTAATTGCTATGGAAAATTATGTAAATACTTCTTATACAAAAGCAAGAGCACCAAGAGGTATTCTTGCTGTACAAACAAATAATATGGAATCGCTTGTAAAGTATTGGAAAGGAGTTAAAGAAAAGTTAGAGAAAGACCCACATTATATTCCTATCATGGGTATTGAAACAGATGGTGGTAGTAAGGGTAGTATTGAATGGGTACAATTTATGAATACTCTAAAAGAAATGGATTACATAAATGTAAAAGATGATTTAAGAGATAGGATTGGTGCATTTTATGGTGTAAGTAAAATCTTTCAAGGAGATACATCAACAAGCGGTGGTTTAAATAATGAAGGTATGCAAATACTTGTAACTAATCGTTCTGTTGAGTTAGCACAAAATGTATATAATCAATATCTATTTCCATTCTTGTTGAAACAGTTTGGTATTACAGATTGGACATTAACATTACTTCGTTCAGAAGAAGAAGATAATGTAGCAGAATTAAGAAGAAGAGAAATTGAAATTAACCTTGCTACACAAATTAAAAATCTTGGATTTGAAGTAGATATGGATGAAGATGGTAACTTTATTTATTCAAAGCCACCACCTAAAGAAGAAGAAAAACCTATGGGTGAAAATCAACCAGATAAAAAATTGGAAACTGACCCATATGCAGGAACAGATATAGATGCAAGTCAATTAGGACAATTACAAGAACAACAATTATTAGGTTCTCAAGGTGGTCAAGGTACACCCGAAACAAGAAATAAACCTTCAATGAGTATTGGGCCACCAAAACGAAATACAGGATTACCAAGAGAAGCAGCAAATAATAATGTAGATAGAAGAACAGAAAGAAGAGTTGGTTAAAATGAATAATAACATAATTAATAGAAAATTAGAAGAAGCAAGAGCAAAAATTGATAGCCTTAGAAAGAAGGTTAATCAAGAACCAAAAGAACCTAAGCAAACTGTAAATACAGTACCAGCAGGGGTTCAAGAACATCCACCTGTAAATAAAGGACAGAATGAACAAACAATTCCGGGTTTTATTACAGGTGGCCCAAAAATAAATAAGAAAATGAAGGAAGTTTGATTATGGAATCATCCGTTTTAGTATATAATTTACATAAAAGTCTTTATCAAAGACTTCTCTACGCTTTAGTAGATAGTAATATTATTGCTAAGGCTATTACCGAAGAAGAAGTAAGAGTATTGTTAAGAACAGTAAGAGATGATACAAAAATAATTCAAGATTTAAAAAACTTTGATGGTGAAAAATTTAGAATGACTAAAAAAACACCCGTAGTATTAGAAAATTATTTTAGTACAGTAAAGAAAAATATTCTAAAAGAAATTCCTAATACTAATGAAGAAGGTAAGTATTTTGACCAACTTGACCCACAAGGAAAAATGCTTGCTCGACAAATTAAAAAGTTTTTAATCCCAAGATTAAAAGAAAGATACCCTGATAATAATGAAGAAGAACAAGTATTATTAGATTATTTAAAATTAAAACATCCTGAAGAAACTATTACTAATATTAAAGACCAGATAGGTAAATACGAATCTGATTTAAAAATAGTTAGAGATAGAAAAAAAGAAATTGATGATAAAGAAAGAGCAGAAAAAGATGCTATTACAACTGAACAAATAAAAGCGAGTGAATTAGCATCTGCCGCAAGAAAAATACAAAGAGAAAAAGAAAAAGCAGAAAAAGAATCTTCTAAATCAGAATCTCAAAAATTACTTGATACTTGGACAAGAGAGGCAGTAAAAAGAAATGAAAGTTATAAATCATTTATGAGCCTTTTAAATTTAGTAGGTTCTTTATATACACCTTCTAAAGATAATATATTAAGACTAAAGAAGTTTTTAGACGAAGAAAAAATTAGTGAAGAAGATAAAAACGCTTTAACTAAAATTTTAACTGAGTTAGAGAAAGAATTTAAAGAATCAAAAATAACAGCAAGAAATGTAAATATTTCTCCTTCGCAAATAGAATCAAAAGAATTAGGAATACAAATAGGTTCTTCTTCAACCTTTAATAGAAGTAGAGATGGAAAGAGAACAACAAGTATTAAGATTAAATATGGTATTGATGAGACAAGAAAAATTAGCGACTTAAACTTTTTTAATACTTTTACTACTATTGATTTGACAAGAGATACATGGTTTAGTAATCCATACCTAAGAGAAATAGGTATGTATTGGGCTAATAAATCTGGTTTTTCAGACTCAGCAGAAGATTGGATTAATTTATCTAACGATAAAAAATATGAATTTATTAATAAAATAAAAGATATTTTACCAGAATATCCAGATTTAAAAGTGGGTAAAAAGGCTAACATTAGTAGTTTAGTTACATTATATGTAGATGTATGGGAAGATTATGTTGTAAATGAAGAAACAAAACCGGAAGATTTTGCATACTTTTTACAAGGAATAGGTAATGGATTAAGTAAAGATAATAGAGATAGTGCTGTTGGAGATTTTGGTAAATTAAGAATGTTCCAAAATGATATTTTACCTAAACTTATTAATGCTATTAAAAAAGGTGTTGTAGTAGATGAAAATAATAATTTATCTTTTAATTTAGGGCCAAGATTTACTAAAATATTAAAAGCCTATGGTGATAAAAGAGAAGTTACATCAGTTATAGAAGATTTAATTGATATTGCTAAAGGTGAAGGACTAAGTAGTAAATATCAAGGTCGAGATGCAGATGAATTAACTGCTATTGAAGATAATATAATTAATATGTTAGAGCAAAAAATAGAAGGTGAAACTATGTTATCCTTTATTATTACAACTTTTATGAGATTGTATGACGAAAAAACAATACTTAGAAGATTGCTTAAATTAGAAAATACTGCTATTGATGTTGAATTCCTTACACCTTCTGAAATTATATCAGAACCTAAAAATACAAAACCTAAAGAAAAATACGAAGGAAAAAGATTTGGAGTACCTAAAGGAAAAATTGCAGGCGCAAAAACAAGAGCATTTGTAGATAGAGAAACTAAAAGACTTTCTGAAGAAAAAGATGAAGAAGGTAACCCAAAATATACAGAACAACAAATACATAGATTAGTAGGGTGGAAGGCTGTACCTTCTAAGAGATATAAAAGAGATGCAAATAACAAAATATTAAGAGATTCTGATGATAAACCAATAATGGAAAATTATACAGATTATCAAAAATATGATAAGAAATTTTATAAAAATTTAGAGGAAACTAAAAAATCTCTCGATAATTTATTAGTAGTATTAGGTGAACAAGATGACATTCTTATTAAGGAAGATGTTGGACTTATTTTAGAATCTCTAAACAAAAAACAAAAGAAAAAGATTAAGGCAATTTTAAATATCGCAGACCCCACAGAATACTTTGGGCACGATTTCCTTAAGTTGTCAGAATTAATTAGATTATTAAGAACATTAGGTGTAGTCAAAGGAGATAAAAAACTAAATAAAAAGGTTCTTAGATTAGATGATGAAAATATTAAAGTAGTTAAATTAGCAACAAGATTACGAAAAGATTATGAAAATTTGTATAGAGAATTAAGAGAAATGATATATCCTAAAAGTGGTGAATAAAAATGAATGAAGAATTAACAATGTTATTAAAAGAATTAGTAGAGAGAGTAAAGACTTTAGAAACAACAGTATTTAATGCGGATAATGTATTACTAAAGGCTGGACTTGTAAAAGTAGATGGTGTTAAACCATCAATTCAGACAGCAAGTAGAGTACCAAGTGCTGATACTATTGCTAAAATGGATTGGAAAGAAATAGACGAATTAGTTGTAAAAATGAGTGGTGAGTAAAATGGAATGGGATAAAAAACAAGATGTAACTTTTGATTATAGTGTTCATAGTCATGGTGATGATAGAACAACAGCAGTACTTACAACATTGGTAGAATTAGCAAATTTGATTTCTAATCATTTAGGTAGTAATATTGACCCTAATACAAAACCTACAACTCCAAGTCAAAAGAAAGGACAAAAAGTAGATGTTGTTAGATTAACTGCAAAGCCTATTGGTGTAGAACAAAATATTTCTAAAGGTTTTGTAAAGACAAGAAAAAATACAAGAGATTTTACAGGAAGTTCTATTTCTAAAGAAGAAGAAAAACAAGAAGAACTTAATGCAGAAAAATTACTTCCCCAATTAGGTGCTATCGCTGTTGGTGCTATGTCTGGAGGAAATGATAATGAAAAGAAGGCTATGAATCCTATGTCTACAAGTGAAGGAAAAGCATTACTTAATGCTTTACAAGAAACTGCTAATAAACTTAGAAAGTTTTTAATGACTTCAAGAGTAGATGCTGAACAAGCACAACAACCTACTGATATGAAGTAGGTGATTAAATGGTTGTAACCGGAAGGATTGACCCTTTATCAAGGTCTATTAGATTACTTTATGATAAAGTTAGAATTGCATATCTTAGTGCAAGAGAAAGACCGAAAGATTATAGAGATAATTGGGAAACAGTTATTGAAGATATGCAACAGTCTTGGGATAGCCCACAACCAATAGGTGATTTATTAAGAGATAAAATATCTGAATCTTTATTATTTAGTGAAGAAGCAAAAGACCCTCAAGGTTCTAAAGCAAAAAGAATATATGAAACTCTAAAAAATATACAAAATGAAAAATCATTTTCTAAAGACCCGTTTAGGAAAAAATACGGTTCTGAATTACCTAAAAAATTATTACAAAATAAACAATTGTATGCTATATTTTTACATTGGGTATATAGAACAGGTCGTGGTGCATTAGATAATTGGAAAGATTTTGGTAAATTAGAAGATAATTTTACTGAAGGTTATGTTGGTTTAGATTTAACTGACGGTGAAATCTTTGAATGGTTGGAAAGTAATTATGGTGAAGAAGTAGATGTTAAAAGATTAAAATCTAAAATGCAAGCCGCAAGAGAATTACTTTACGAAGTTTATACAAGTGAACATAGTCCGGCTGAATGGCAGGAATTAACTGATACTAAAAGAATATTAAAACAAGAAAAAGATACTCTTAATAATTTTATTATACCTAATAAACCAATGTATCGTATATTTGAAATAGATGATATGAAAGAATTAAAAGGTTTTACTGGAGAATATATAGTACAAGAAAAATATGATGGTATGAGAATACAAATACATAAGAAAAAAGAAATTAAAGTATATTCATTTAATAATAGAGATATAACAAGTAAATTTGATAGACAAATAAAAATAATGCAGGATGAAAAATTCCCCGACTGTGTATTAGATGCAGAAGTCGTACTGTATGAAAATGATGAACCATTACATAGAGCAGATACTATATCATTTATTAATTCAAAAAATAATGATAGTAATTATGAATTGAAGGTTCATGTTTTTGATATAATGAGATTAAATGGTGAGCACATTTGGAAAAATAAACTTGAAGATAGGCTAACAGTTTTAATGGGCGAATTTACAAAATTATCAGATAAGTATTTACAGTTCCCAAATAAATCTAATACAAGGTCTGCTGATTCTTTAGAAGAAATAGAAGAGTATGCAAAAGAAATTATGAATAATCCTACATCGGAAGGTGTAATGATTAAAGATGCAAAGTCATCTTATATAGTAGGGAAAAAGAAAAATCCTAAGTGGGTTAAGTGGAAAAAGTTTGTTGATTTAGATTTATTAGTATTAGATATAAGAAAAAATAAAAATGGAACATTTAGTTATACATTAGGTGCTGGCCCATTAGGTGATGAAGATTATAAACCAATACAAAGGTATGATAAAAGAGATTATTTAGTAGTAGGAAAGGCTCTAAATACAAAAATAAAATCTGAAATAGGTAAAATAATTAGAGTTAAAGTTGATGAAGTAAAGAAAACAAAAACAGGATTTTCTGTTTATAGTGCTAAAGTAATTGAAAAACCCGAAGTTACAGAACCTGAAAAAGTTATTACTCTTGAATTTTTATCTAAAGATAATAAAAAGTCAGCATCAGATTATAATATAGAAGCACTTAAAAAATCATATGCTATTACTGATAATATACATGGTATAGTAGAATTAAATACATCTTATGATACAGAAGGATTTGTTTTATCGGGATTTTATCAAGATAATTTAATGGCTAAAAATGCAATAATAGATATTGATATATGGAAAGAAGAATTGGCATCTATATATAAAAAAGATAGTGGTAAATTAATGACGATTGTTTCCCAAATTGTACAAGAAGGAGAAATTGGTAAGAACGAATTACTAAGAAAGGTTAAATCAAAAGTACCTGATATAATAAAAAGAGTGTTTTCAGATAATAATATTGAAAAGTCCTTTTTTAATTATGTTAGAGAAAGAGGTGAAGCCTTTGGTGTTCTTTATAATTCAAAAAGAAAAACTTTTTATTATGACGATAAAACTTTAGTTAAACTACCTGATGAAATAAATAAAGAAGATGAAGATGAATCCGAAACTTATGAAGTTTGGAAAAGAGAAGATGGTGATTTAAATTTTATTTATACTGCTAAAGGTAAAACATTTAGTTGGAGAATAGAACAAGATAATACTGAAGATATATATGAATTATTTGGAAAGGCTACTAAATATTTAGCAGAAGTAGATGATAAACCTGATAAACAAAAATTGTTAGATGAAGGTAAATTAGAATTAGGCGCACAAAGAGATGGTTATCATGAATATATATTAGATGGTAAAATGTATCAAGGTAAATTTCATATTAGAGTAGTACCTATAATGGAAGAAGATAAGTGGGTAGCATGGACAGGATATGAAACTAAACCAACAGACAAAGATAGTGATGATGGTTTATGGGATATAGAACAAGATAAATATAAAAATATTACATTTTCTAATGAATAAGGGTTATCCTTTATATACTTGTTAAAACATATAATATATCAATGGCTTCTTTGCAAGTTAAACCTATTAGATTAGGTAACCATATTTCAAGCGGTTCAGAATTTGCTGTACTAAAAGGTACAGGAAAGGACTTAGTTATTGCTGGATATGCATCTGTTGATGTTGTAGATAAACAAAATGATTTGATTACATTAAGTGCATTAAACGAAGCCGCAGAAAAATTTATGAAAAGTGATTATAAAAATGTTATGATTACTCATTCAAATGTACAAGTGGGAGAAGTAATTGATTCTTACACAGACACAAAAGGTAATTTGTTAAAGACAGGTTGCGACGATACAGGATTCTTTGTAGTTATTAAAATGAGGAACGATATTGAAAAAGCGAAAGAAGTAGCAAGAGATATTAAGAGAGGCAAACTTCGTTCATTTAGTATTGGTGGACAGGCTATTAATAAGCATAATGTTCATGACCCCGATATAGGAACATACAAAGAAATAGATAAATTAGAACTCCATGAGATAACAATTTGTGAAGAAGGAATTAATCCTGAAGCCAAATTTGAAATCGTGAAGGAAAACAAAAATAAAGGAAGTGAAAATATGACCGATGAAATAAGTAAAGCATTAGGCGAGTTTGAAGATATTGTTGCTCAACTACGAAATCAAATGATTTTGAAAGAAGAGGATGATGTTGAAGATATGAAAGATATGTCCGAAGAAATGATGGAAGATAGTAAAGAAGCAGTTTCTCCTGAAGAAAAGGCTTCGGAAATGTATAAAGAAGAAGAAGATGATACTAAAGAAGCAGTTTCTACTGAAAAGGATAAAGAAGCAAAAGCGGCAGATTCTATTGTTTATGGACATAATGCAACCGGACAAAAAATGGGTGAATCTAATCTAACAGGAAGATTTGATTCGGAATTTAGCGAATTTATCGCAAGAAAGTCCGATAGCATTTCTACTCTTGACCTAAGTGAAGAAAATATAGCAAAGGCTTATGCTCAATTTAAGGCTGAACAAGAAGAAGCAAGAGCATACAATTTGATTAAGAATGAATTTGAAGCAAGATATAATGCCGAATTGAAGGCTGAATCAGATGCAATTGCAAAAGAAAACTATGATGCAAGTGCTGAAGTAGCGGCTCTAAAGAATGAGTTTGCAGAATTGCGTAAATCTCTTGAGTCAAATAATGAAGTAATTGCTAAGGCAGTTTCTTCAACAAATGTTCCAACAGGACTATCTGATGATGTAATCGCAAAGATGAACAATATTAGTGAAATGTCATGGGAAGAATTGAATGACCTTGTTAGTGAGGTACAAGGCTGATTCTATTAGAATCAAAAAATAAAGGAAGTGAAAAATATGAGTTTAAAAATTAGAACAATAGCAGATTTAGAAAGAGCAACATACGGTTCTTGGGGCGGAAATAGTCTTATTAAGGCAAGTACAGGACAAACAGGTGGAGTAGGAGTTACAAGAGGTATTCATTCAGACTCTAACCTTACCGCTTTTGGTGCTGATGCAAGTGGAAATGCAACACCAAATGCACTATATAACTTGGTATATGGTCAAAAAGTTTGGTCTATGCTAAACCGTGAAATTAATGCATTCGCTATGCTACCTAAAAAGCCATATCAGTCAAGCGGCTGGAGAGTCATGATTGAAAGAGCAATTGGTGGACAAGGTGATTTGCTTAATATTACAGGTGGAACAAATCAAAGCGGTATGACAGAAAATACAATTGGTGGTGTCGAAGAAAATGCTTCATTTACTACTAATGATGGAACAGAATTTGCCCCAATTGCACCAAAGTATGAAACACTATATGTTTCTCCTAAAACAATAGCACATCAATTTGAAGTTTCTGAATTGGCTGCGGCTATGGCTAAGATTGATGATGGTATTGGTGATATTATGGCTGCTTATAGAGAAGAAGTTGGTGTAACACACGCTGAAATGATGAATCACATGGTTCTAACTCCATTGGAATCTAAGACTAATGGTTCAGGTACTTATGTAGGTGCAAATAATCTAAAATCACTTTATGAGATTATTACTTCAAAGGCTGAATTAGAAGCGGCTGATAATGGAGGTCTATTTGCAGGTGCTCTACCAACACAAATGAAAACACTTTATGGAAAAGATAGAACCGCTACTGCTAATAATGCATGGATGGATGCTTTTGTTTCTTTTGGTGATTATGCTTCAAGAAGGCCACTAACTCTTAACTTGCTAAATACTGCTCTAAGAGAATTGCAAATTCGTGGTGCTTCACCAAAGGTTATTCTAACAGGATATGATACAATTCAAGCATTGGGTGAATTGCTACAATCTCAAGAAAGATTCATGGGAAGAACCGAAGTACTACCAACAGTAAATGGTATTAAGGGTGTAAAGGGTAGAGAAGTAGGATTTAAGGTTGCTACTTATCACGATATTCC
>CEPR01063002.1_pt1 | contig 12415 bp, 9 predicted proteins | sample 530431 | NCBI WGS metagenome assembly CEPR01 (sample SAMEA2620078, study PRJEB7988) | marine metagenome | isolation source: saline water (ENVO:00002010), including
TGGAAGCTCAGACATGGCGACTGTAGTAGCTGCTTTAAAAGAGCTAGAAGCTGCTTTTGCACTTAAAACAGCTACTTTTCCCGTTGATAACTCAGACATAAGAGAATTAAAAACAAGAGTTAATACTTTAGAAAGTAGTTAAAAATGGCTTTACAAAGTAGTGGTGCAATATCACTGAATGAAATACATATAGAAGCAGGGGGTTCTAGTGGAACAACAGCTTCAATTAATGACTCAGATATTCGTGGTTTAATAGATAAATCCTCTGGAGCAACTATGTCATTCAACGAATGGTATGGTGCATCTGCATTCACAGCTAGATGGGTAGGTGCAGGAGGTGGTCGAAGGAGGTCTATGCAGTACGTTGATGTAGCTACTTTAAGTAACGCTAGTGATTTTGGAGATATGCACTTTCATAACAATGGTGAATCAAGACAACTGTGTGCAAGTTGTGCCTCTATTACTAGAGGAGTTTATATAGGTGGAAATTCTAGTGAAGCAAGAACAACATTAGAATATATTACGTTTGATACATTAGGAGATGGAACAGATTTTGGTGACTGTGGAAATAATTATGGGTCTGCTGGAATCAGTAATGATACCAGAGGAGTTTATGCAGGTAACGCTTATGACTACACTGAAATAGAGTACATAACAATAGCATCAACTGGTAATACTCAAGATTTTGGAGACCTTAATGACCAAGGGCATACTAGTGCAGGTTCTTGTGCAAGTAGCACAAGGGGATGTTTTGGTGGTGGATACGCTAGTAATGGCAGAACAGAAAGAATAAGTTATATAACCACTGCTAGCACTGGTAATAGTACTGATTTTGGAGATTGTGCAGAAGATTTAAATGCTAGAGCTAATGGTTCTATGGGCAGTAACACCAGAGGTTTATTTTGTGCTGGAAATCATGGTAGTGAAGACCAAACTAATGCAGCAAATGGTCCAAGAGATACAATAGAATATATAACGATATCATCAACTGGTAATGCTACTGATTTTGGAGATGCACTTTCAAAAAGGTCTCATCCAGCTTGTGGTTCAAGTAAGACAAGAGCTTTGCCTAGATGTGGTGGTTATAACTATGAATCTCCAGGTAGGTCTACTACAATGGATTATATAACAATAGCTTCTACTGGTAATGCTTCTGACTTTGGAGATTTAGTAGATGGAGAAATGCAATGGTCGGGTGCTTCTAATGGTTGTGGTGGTACATCCTCAACTTCATAAAAGGAAAAGTAAATGGAAAATCAATTAGCGATAAAAGAAATAAAAACAGTTTTAACTTCAAGTAAGCCAGAATATCTTGCTATGATAAAAAATATAGATTCTAAACTACCTGCAGTAGAAAAAGCTTGTTCTAATTTTTATAAAACATCTTCTCAATTTAAAAACATTACTTTAGATGTTACAGCTATTACACCTATAAGGTCTATTAAACATACATTAGCTGAAATAGAAAAGACAAAACTTGCTATAAAAAGCAATATGATTTCAAGTAAAAAAGCAAATGTTAAATTAAAAAAACATGAAATAAAACTTAAAGAATCTACAGATGAACTTGAAAGGGAGTTGTTAGAAATAAAGATACTAGAACTGCGAAGTGGTCTTGAAAGCACCAAGAATTATTTAGAAGGTGCTATTCGTAAGATGAATTTTTTTATTAACCAATATAATGAGTTACTTGAACATATTGGAATAAAAGAAGTTACTGAAGAAATGTATGAAAGAGAAGAAAACAGATACCACATCATGACAGCTCTGAAACAAGCTTTAAGTGCAGCTAGAACAAAAGGGGGTTTAATAGATGAAGGAAACCATATTTATCTTTTTGATTTAGGTATCAATGGAGCTTCAGCACAAAAAGAAGTTTTTAATTATCTTAAAATGGAAAATGAATTAATTAATAATGGTAGTGAACCTACACATGAGATGTCTATGAGATGGCTTGAAAAATGTGCAGACAAATTTGAGAATAATCCAAAAACTTTTGCTGAAAGGAGAGGATTTAAACTTCTTGATAAACAGTCTTTAACGAATATAAATATTAAACAATAATGTTTGACCCTATTACGATTGGTGCAGCTTTAACCACGGCAAGCACGGCATTTGCAGGCTTAAAGCGAGCCTTTCAAGCAGGGCGAGATATAGAGTCTATGACAGGAGATTTATCAAGGTGGATGAGTGCCGTATCAGATGTTGAACAAAAAGAAAAGTCAGCAAAAAATCCACCTATCTTTCGTAAGATATTTGGTTCAGTAGAACAAGAAGCTTTAGAGGCTTTTGCGGCTAAGAAAAAACTAGAAGAACAAAGATATGAACTTAAAACCTTTATTCAATTCTCTCACGGACACAAAGCTTGGGATGAATTATTGGCAATGGAGGGGAAGATTCGTAAAGCTAGGCAAGACCAGCTTTATCGTCAACAAGAAATAAAAGAGCGTATAATTGAAGGCATATTTATTTTCATACTACTGGCAACAATTGTTGGATTTATATGGCTCGTCTGGTATCTCAAATCAATACAGGAGTAAGAGATGGAAATAAGTATGTGGATGTTTTGGAATGTAATTTTAACTTTAGTTATAGCTCCTGCAGTTTGGGCATTTAGAGGATTAATACAAGAGGTAAAAAGAATAGATATATTATTAAATAAAACACGAGAAGAATATGTTACTCGTGGTGAACTTAAAGATTCTACACAAGCAGTGATGGATGCACTGCATAGAGTAGAAGATAAATTAGACAGAGTTCTTAGCAATAGGTAAAGGTATATATCATGGCAAGTTTAATACAACCTACACCAATAGACACCACTCCAAATACTAACCCTAATAAAAAAGTGGTACAACCTGTAAACGGAAAAACTGGTGTAAATGAAGTAAGTGTAGCTGACATAATGGGACAGAATGTTACTAACCCATTAATGGCACAACAATCTGTGTACACTCCTGGAAAACAAACAGTGCAAACAAATGAAATAATTGGTAGTACGGCAGGACAAGCTAAAGACACCACACTATTTGCTGCTGGACCTAGTGCATCAACTGCTGCTACTGTAGCACCTACAACAGTTACACCAGCGGCACAAGTAACTGCCGCAGAAGGCACAGCCGCTACTACAGATGCCGCTAAAGGAACTGTAACAGATAAAATTACTGCACAAACAGGGCAAGCTTCACTAGGAGTTGGAGCGGCTCAAGATGATTTGTCTGGATTTGATAAACAAGCTTTTGGAAAAGTAGTTCAAGATATTGTTCTTAATCAAATTGGTATTCCTGAATATTCTACAAGTTATGACCCCGTAACTAATCGTGTGGTTACAACTGGTATGTTAGGACAGGAAATAGGTTCAGTTTCAGCAGAGGAGTTTGCTCAGAATAATAATATAGACCTTAACAAATTTAAAAAACCAACTCAAATAATAGACCCTATGACAGGTCGAGTAGTAGACCAAACTAAAGAACTTGCTACTGCCGCAACAGCAGATAGAAGTTTCTTAGGACAATTCGACCCAGCTCAATCAACATTTCAATCTGATATGCAAGCCGCAACTATGGAAGTCACAGATGAAATGACTGTCCAAGGACAACTAGCACAATTAAGTAAGCAATTTGAAGATGGTAAAGTACCAGGATGGGCCGCAGGAGTTATTCGTGGTGCTAGTCAACAGATGGCGGCTAGAGGATTATCTGCCTCATCAATGGCAGGAGCTGCAATAACACAAGCAGCATTAGAGGCTGCATTACCTATTGCTACTCGTGATGCGGCTACATACTATGATACTGCTAAAGCAATAATGAATAATAAACAGCAGGCTAACTTAACAAATACTCAAAATAATTTACAAATAGAAATGGCTAACCTGTCTAATAGACAACAAGTTAGTCTAGCAAAGATGCAAGTCGAAGCATCATTAACAGGTCAAGAACTTAGCAATCAACAACAAGTCAACATCCTCAATGCTAATAGGTTCGCAGAAGCAGCAAACATGACGTTCACTCAAGAACAGAACCGAGTGTTTGCTAATTCTAAAATGATTGAAACGCTTAACTTACAAAACTTATCTAATCGACAAGCTATGGCGTTAGCTAATGCCGCTAGTGTAGCCAATATGGATATGGCTAATTTAAGTAATAGACAACAAGCAGAAGTGCAAAATGCTCAGAACTTATTACAGATGGATATGGCTAATCTTTCTAATGAGCAACAGGCTAAAACTATTAATCAAGCGGCTCAGCAACAGGCAATGTTATCTAATCAAGCAGCAGTTAATGCAGCCGCCCAGTTTAATGCTACGTCACAAAACCAAGTAGACCAGTTCTTTGCTAATTTAAAAACTAGTATAGATACTACAAATGCAGCATCTAAAAATGCATCATCACAGTTTAATGCTGGGCAAGTAAATGCAATGAATCAATTTAAACTACAACAAAAAACAGATATAGAAAAGTTTAACGCTAACAATGCTTTAGTTATTGCACAAAGTAATGCACAATGGCGTAGAAATGTAAACACGGCTAATACTGCCGCCCAGAATGCGGCTAATCAAATTAACGCACAAAACTATTTTAATTTGTCAAATACAGCGTTAAGTAATATATGGCAAGAGTACAGAGATGAAGCATCTTTCGTGTATCAAAGTTCTCAAAATAATTTAGATAGGGCATTTAATTACTCTATGGCTGTACTAGAAGCAGAGACTACACAAGAAATGTTTGATAAAAAGGTAGCACAAAGTAATGCAAATTCTATAGGTAGTTTTTTAGCTACCCTCATTCATGCCGCTACAAGTACGCCAAGCAAAGAAAATGAAGGAGACAAATAATGTTTGGAGATTTATTAAAAGGTGTAATATTAAGTAAATTTGGAAAAAAAGCTCCTGCACCACAAGCTGATATATACTTACCAGAAGTAAACTTTACTAAATTTTTTGTAAATAGTCCACAGGTCGAAACGTCAAGAGTTGTGTCAGCTGTAAGAAGTGCAGACTTGCAAGCTAGCTCTAAGTATTTTAGATTTTTAGAATCATTAATGTTGAGGTCGTAATAATGGAATCAATAGAGTTAGATTTTAATGAAGAGTTATCTTTACCATCTGGTGACACTAGGAGTATGTTTGAAAAACCTGTTCCTGGACAATCTCTAACAGAAGACCCTGGTAGGTATCCTTGGGATAAACCTCCACAGTATACAAACATAGATGACGTTATGCAAATGTATATGGGTATTGTCACAGATGATGATACTATGTTTAATTTATTGAACGCTCTTGAAGCTAAAATACCTGTGTCACAAATAGTACAAGCTATGATTTTACAAGGTATAGGAGAGGGTTTGTACACTCCAGACATGGGACTGTTAATTATGGAGGAGCTAGTTATGTTAATAATTAATATAGCTAAAGCTGCAGGATTAGAATATAGAACTGGGTATGAAAAAGAAGCAAAACAAAATATGGTAAAGCTAGCTAAAGCTAGAAACGAACTAATGAATATAAATCCAGAAACTTTAGAAGCCGCTAAAGAAGTAGTAGAAGAAAAAACAACAGAGGCAGGTGGATTAATGAGTAAGCCTGAATCTATGGAGGAATAAAATGGGATTAATGAAATTTTTAGCAAGTCCACTAGGAAGCATAGCTGCAGGAGCAGCAGATACTCTTACAGATAACTATTGGAATAATGTGCTTCCAAATGATGAAAAAGCTGCTATGAACTTTAGAGAAACAGTTTTAAAGAAACAGGCTGCTAGAAAAGCAGCTATTGCTACAGGAAATGCTATCAATTCTAGATTAGCAAGTCAGGCAAAAGCCCTTTCAATGATGGAAGGTTTTGAAAAGTATAGTTTAGATAATTTAGCGGCAACAGTTCAAATGATAGAGGACGCAGGACTAGCTGAAGAAGGGCAAGCCGTTAAATATATAATGGATAACCCTAACACACTCACAAAAATTAATCCAAAACTTCAAGCAAAACCAGACCCAAAAGCAGATGCTACTACTCAAACTGGTGCGTTGTTAGGTACAACTAAACCAATGAGTATGAAAGATAACGCTGAAGAAAAAAGAAGTGCATTTCATATTATGCTACATGGCAGAGGAACACGTGCTATAGAAAATAGTGTTCTTAAAGAGTTAGGTATGACACGAGAATACTATAACAATTTATCCAAACCAGCTAACGTAAAAAGATTAGGTATGGGGGAATCTATATTAAAATTGGCACAAGCTAGAAAAACTAGTCCATATCTCATAAAACACTACGAAAATCAAATGAATGCTGCATTAGCAGCAGGACAAATTAATGAAGAAACTAATGAACCTTATATTAAGGGTACTGATATTATATTTACTCATACTGCAAAAAATGAGAAAGGTGAAAATGTAGACATACCAGTAACTTATGAAGAAGGTATTACCCTACTTGAAGAACTAACAACTAAACCTCAAGAACTTAACCAACAGGAAAAACTTATAAAATTAAAAATAACTAGTGGTATAAGTAATCTTTCTTTAGCTAGTAAAGGGCTAGCTACGTTAGGAGCATCTTTGGCAAAAGATTTTGATGCAGTAGAAAAATTTATAAGTAATAAAAATAATAATGTTTATGACCGTGAAGACGCAATAGAAATAAGTAACGAATTGCATATGTTACAAAATGAAATATTAATGACAACAAGCATAAAAGAAAAAACTGCCCTTAGAAAAAAGATAATGGAAAAGAAATCTGACTTAAATCTAGTATTACTTTCAGATGCTGCTAGATTACCCACAACATTAAGTTCTTTAGATGGTACATTAGATAAGGTAGCAGCAACTATTAGTAACACACAACAAGTTACGGCAGGACAAGCTAAAGGCAAAAATTGGCAAAAGGAATATATAAAATGGAAGTCAGCTTTTGCTGCACTTAAAGATAATTATCCTAATCTCAGGGAAATACAACAGAACGCACAAGTTGAGGCGTTATTAAATTCAGGAGAAGTTTTGGCATTAACACAACCATTTGTAATAAGTGGAAGTGTTGAAAGTAACTCTGAGTTTATAAACACAAATCGTGAAAAATTATCTGGCAAATTTATTGAATTGCCTATGCCTGGGGACTTAGAAGGTCCAGGAAATAAAATGGATGCTACTGAATTTTTAATAACCATGTATCAACCTAAGCTTGACTCTTACCTTAGTGGACAAGACACAAGTGATGAGAATAAAGAGGCATTAGATATGATGTCTGCTCAACTGTCTGAACTTATAAATGATGCGGATGGAGAGGATAAAGACGATATAAATATAATTGACGAACTTGCAAAAATAAATAAGGCACAACCAGAAACAGCTATTACGTTTACTAATTTTGAGAATAAGTCAAGCAAAGGTGAATTAAATGCTCAAGAATTAGAAATATATAAAACTGCAGATGAACAAAGAAAAGAATCAAAACAAAAGCTGTTTAAAATGGTTACCGCATATGAAGAAGGAAAAATTGACGCTAGCGAAGTACGATTAGGTCTACAAGATTATGCGTTAGTAACTAGTGAGTTGGGATTTTTACTTAGACAATTAGATAGAACATCTCAGACCTCACCATATGACAGCACGCTTGATTTGTATACGGCCCAGACTAAACAATCACTAAAAGACTTGATGGACAACGCTGGAGCATTTAGCAACGAGGAGTATCTAGATGCTATGAATCTTATAAATGAATTTAATGTGTTAAGCACATCAAAGTTTGATTTAACTCCTGATGAACAATCAGATGAAAACGCCATAAGAGAAGCAAAAACAGCAAGGCTGCAAGAGTTAGCTCCGCTTGTAACTGAATTAGTAGCTATATCTAGAAAAGTAACAAGACCTAAACTAACATCAAGAGAAGAAGATGTTAACGATATAATAAAAATGGAAATGATAGCTTTTAGAGATAACAACGATAGAGATATGACTGAAGATGAGATGAGAGTCGCTAAAATAAGAATTGCTGGTATGTTAGCTAGTGGTAACATCAAACTTACAAAGAGTGGTCCAATGTTACTAAGATATGACCCAGAAACTCAAACGCATAGATTAGTTAAAGTAGATGCTTTTACTTCAGGTGGTGGATTAATTACACTTAATGATAAACAACAAACACTGTATGAAGAAAAGAGAACTACAGCGTTACAGGGAGAAGCAAGATTAGGAAGATTACTAACAACCTATCTTGAGTATCCTGATGCGTTTAACATTCTAGGTTCAGCTAAATTGCTTGGAGGTGACATTAGTGATATCTTTGGTAGTTTATCTAGAGGTAACAAAACATTATTTGGTAACAGTGCAAAAGATATAGCAGCTATGCAAAGAGCTAGAACTGATGGTATAGCATTACTAGGGGAAGCTAAAGATATATTATTTAAAGACCCTCGTTTATCTGACCAGGATTTAAAAATTGTAAGAAACTTTATATTTGTGCTAGAAAATAGTTCCTTACTTGGAACTACAAGAGGACAAGCGGCATTAATGGTTATTCAAGCTGCTATGACTAAAGATGCAATGTTGCGAGCATATGATTTAGACTTTGATAAAGAGTTAGCGGTTCAGGAAGTATACGAACCTTTGGTCGAAGGACTAGACCCATCTAATGAACAAGACTACATAGCACTAGGAGAACAAGTAGGAGTAGAGGCCGCATATATTAATTCCATAGAAAAACAATTAGGTTTTAAAATAGGAAAAGACTCTGGCGATTCATTAGCAAAACAAACATTTAATAGACTTGTGCGTGGTTATGGAGTAGATAAAATTCCTAATGCACAAGAATTAGGACAAATGACGGAAGATGAAATAAATATGTTTAATGCTAAAGTTAGAATGGCAGTTTCTCAGATGCAGTTTGTTATGCAAGATTTTCATTTATATGCATTAGGTGGTGAAAAACATAGAAACAGTAACGTCAACTCTTTATTAGATAGTCATCCAGAATTAGACTGGGATAATTTTACTACTAGAAACTAGGAGATAATAATGAGTGCAATACCTGATATACGGAGTATGTTAAAAGAAGAAGAGACTGAAACTTCTCCTGATATAAATCAAGAAGACACTACAGTCGAAGTTACTCCAACAGAGCCTAAAAAATCTAAATTACAACAAATACTAGATACTACTTTAAAGGGTGTTGCTGGCAGCACTGGCAGCATGTTTACTTTACCCCTTGGAGAAGGCGACCCCATAAAAACATTTGAAGATAGGGCAAAGGAAACTGCTCAACGTAGACAACAACTAGTAGAAAACATAGGGGGTGAATTAGATTTAACATCAGATGAATCCGCTAGTTATTTAACTATGACTTCACAAATGAAATCTGCTTTTGGATTAAAAAGAGAAGAAGTAGAAGAGGCATATAGATTAGGTTTAACTAAAATGCCTGATGGTGGAGAAAGAGGAATAAAATTTTTATATGATGAAGATGCAAATCCTTTGTTTTTTGAAACTGGTATGTTAATTAGTGTGGAACGTGATGATGGTTCATTTACTCCTTATAGTACAACTAAATATGGATTAGCTGATTATACTCAGACTTATGTTCCTTATATAGCCAGTGAACTTGCACTAGATACTGCAGTGGTTGCTACTGCTCTAACTACAAGTGCTGCTGTATCAAGAGCAGGACTACCTGGAAAAATAGCTGCACCTTTTGTATTAGCGTACTCTCTTTATGCAGGCGGAGTTCAGGCAGAAAAATTTCGTAATGAAATATCGGAAGCATTAGGACTAAAGGAAGAAGAGACAGAAACATTTTTTGAAACTTTAGGAGAACTTGCTCAATCTACGGTACAGCCATTACCTTTTGTAGGAGATGACTTAACTCAAGAAGAAATAATGTCAGGTAGAATAGAAGCTTTATTTGGAAGTATTCCTCTAAGTAAAAAAGTTATTACTTACGTTAGTAGACAACTTTCAAGAAAATTACATGACCAATTTGCAAAACCCGCTTTAGATACCTCAACATCAATATTTAAATCTGCAAGCGAAGCTGCTGATTTTGCTGAAAAATTTAAGTTAGGTAAATTATTACCTACTCAAGTAACATCAGATAAAATATTACAGCGTTTTGCATCTCTTGCAGAACAGACAACTAATGTCATACCATTTAAGTTTCGTACACAGAATAGAAAGTTTATGAAGTTTATAACAGAATTAAGAGACAAAGGAATAACAGATGATGCAGGAGACTTTATACCTCCTATGGGAGGAGGAGATTTAGAAAAATTTCAAGAGGGATTTGCAGCCTTTGACAGGTCTGTAAGAGATTTAGATTTTGATAAATTAGGTGATGCACAAGCTGAGATGGTGTTATTATACGGACTCTTAAGAAATCTACAAACTCGATTAATGTATAGAGAAGTTACGAATACTGTAGGTAGTCGTGCTTTAGATTTAACAAATGTTAAGTCTTTTATAAGAGAAACTAAAAAGACAATTGTACCAGTAACATCTAAAGAGTTAAAACAAGAAAAAACCATAAAAATAATAGGTGAACTGTCTAATGTAGAATGGGCTAATGGACAGTTAGAAATGATTGAGGAACAGTTACTTAGATTAGGTAAAGGTAATCAGCTCAACAAAGAACAAATAAGAGCAGCTAAAGATGACTTTATAAAAAATATGCAAAATAATGTAGATACTGTTTCTCAGGTTAAAACGCCTGCACAAATAATTTTTGAGTACTCTCAACAATTATCAAACATAGATAAAAGAATAAGAAGTAGTTTTGAGGGCAAGACTATGCCAGTTCCAGTGCAAAATCAATTAGATTATATTAGGAAATTAAGAAATACATTAATAAACACTTATAAAAATCCTATATTAAGAAAAAATGATAAATTTAAAGACGATGGAGCTACTTTAATTAAAGAAATAGACCAAAAATTAAAACAAGCAAATACATTTTACGCAGAAACCAAAGTTGTAACAAGAAATGAATTACTGAACCTAGTTGCAGAAGCGGATAGGTTAGGCAAAGAAACTAAACCATTTGTAGCTAGTATACTTGGTAGTAAGGTAGGTACAGTTGACCCAACTGAAGTACCTACTAAAACTTTGAAGACAATGGAAAACCTAGAACGGTATATAAGAGCTACTCTTAAAAACTTACAATCAACTGAACCAAAAGTTGTGTTTGGAAAAACTGAAATTAAAGATTTTGGTGATGAAACAGATAGAGCATTAAGACTTAGAGAACCAAAAAGTCAATTAGTTGATACAAAAGGAGAAACATTAACACCAGAGCAATATTTAGGAACTACACAAATGAAATTAGCTTTTGCTTCTTTAATTAGCAATAAGTTAAAAGATATGGCTGCAACTAATTTAGCTGAGGGTAGTACAAATCCCAAAGTCTTAGTGGATTATTTAAGGAGTTTTAGTGGACCAGAAAAAAGAATATTAGGTTTAGATGAAATTAATGAAAAACTTTTAGTTCAAGAGGCCATAACACTATCTAAAATACAAGCCAGAATAACTGGTGATGTACTACAGATGGAAAAAACTACACCTTTTGGTGCGGCTATTAATGATTTTTTTAAAGACCCAGCACAAATAGAATCTAATGCTAAATCTATGTTAGACATTATATACAAATCAGATGGTATCAGCACAATGCGTACAGGAAGACCTGGTCCGCAATTGCTTAATGCTAGAAAAGGTGTTTTTGACCACATATTTAGTAAAGAAAGTGGTGTTATAAAAGATGTGACCAAAAACAGTGCGTATGGTGAAGTAGGAGATTTTACTATAGACCCTAAAGTATTAGTGGATAAAGTTACGCTAATAGAAAATAACCCATCATTAAAAAAATTAGTGGGTGAAGAAAATTTAGAAATAATAAAAGGGATAACAAACTATGCACAAGTAATACAATCTACAGGTACAGACGCTGGTTCTGCTTTGTCTGGTGCTCAATTAATAGCAAACTTATATACTTTAGACCCTGCAAAGTTTATTTTTACAGTAGGTAGATTAAGTGCTCAAAAAAGAATGGGTAAACTATTATCAAATCCTAGATTAGCAGATTTAATGTTAAGAAAAATTAAACAAGCAGAAGTAGGAGATGATGGAATAATCAGAGAAATGTTACAACTTGATGGATACTTAGGCACAGTGCTTGCTACTGCTTATTTAGAAGCGGGCCGTTCTGATGGTTTGTTAGACCAATCATTTGAACTATTTGGTGGAGGCGATTCTATCAATGGTATAACAAATAGTAATTTTAAATCGAATATACCTGATATTAGAACCATGCTCAAGTAACTATAGTAAAGGATTTAGCTTTCTTTAACAGTAAGTCAGATTGCTGTTTCATTATGAGAACTACTTCAAGGAGATATTTGTAACTGTCTTCAGTAATTCGTACATCTTTATCGTGTAACACTGG
>CEPR01063023.1_pt1 | contig 12345 bp, 18 predicted proteins | sample 530431 | NCBI WGS metagenome assembly CEPR01 (sample SAMEA2620078, study PRJEB7988) | marine metagenome | isolation source: saline water (ENVO:00002010), including
AAGGAGGATTAATATCTAATGTAGGAATAGCTGATGAGCTACCAGTAATAGTAACAATTCTATCTGTGACAGATGCAGTTGAACCATTATCACTAAATGCACCTCCAGCATCATCTGCCCATTCTAATCCAGTACCATTAGAGGAGACTTTAAGCACCTTCCCCGAACTTGGGGAAGATGCTATGTCGCTAGCTGGAGGATTCTCTACTAAGAGTTTTTTCCAATCAGCCATATTTAAGCACTCACTTGCTCTGAGTTCGCTTTGCCAGACTTCTTATTGCTCTTTTGTGAAGACTTGATCATATCTTGATAAGACGAACCAAGTTTCTCAAGAACACCTTGAGCAAAAGCAGAATCCTTTGCTTGGATACTTGTATTTGCTATAGCCTGAATTACGAACTCCATTTCTTGTTGAGTTAACTTATTCATTATGCATTCTCCTTTGTTTATTTACATTATGGTACATATACCACAAATCCTTTTACTGAATCGTAAGCAATATCACCAGCTACTGCATTACCAGCATCTTTAATCGCATTTAGTTCTGCTGTAGTTTTTGCTGTATATTTTAACACTCCAGTGTCTTTTACTATAAATTTTGTATCTCCAGCTTTGCTTTTAAATGTAGCTTCTCCATCATCTTTTACTTTTAAAATCTCTTTATCATTAGTTCCATCTTTTACAGTAAGTTTTATTTCTGTAGCATCATCTAATTTTACTTTTGGAGAATCACTTGCACTTGAAGATATAGTTCCTCCAGATGTTTGAACTGCTTGGCATACAATTATTTCATCTGTATTTATTCTGCCACTAGCTTCAATAGTTATTCCAGTTCCACCACTTGTTGAACCAGTATATCCACCTCCAATCGTTACTCTATTATCCACAGTTAAAGAACCATTTGAGTTAATAGAGCCATCGCTACCAATTGTGCATCCAGTACTACCAAAACCACCCCCAACTTCAAAACTGTGGTCAGTTAATATTTTACCATTTGCTCTTAGTTCTCCAGTACCAAGAATAGTTAAACCAGTATTATTAGGTGCTGATGTACCATATCCACCACCAAAAATAGCACTTCCCATTTCACATACACCGCTACCTAGTATATTCCCACCAAGTTGTAAAGCACCATCAGCTTTTATGTCACCATCTGCTTCTATTGTGACACCAGTTGAACCATATCCACCGCCTATTAATGCTTGATTTGCTTCAACATTACCAGTAGCTACAACATCTTCTTGAGTTTCTATATTTTCTGTAGCAACTACCTTTGCTCCTGATTCTATATTACCACCACTTGTAATTCCAGCAGTAATATCCATTCTTTGACCTGAAATAAGGTCAGTAACTGTAAGATCATCTCCTACTGATAGGTCGCCAGTTAAAGTTGCATTAGTACTTTCTAATGTTCCTGAAATATTTAATATACCTGGAACAGTAAGCGTTCCTTGAACTTCTAATATTTTGCCACTAGCTATTTTTAAAGAAGTTGTACCAAGCTGAATAGCAGTTTCAGTTCCATCTCCGTCATATACAACTTTAGTTGCACTTGTAACGCCTTCATTAGGTGTAGAACCACTTACATTTAATAAGTCTTTATAGGTACTACCTATTGATTTTCCTTGTATACCTGCCATTAATATAGAAATATGATATTGTTACTGCTTGATTTTGTAGCTGAGATAGGATATATCTCTCCTTTATTTAAAAAAATAACCACATCTTTACCGCCAATAGTTAAAGTAATGTTAGCTGCAGTACCTACATTTATAACTGCTCTTGAAGCACTTACTTCAGCACCAGTACTAACAACTGCTTTAATATAAGGTGCTACTGACTCTTGTGCTGACCAGCTATTCATGGTCTTATTTCCGTAATCTATTACGCCCATTTTATCTCCTTATCTAATTGCTCCAACACCAGTTGGAATTATTATTTTTGCACCACCATTTTTGTTTTTCTGATGTTGCATAACATGTTTTTTAAATTCTCTCATATGAAATTGTCTTTTATCATAATCACCTTGTTGTTCAAATATTTTAGCCTTTACATAATCAACTAAAGCCATTGCTAATAATTCATCAACATCTAAAGTGGAAGATTCACTTGTAGGTAAAACAGGCATTGATGTAAAACGTATCATTAATCCATTAGTTATATTTTTTGTAGGACTATCATACTTACCTGTTTCTATATTTTGTTCTATTATGCCAATGTTTCCACCTTCAACATAATATCCATACTTTGTATCATTAATTCTAATTGGATTGTTCATAATTGATCCTTATCTACACTTACACTTCCGACTACTCTATTGATATTTGTATATGTTCCAGTATCTGAATCAAGAATAGAAACATTTAAAATTTTTACCATTCCACTTACATCAGAATCTTGCATAGCATAATAACGTTGGTCTTTTACTAAATCAGTTTTAGCAACACTTACAGATTCTTCTGTCATACTATTTATTTCTCTAAGACCATCGGCAATAAATGCTTTGGTAAAACCAAAATTTGTAGTACCAACTCTTTCCATTAATTCTTTTACTTTCATTCAGCACTCCATTTAGATGTAATAGTTTCCCATACAAGATTTTTAGTACTTACACTTCCCCATATAAGCACACTACCAATTTTATATGTTGTAGTTGTGCCACCAATAATATTTACTGACCAAGAAGTATTTCCTACTGTATTTACTGACCAATTTGTTGTAGGTTTAATTTCTGCCATCGTTATCTTCTTTTTGTTGTATGTATGGCAAGAACATTTTTTCATACCTATCTTTTAAAACCACTAAACGTTCCATCAACCAATTATAATCAGTTTTATTTTTTTCTATACTTGTACTATACCAAGTTAAATATGCTTTAATTTTTTCTAATTGAACTGCAGATAGTTCTGTGTCTTCATCTGCATTAATAAATAGCCTTAATCGTGCAAAATATTTTTTAGGGTCATCTAATTCTGCATTAGTAGGCGATGCATTATCTGAAAAAGAATTACCATTTATTTCTAATAAATCTAATTCTTGCAGACCGCCTGCAGGTAGTGTTTCAGCCATTTTTTCAAGAATTGTATTCATTGATGCATGACAAACGACCATAGGATACATCCCACTTGGAAAATTATTTATTGCACCATTTTGATCACCCGTTATATTGGTCACAGTTCCATAAACAACTTTATCCACTATAATATATTCAGCAGTAAGTTGTGCAGGTAAAACTTTTATTGCACTTTCCTCTCTGTAAAAAACTGGATATTCTTTTGAAGCACTATATAAACTAGTAGAATCACTATAATCTCCTACTTGAGTAGGCATAATTTCTTTACAGTCTCTATACCTACTATCAGTAGCATCAAATCTTCTACTTACTCTTAATATTAAATTATTATCAGTTAAATCTACGTTGCTACTACCACCTGAATTTTTTACTTCATCAGCAAACAAATAAAGCATACTAGGATTAATTCGTGAGAGTTTATTTATAACATCAATAACTGCATTATCCATATGAGTAGAAACGCTTTCACTATTTGCTAGTGTACCAGCCATATCTGTTATTTGTTCTGTCCAATTCGCCATAATTAACTCCTTAGTTGAATGAGGGGATTGCTCCCCTCAAACAACATTATAAGGTTAGGTTACTTCCAAACCGCATGAGCTTCAGGCATGTTGCACTGTAGACCAGCCTCAGTTTGAATGAGGTCGATCCTTCTATCAACACCTGTGTTCTCAAGTGACTGAACTCCAACATAGATTGAAGTGTCACGATTGATACCATTACCTGCAAGTGGTCTGTACTTAACATGTTGCATGTTTACCGCAACGATTGAAGCACCAGCCGCACCACCATCGAGATGGATGTTACGAGTAACATTCATATCTCCATATGGTGTAGATATTGTTGTAATGTCCAAACCAAATTTCTTTGACTTGTTCATTATGTTCATATCTAATCTTGCAAATGAGTTTCCTAACGTACCATCACCAGCTTCTTTTGCATTAGCAGTCATGTAACCACCTAACTTATGTAGCCAGTTATACACTGCAGTACTACACATAAAAAGAGTAGCATTTGCATTGTTGTAGCGAGGGTCTAAGAAATCACTCATATCTTCTAGAAAATCGTCTTGTGACTTATTTACATCCCAAGAAAATACATTACCTTCTTGTAGTACGAAGTCTACGATACCTTGAGTATAACCGATTCTGTTAGAAGCATCATAAGAACCACGACCAAACAATAACGCTTGTTCCATGTCGTATTTATGTTCAATTAGCTTGTTCTTCCATATTCTTGCCCACTCATCTGGAACCATCTTTAGTTGAGTAGCTCTTGCAGTATTTGTCATTTGACAAGTAGTCTTAAATATCTGCGTGTACCCAGTACGAACTAGATATGGACTATCTTTGTAAGTTGCTGGAAAAGAACTACCTTCAGCATGTGCAGAACCAACTGCATATACTTTATTAGCTTCACCTGCAGCAGCAGTTATGCTATATGCACTATCAGCATAAGATGAACCTTTAAATACTGGTATAGCAGTACTAGCACCTACAGTTCCACGAACAACTTCGCATCCTACATATACTGCATTAGCATCAGACCCACTATCTGTAGTACCATCTTTAGTAGCTAAGACCTTTACAATAATGTAATCTTCAGATAACTTTGTATCATCAGAAGCACTTGTTACGATATCAACAGGGATGCGTAACAATTGGTCTTTTAAAATCCAAATTGGTTTTGTACCATCTGCACCAATTGCAATTGCAGTTTGACCAAGTATGCTTTGTACGTTACCAGCAGATTTAAAATCAGCTTCTAACTTTAATGAGAATACTTGACCTTTTACAAATTCGCCTTCACCTAATGCTGTACCAGCATAATCACTATCTGTTATGCTAGGGTCACCAGAAGCATAATCAGCATCGTGTCCAATTACATAGGCATATCTTTTATGAAAGCTATGTCTTTCTTCGGTTGATTTGAACTCAGGGTCATCTGTTGGAGCATTTCCAACCTGTGAAATAAACCTGAAAAATGGGGTTTGGTCAATAGCTAACTCAGATACTGATGCACCAAAGTTATACCGTCTGCGTAAATCACCAATCTTACTTTGATCAGCAGTTACAGCAGGTTGTTGACCTAAAGATGATAGTTTAAATGGATTGTCTGCCATGTTAAACTCCTTTTCTATTTATCTTAGCCGAAAAGGTTATCAGTTCCACCATCTAAATTTTTGATAGCATCCAACACAGATTTGTTTGGGTCAGTTTTTACATCTACAGAGTTTACATTACTTTGTGATGTAGGTATTTCCCTTACAGACTGCATTTGATTCAACATATCTTTTCTCGTTGCGTTACTAACGTTTGCAGATATTTTATCACGATTTTTCATGTAATAAATATCATCATAAGTCATATTGTGTTTATTTGCCCAATCCATCATTTCATCAAATTGTTCATCTGATATATTCATTCTTGATTTGAACTCTGTAGCATTTTTGCTTTGTTCTTCTTGTGCTTGTCGCCTTTGTGTGGCTTCTCTTTCTGCACCTAATATGCTATTTACTTTTTGACTTACTGCATTGTCCATAACTGAGTTAAAATACTTAGCTGAATCACTCGTTGGATTTTTCATCGCATCTTCCATGTCGAAATCAAAGTCTTCAGGAAGATTTAGAGAGTTCGCTGTTGTCTTTCCGTTTACTAAGTAGTCTTTAACTGTTTCTACCAAGCCTTCATCCTCATTCATACGATTAAGGATAGGCATAAAAGGTTCAATCTCATCAAGCTTTGCTTTCATTTTTTGAGCTTCTCTTGAAGAGTCTTTGTACCTTTTCTCATAATCCACATATTGTTGTTCAGAGTCAGGGTTACCTTCTACAGGAGCCTGAGTTACCGATTCTTCCACTTGTGGTAGTTCGGACACATCCTCAACAATATCATCATCTTGGATAAGTCCATTGACCTCTTGGTCTAGATCGGCAAAGAACTGGTTTTCTTCGGAGCCAAAAATTGAATCTTCTACTGCTTCTTGAGGAACAGTATTGTCATCAGTCTCTGGGTTTACCATTGTTTCCATTTCCATTTGCTTTCCTTGTTTGTTGTTCGATTAAGCGTAATTTTTCTCTAGTCATATCTCGGTCAGACTGCATACGTCTTTGCGTATCTTTCATCTTAACCATTGTATCACCAGCATTCTTACGCACTTCATTCTCAACTTGCATCACCTTTGCTTTGACTCCTGATTGTATCAGTTGCCTTTCAAGGGTCTGCCTTATTCCCGCTTGGTCTTTTACTTGTTTCTCAAGCGAAGAAATCTTCTTTTGCATTTGTGCATATAATGACTTTCGTTCAGCAATTTTATCTTTTTGCTTTACATCTGTCTCAGCTAAAACTGCAATATCATCTACTACACCTAGCTTTAATAATTCTTTTAATTCAGATAGATATGCCCACCTGTTAAGTGGCAATGTAGAACCACCAATAATTCGTACATCAAATTTTCCAGCACTATAATCCATAAATTTGCCAATAGCTTCACCCATATCGTTATACATTGGAATATTTAACTGCACTTGTTTTTCTTCAGACATATTATTTGGTTGCACCAATCGGAATACTTTATGTGCCTTATAAACTGCCTGACTATAATCTTTTACAACTTTACCTACTTGCACTAATGCTGGTTCTATAGCTGATTTCATCCATTGCTTTACTCTTCTAGTACCATATTCATCTAAAGCTAACATTCCTCTATACGTTTCTGATTGTCCTGTTGGATTACCCATAGCTTGGCTAAAAATTCCAGCTAAATATTCCATTTCTCTTTTACCACTTTCTACAATATTTGCAAAGGCATTAGAAAGTTGCATTGGCATAACAGGTTGCGGTGCTTGATAACCACTATTTACTGGAAGTAATGCCCCAGGAGAAGCACTATATTGTTCCCAATAACTTGTATCAATGGCACCTTCTTCATACATCCATCGTAAGCTTGAACCTAATGATGCATTGTGAACCATTAATTGATGTGCTTTGTTGATTTCTTTTTGTTTACCTACAAGTGGCGATACTGCACTCATAGGGAATGGCGTACCAGTCCATTTATATGTGAATGGGATAATCGGGTAGTGTTCACTAGGAAGGTCGCGTTCCTTGATGAACTGGTCGCCAACAGTGCAGGTTAATTTAATAACCTTCTTATAAAATTTTACTGCGTTTGTAATAAATTGTGCAGTTTGTTCATCTTGTAACAAAACGTTATATGCTTTTTCACTAAGCACTTTATTATCTGTTTTTGTCAATGCTAATTGTGCTTCACTCATAAGCTTTGTTGACATTTGTGCTAATTGTGATTCGTTTTGTTTCATTTTCTTTTCAAGCTCTATTGCCATCCTATCAGGCAACATTTGTCCACCATCAACTGCTTGTTGTAATTGATTTTGAACTTCTTGCAACTGTATTTGCATTTCTTTAGATGCTTCTTCTAATTGCACTTCTATTTGTTTTTGAGCATTTTGTAATTCTTCTGGTGACGGAGGTATAGATATAAATACATTATAGAACGCTCTTGATTCTTTTTCAAAACACTCTATATAATCAATAAGTGGAGAATCTCCACCGCTATTGTTGTATGCAGTATTTATATCATTTGTTTGAAAGTCTGCACTTACTATTTCATTAGGTGAATAATTATATTCGCTAAATGTTCCTGTAGCTTTTTTTATCTTAGCAGTATACTCAGGATACATATTAATTAATTGTTCTTTAGGAAGAACTTTTCTACATATCATAAAACTAGCATCACGATACAATGGATCACGAGACTTAGGGTCTATCCATAAATCAAATGAGTTTGGATTTTTAAGTACTACTTCACCCATACCTCTATCTGCATTTGCATCTACATCTACCATTAAATAACCAACGCTTTTGGTAACTGCATCGTTAATAACATTGCTATAGAGGGTAGCACCATCGCTTTGCGACCAAATATAATCTGCAACATCGCTAAACACAGCAGCCACATCACTATCGCTACCCTCTTGAGCAACTGCCTGCCATCGAGGATTATTCGCAGTCGCATAAAAATTTAACATTTCAACTACGGGTATTATCCTGTTTACTGTAAACGTAGGCATTCCTTGCTCTTCAAGAGCTTCAACTTCTTTTTTAGATAATTGATTATCTAAATAAAAATCGTAGCCTTCTTGATTGACTGTTTCCCAATCAACTCTATGGTCATCATTTAAGGAATCAAATAACGATTTAATTCGATTTGCTTTGTCTTTTTGAGTCAAAGTTATTTATCCTTAAATAAACCTTCGATTATATCAGCTACTAAATCAACACACTTCTCAAAAAATATTTGTTCTTTTTCTTCAGATACAAAAGGTATGTCAATTTTTTTATTTATTTTACTAGCGAGGTCTTCCTGAAATTCATCAGACTGAACCCACTCAACTGCTTTTTTCCCTAACTCGTCAGCTTGTTGTTCAGCTAACTTTAAGGCGATTAGTTTTAAACTCATGTGTTCTCCTATGCAACAACCCAAGATTTAGGTTTGGGTTTATATTTTGAATATATTCCTTGCTTAGAGACAGTTAGGTTTTTAGGTGGGGATGCATATTTACATGCGTAGGCTAATGCGTCAATCGTGTCATCATGAGCCATTCTTGGTCCAAAAGTTAACACTTCATGCTCTAAATCAAAATGGGTTTTTCTAATATGTACAGAACCAATTGCAAATCGTTGTGCAAGTATAGTTTGTATTCTATCTAGCTTACTCATTCTTGTTCCTGGCTTTTCTTCACGAAACTTTACACTAAAATCGTTTCGCCTTCTCATTTCACTACGCAATGCTTGAAATATTGGTTTTGACATTGTTGTATCTTCAACAACAAATAAATTAGGACTATATTGAGCTTGGAGTTGAAACATATAATCTACAATACCAAGTTTATCTTCTCCTTGTATACCGATCACAGGAAGTCCACGTTTTCGTATATAATCTAAAACATATATATTGTTATGCTCATCTACGCCTATAACAATTAAAACGCTATAGTCGCTATTTGAACGCATACTATCTGTTGCAGGGTCAACACCAGCATATATATTTAAAGGCAACTCTTTACCATTATAATATGCATAAGGTATGCCTGTTTCATCGTCTATAGAAAATTTTACATCATGATATCGTAAATGTTTACGATTAAATATAGAATCTTCAGCACTCTGTACTTGCATCATGTATTCTTGATAGAACTTATGAGGCATACCCGAATCTTGATAAAACTTCTTTTTTTCTTCTAGTTTGCTAACAGGAAACCAACTATTCCACAAACTATTACCTTTTTTATCTAATGCAGTATATGTAATAACATTCCATGCAAATTTTCTTTTTTCTTTTTTAGCTTTTTCATTATTCACTAAAAGATTATTAATAAAGCTATCAAAATGCACAGGAGTACCATTGATACGCAAACGACCAGTGTGAGGCTCCAAAGCAGGATAAACAACCGCAGTGATAAGGTTTCCGTTCTTTGCTCTACTTTCTGGAGTAAGTGTATTATTCTCATCTTCAAAATCATCCAATATTATTAGGTCATATCGTTTGTGCAACTTTGCACCACCACGAATGCCTGAGATGTTCGATTTACAGACAAGTTTACATCCATTCTGTAATTCAATATCTTCTTCAGTCCACTTCTTGCCTTTTTGTTGACCGAAGTAATAATGAATCTTTTCGTTAAACTCTAAATGATATTTAACATAATCCATATTGCCTGTTGCAAGTTTTTGAGTAGCAGATACCCATCCATAAAACTGTGGCTCTGAGCAAAAAAGAAAGTCATGGAGTATAGAGGCTTTTGTAAGTACGGTTTTTCCATGACCACGAGGTAATATAATTGCCACCTGTTTATCATTAGGATTATTAATAGTATCTGCTACTTCGTAGTGAAACGGAGGAGTTTCGCTTCGCAAAAAATCATCGGGTAAAAATAATTTACCAAATGATATTAAATCTTTTTTAGCAAGTTCTAATGCTTCTTCTTGTACGGATATATTATTTATCTTTGTCATTTATTTTTTTATTAGCATTCTCAAACTGACCTTTACCAAACATTCCTAACGGAAGCATTGCAGGTAAATTGTTATATAAATTTTCTATTTGTTTATGAGATAAAACTGCTCGTAATTCTGTGTATGGTTTATTTTCTTGAAATAAATCTGTTTTTAAACGCACTTTTTGTCTTGTTAGGTTTGTTGCAGTTTCACCTAAATCATATCTGAGTTCAAATATTCGTGCAAATATTTCTGAGGGACTTGCTAAATATTCATGAGTTTTTTTACTTATTGGTGCAATCCTACCTGACAACATTCTTTTAAAAGGAGCCCCTGGCATAACCATTGCACCTAATTCTTCAATACTTTCAAACTTTGCTTTTTCTATTATAGTTCTCATATCTTTATGAAGTAGTCTTTCACCAAATGTTAAAGCATGTACTAACTCATGCAAATAATTAGCTCTTCTTAAATCTGTTGGACTTCTCTTTATAGCTTCTGAAATAGATTCAGTTAAATGAGAATCATAAAAAACTTTTCTATTAGCAAAAACTTTACTAGAAATATTATTTTCAAATTCATGTCTATATTGACCTAGAGTAATGCTTTTATCATTAATTTTTAAATCATCAAAATACAATTGAACTGGTTTTAAAAGGTCTTCATTAACTGCTTGAAAATTATCCACATCTAATCTTTTTTTATTTCCTGTAGGCTTTAACACATTTGGCATACGTTCATACGGATTCATTCTTGTACCCCTGTATGTTCTTATCCAATCTGTAAGATATTCTTTCATTTCGTAAAATTCGCTACGCATATCTGCAGTAAGCTGACCACTTAGTTTGTCTGCTTTGAATTTGGCATGATCCATTCCCCCACTTCTTTTATATTTGTCAAATGCCTCAACTGCATCTTTTAATCCTTTTTTACCATGTTTACCAATAAAGCCAATTGGCAATACAGACAAAGCAATATCTGTTTTTGTTTGCGGTACAAAAAAATCAACAAGTTCTTGCAACCCTCTTTCTTGTTCCGCTTTACGCTTTGGGTCTTTATGTTGACTTGGTAAAAAATCAACTACCTTCTGTCCTAATGTCTTACGCTTCGGTTCCATCTACATCATCCGTATCGTTAACATCGAATACGCTCTGCCAATATGCATCTTCGTAATTAAAACCATCTATTATGTCGTCTTCGACAGAGCGTTTCGGTTCGTTCATTATTTGCTTTTCCTTTTACGTTTAGGCATTGGCTTCGCTTTTTTACTCATACTCTTTTTTTTACTAGTTTTACCATATGATTTTTTTCCACCATACATTTGATTTATCTCCTATTTACACTTACAACGCCATTTGCGAAGTGCTTTGTTTATTCTACTATTTGGATCATTGGCAGTTTTCTTTCCTGTCAATCTTTTTTTCATTCCGCACATTCTTGCACAAAAACTTTTACGTCTTGATTTAGCTTTACCTGTTGGATTTTTTTTAGTAACAGGAGCTTTTAAATTTCCACCTGTGGCTCTATTATAACTTGCACGACCTTTAGCGTTAAGTCCGCCACTTTTAGATTTACCTTCTTTTCTTTGCCATGCTGGTGATTTAGCCATTATTTACCCCAACTTTTTTTTGCAACTGCTTTGGCAGCTTTAGAAAGTTCACCATAATGATATAATCTTTGAGAAGTTTTACCATGTGTTTTACCACTATGAAGTTGACCATTTGGCATTTTATGATGCCCACCATTATGGACTTTACCAGTTTTAAAATAATGTTTTACACCTTTAGCCATCATTTACCTTTCTTTTTTATTTTTTTAATTTTATTATTATGAGTTCTTGCAAAGATATGAGTTGCTGTTTCTCGTAAGAATCTTCCATAATATTTCTTACCACCAAACATCCAACTTACAATCCTTCCTTTTCCTTTTGGTATTTTCTTTTTCATTTTTATTCCTTAGTGTTTACCATTCACTCGACTTAGTGAACCTTTTATTTCTGACACTTGATTATCAAGGTCGTTTATATTTCTATTTAAATCATCAAATTTTCTATCAAGTTTATCATCTGATTGATTCCACCTATTTATAAGTTTTATAATCATACCTTCCATATTTTCAAGCGTCTCACTCTGACCCTTGTTTTCTATCTTTAGGTCTTGCAAAGCTTCTGCCTGCTCCGACCCTCTTTTGTTCATAGAGTAGACCATATACACTAATAAAGCCCCTACGACACCTATCATACCCGCTTCGCTG
>CEPR01009720.1_pt1 | contig 12233 bp, 15 predicted proteins | sample 530431 | NCBI WGS metagenome assembly CEPR01 (sample SAMEA2620078, study PRJEB7988) | marine metagenome | isolation source: saline water (ENVO:00002010), including
TATTCCGTGTGAATTTTGTGAACAGTTTAATTGTATGGTTCCGTCTGCACTTGCACCGTCTCCTCCCACTTCAACCACACCTGTTCCATTAGGATATAATTTTATGTTGCCATTTGAAGTGGTCACAATTTGTTGACCATTCATGTCTAAGTTACCACCCAATTGTGGAGAGGTATCCTCTACAACATTTGCCAATCCTCCACCACCACCGCCTGATTCTGTTACAAATTCCAATGCACCTGATGTTGAATTGTATTTTAAAATTTTGTTGTTTGCAATACTGCTGGTATCTATGAAATCCACTATGTTGTTCACAGCGTCTGACATTGTTTTCAGTTCTGGTCTTGAATCTTTTATGGAATCTCCGTCAGAAGAAAATTTATTTGAATCTGGTTTACTTGTTGGCCAAGCCATTAGTTGTCCTCCCTTATGCCTGTGTCATCGCTGACTAATTTGGGCAAACCTGTTGCTTGAACATCTATGATACAGTCCATGCGTGTGCGTTTGCCATATGTGTCTATGTTGAATATATTTAATACAGTGGGTGTTGATGTTTTGTCTATGTAGACAATGGGTGTTTGCTTGTCTCCCGCAGAATCATCCAAACCCGTGTAGTGCGGTTGCACAATCACACTGGTTAATTTTCCTATGTTCTGATTGAATGTGAGATTACGCTGTCCCACACTGCCACCCAATGTGCTGGTGTCAATGTCTGCTTGATTTACTGTGATTGTGTTCTCTCTAAGGTCAATATCTATTGCCGCTATCTCAGGATCATTCTGTGTGGCACTGTCTTTGTTCAATGTGAACTTGAATTGGAAATATCTGCCATACACAGCACTCACAGGATCGGTGCCTGGTGTGATCACAGTGGTAGATGCGATATCCATCTGCCCTGTGCTTTCCAATGTTTCGCCTGCAAAGATTGTGATGTCTGGTGGTATTGATGCTGACACATTCACTATGGGATTCCAATTTGCTATCTTGCCTGCGTCTCGAATAGGTGTGGTAAAGGACACACTTGCACTGGGCGTGCCTGCCCAAGATGTAAATGTGCTCCAATTGGTGTATGATGCCCAAGTCTCCGTGGGTAAGGATTTGTATGTCTGTGATGTTTTATCAAAATAACCTGTGCCTGGCATATTATCCTCCTAGATTCACTCTCGATCCATCCAATCCAAAATTCTCTGCCAAATAATTTATAAAGCCTTCTAGACCTGAGTTGCTGATGGTGTTGCCTTTTCTGGTGTAAGTGTGTGTTGAAAATCCTGACCAACTGCCTATACTGCCACCTGTTATGTAAGTTTTTCTTGTGCTGAAATTGATATATCTCACTGTGTATTCAGATCCTTTGTATAATGGCACATTTAATACTTCGTAAATCAATGTAGGTATTCCTTTACTAGGTTGAATGGTTGTAACCTGACCTGTTTGTGTTTGTGAATTTGGTAATGGGCGGTTGATACCAATCTCTTCCCTAAAGTCATAGGTTCTAAAAAACTTGCTACCGTCTTGGTTCAACACTGATATTTCAATACCGTTGGCATCACCATCTGGAAATGTTGGCGCCATTTGTGCAATTGGCACCATTGTTGTTGAAAAGGTTCTTTTGAAAATTACATCTGGACCGTTGTCAATCCTTACAGCACCATTCAAGCCGTTTGGAGAAGGTGTCATATTTGTTTTTGCGTTGGTCTGTTTGTTCTGAAACAGGAATGAGTCTGCACTCTTGTTTTCATAAATGGCTGTGTTCACAGTTACTATGGTAGGATCTATAAATCTTTCCACAATAGGTTGTGCAGGTTCTTGTTCTCTCTCTGGTGGTGTTCCATCTGGATTCTGATAGTTTGTGTTTACAGGTTCCTGTGGTTTTGTTCTTACTTTGTTGAAATAATGATTAGGTAAGAACACTGGTGGTGGTAATTCTTGTTGTTCTGTTGCAACATGGGGATACACAGTGGCATCGTGTTCAACTGCTTCTATTTTTACATTGCCATTCAATTCCAATGTGAGTCCCATCACTCTGAATGTTTGCTGATTCAATCCCAGTATTGTGTCTGTGACTCTTACAATGTCTCCCACTTCAACATTTAACAATTCTTGTGTTGCTACAAATTGTATCTGTCTTTGTGCTCTAGATTTTTTGTAGATCATTCTTGCTATGTCTTGTGCTATTGCTCTATTGGTCAATGTTTCAAATGTAAATTCTCCTGTTAGGTCTTCATCGTCATCTATTGCTTTGTCACCCGCTGTGCTGAAGAACACTTGTTGCGAACTGAACTCCATCATTGGATCTATGTAGTTCACAATAACCTGATTGTATTTTGTGTCTTTCTGTTCACCTGACAGTGTGACTGGACCAACAAGATGATCTTCTGTGATGTCAAATGCAACAGAAACTGTGCTGGATGTAATGTCTGTAGGATGTCCACCATCTTCAACTCTTAATTTGTATCTGCCTTCCACATATGGTAGATAAGATCTTGCTCCTGACAACAAAGTTTTACAGTTGTCTAAAATTTTTTGTGTGGTATCTAGCACTGCGTTGCAATCCATTACACGACCTGTGTTATTGGAAGTAAGATTGGGATCAAAGGTCACAGTTTGTGCCAATTTGTCTGCCGCTATTTTGAAACTGGTTGCGTTTATTTCTTCTTTCTTAAATCCTGCGCCATATCTAGGATTCATAAGATAATCTAACACAATGTTTGCTGGATTACAACCAACATCACCCCGTGAACTGCTTGTAAATGTTTTTGTAAGATTTTCGTAATCATTTGCTAGGTCCAATCCGCCTGAATGTGTTCTTACATCATAAATTTTTCTGCCGTTCAATTCAAATTCTATTTGTGGTAGTCCACCTCCGTAAGGATTGGCATCTACTTCTTCCTGTGTGGATGCAAACCAACTAAACTTAAATGCAACATATGCCAATCCTGGCATTGTTCTCTGTTTGCTTCGCCAAGTGGGTGAACCTTGCATAAGTTGAGATTCTGGTTGTGTTTCTGTGCCATTCATACATTCAAATTGTAGGTTACCAGCGTATCTGCCTGCACCATTTAATGGAGTTTCTTTTGTGTAATAAGTGCCGCTGGGAGAAATACCAACAAAGTGTCCGTCGACAAAGATTTTTCTAAAACCTTGTATTTCTCCTTCGCACACCGCATAAACCACATACAGATCTCTGTTGTTGGATCCGTCTGTTTCAGCAAATATGGGTATAGCCCCCACACGCCTATAACCATACACCACTGGGATTCCAATGTTAGTGCCTGGTTTGGTCAGTTTTACACCTGATGCGATGTTGTCTGCGTCAAACCCACCCAATTCTGGTAAACCAAAAGGTTTTAACACAAAGCCAAACACATCACCCACAAAAGAAGTGATCTTTTTAATTATTTTCTTGAAAATTTTAGAAACTTTCTTGAAAACTTTTTTAATGGGGTTACCACCACCTCCACCTTTGCACTCTGTGACAGGACCTTTGTAGTCATAAGAATCTTCTTCTATGACATTCATGTCTTTGTCGTAAACTATTTTCTTATAAACCTTCATGCGAGCCGTTTATTCCTTTGATGTAGTATTGTCCTATTGGTTGTAAATTTTTTGATCTAAAATATATGTCACCCTTACGCATATAATCTTCTCTTGGTTTGAAGTGTTCATCAAAGTGTAGCACACTGGTAATAACATATGCACATTTTTGTTCTGTGAACCATTTGACCAAACCATCAAAAAGACTGTCCGCCAATTGCTTGGAGCGTCTTTCTGGGTGTGTGTATATGAAAAATATTTCTCCATATATCTTAGGATTCCAATGTTTCATTGTCAGCATACCTGCACAGAATCCTATAATATGATCCTGTTCCACAGCAACCAACACATAATATCTTGGATCTATCAATGCGTCTCTTATAACATGACTTAGATGTTCTACATCTATTTCATCGCTACTTGGTAGATCAGCATCCAATGCCTGTGTCTTAATACAATCAATCATGGCATTGATGTCTTCTTTATTCATTTGTCTTATTATCATGCAGATTTCCCCCAATTAATATCAGACAGTGTTTCATGTGAATATTGCATACCAAAGTCTTGCGGATGTTCTCTTTGGAAGTTGGTCAAATTACTGCGTCTGCCTGATGTTCGTTGAAAATTTATAAATTGACTACTCACTTGCAATGTGACATCTGCGTTATTCACATTGTTACTTACAGAATATGCCGCTACCCTGCCTTTGAATAAGAGAAACACACTGTCACCTGCAGAATCACCTTGCAGTTGTTGTGTGATAGGATCTAAGAATCCTCTGTATATTTCTACACTTCTGTTGATTATGCCACTAACACCATAAGTGGTAATGTTGGCAGTGTTCAATGCTGTGATCTGTATCTGCACAGAATGTATCTGCACCTCTGAAGTTTCTTGTCCTTCAGACACAGATAAAAAATCTCCTTGTGCTTCATATGTGTTGCCTAGGTATGAAATATCATAAGGCGCATCTGTCCAATATGTGTAAGCACCGCTGGGTAAGTGTATCTTAAGCAGTAAGACGCTGACAAACGAATTGCCTGCTAGATATGAACTTAATGTTGCGGGAAACTCCCTTGTCATTAGATAACCTCCTCAACATCAATCCTACAATTCACTGTGCCATCTGTGTTATATCTATATTCTTGCAAATCATTTGAAAAAATCATTTTGAATGCAACATTGTCATATGACACAGTTGCGGCGTTTGGCACTGCCGCTGTTAATGGTGGTTCAAAATTGATATGCACATTACCTGAAGAATCAGGAGTTATATCTGTTGTTGCCATGTAAACTTTGTCATGGTTACTAAATTTAATCACATCACCCATGTTTATGATTGTGCCTGAACTCCAACTTGCAAGACTAACTTCAACACTGGTTGCGCCTGCTGTGTAAGATTTTGAATCTGTGCCACCCACTGTGACTGTGCCAGTTGCCGCGCCTGCTGTTCTGCTTGAAATGTTTGTTAGTATAATTTTAAAATCATTCAACGGTCCTCTTGCCAATGCAACAAAGCCTTGTATCTGTCTAAATTGTTGAAATGACAATGAAGGAAAGTCCAGTGTTGCTCTCCAAAGTGTGGTTGCCGCACTTGCTCTTATTGTTCTGCCCGAATTTGTTTTTGTGATGGCAGTTATTGTTTCCTGTCTAAAATTTATTGCTCTAAAGTCTATCTCGTTTACATTTGACAAGATTGATGATGATCCGTTGAAAAATCCTATACTAGCCATTTGTCACTCCTACTCTTCCTCTTTGGTTTAATGCTTGATTTATTATGCCAACAATGGTTGTTCTTCTGTCTACCAATAATTCATCCATGCCTGCCGCATCCACTGTGTTAATATTAAAGTTTACAGTGACATCTCCACCCATTGCTGAACCACCTGATGATCCTGCTTGTGGCATCATGTTGTTTGGAACAATGGTTCCTGATTTGTTAGGCACAAATAATTCTGGTCCTTCTTCACCCACAATGTATGGTTGATTTTTAGATACTGGTCCACCGTCTGCTAGGAAAGGAATACCTCCACCACCGCCACCACCAAATAGTGCCAGTATTGCTCTTAAACCAATTTCTGTTTTAAGTTCTTTGTTTATGTCTCTTTGTCTTTTGAAAACTTTTCTTAAAAAATCTTCTAGTGGTTCTAATACAAATATTGTTATACCTAAATTTATAAATCCTTGTATTAATGCTCTTAGTGTTTCTTTGACAATGCTTCCTAAAGCATCACTTAAACTTTTTGTGCCCATCAAAACATCAGTCAATGCCGTTGATGCTGTGCTTCTAAATGTTTCAAATCCACCAGCCACTGCATCTATGGATCCTTGTAATAGGTCAGCACCGTCTGTAACTTTTTCTAATGCACCAATTAATAAATCATTGGACATTGCTTTGTTCATTGCCAACAATTTTTTTGTGTTTGCTTCTAATAATTTTTTAAGGTCCGCTTTCTCTTTTGCCGCGGCTTTGTCTCTTTCTTCTTGTTCATGTGCTTTTCTGTTTGCTTCTGCCACTGCATCATTATGGTCATCATATGCCGCTGTGGATTCTACAACTGCTTCTGTGTTTTTCTTTGTGCTTTCTGTTGCATTATCTACAGAATGACTAAAGTCGTCATACATAGGTGCGTTTGCATCAACTTTGTTAAATTCTGTGTCTAATAATCCTAATCTTTCTTTTAATTCTCTAATTTTTCTATTGACTGAATCTACAATTAAGACCAATCCTGTTATGCCTTTTACAACTTTTCTTGAAGCAAGGAAAACTAATCCTAACACTGCTTCAACTTCAGCAAGATTCTCTCTTAAAAATGCAAAGGCATCTACTGCTTTTCTAATACCTTCTGCAAGACTTTCACCAATTGTTTTGGAAAATTGTTCTATGGTTTGTTCGTTCTCATTCAATACATCATTCAAGTCGCCAAATTGTGTTTTTAATTCTTCAAAGAATCCATCTGATATGGCTTTCTGCACCTTGAACAATTTATCTTGAAGCATTGATATCGTTCCTGTAAGTGTGTTTGCAAATTCATCTGTGGCATTACCAAATTGTCCACCTTTACCAAACACTCTTTGGAATGCTTCTCGTGTTTCTTCAACACTTACCTTAGCACCTTCCTTAAATCCTAATAATGCCCTTACACCTCTTTCTCTAAAGATGTCTGCGGAAGCAATACCACCTGCAAATGCTCTTTGTATTTGTTCTGACGTTGTTCTGAAATCAAGTCCAGTCACCGCCGCAACATTACCCACAAGTTCTAAGTTTGTGGATAATTCGTCTGCGTTTTCAGAAATAACAGCAAGGTTACCTGCACCCTGTTGTATCTCTTCAAGTGTGAAAGGAACTTTAGCGGCGAAATTAACCAAGTTGTCAAATGCTTTTGCACCTTCCTCAGCCGTTCCAAATAAGAACTTGAATCTTAATCCTAGTTCTTCTACTTGTTGACCAACATTGACAACACTCTTAACAATCCTAGCCGCTCCAAAGGCACCAAGAGCCGCAACTGCTGTCTTTGCCAATGCACTAGTCTTCATAAGACTAGAATTGACATTAACAACTCCTGCTTTTGTTCTTTTTAGTGCCGCAGTTGTTTTATCTACGACGACTAGTTCTATGTTTATTCGTTCCGCCACTCTTCATTACCTTCTGTTGTTCGTCATGCTCTAATTTAAAATACGCACTCCAAAGTTGTATTTCTAGGATGCTAAACTGCATAACTTCTTCTATTGACTTGCCTAATTCTTTAGCAATACGCAACAATAGAAATAGTTCAACATCCTCTCTTAGTTTTTTGCGACTTCATCCACACTTCTGTATTCAGTAGTCGCCTTGTTAATTGCACTTGCAATTTTAATTAACACAGCAGGATCCACATCATGCATCAGTGTCTGCTTGTCAAATTTTGAAAACAAAGGTTTACCTTCTGGATTCAATGCTTTTTGCAAAATACTTTCAACTAATGCTTCTGCCACTTTGCCTTCTTGTTGCAGTTGCATTATTTTTGATTCTGTTGCAAAGGAATAAGTGCCTTTATAATAGACATCTTGTTTCCATTCTTCAACTGCGACCTTGTGAAGTTCACCGTTGAGTTTGTTTCTGAAATGCTCTTTAGCATTTTTTAGTATATTACTCATTTTAGTTTTCTCCTATTTTTTAAACTACGCACTGTGGGTCGTAATATTCCCCTAGGTGCTTGTTCTGATCGCCCTCGTTCTAATAGTCCAATATAAGGAACGCGGTTAACGATATGTGTATTTTTACCTTTTCGTTCAACACGCCATCCCTTTCTGGCTCTACCTTTTTTGATTGGAGTTAATTTCTTTGCCTCAATCAAAATTATGTTTGCCACTTTGGTGCCTATCTGCGATATGTCTTTTTTAACCGCAGATAGCACCGCATTTATGTTTGACACTTTCGCTGTAAACATTATAATTTCTTATGTGTTGTAAGCGTCTGTGTTCAATGGTCCTGTGCCTTGGAAATTTACAGTCACAGTAACCAAGTCGTCAAAACTTGCTGTTCTTGATACCGAAGTAACGATAACATTTCCTGCAAATTTTTTGCCCGCGCCGTCGTTTGGATAGAATTCAACTCTAAGAGCCGTATCTGTGTCTGGTTGAAAAGCGCCTAAAGCCAATTGAGCAGTAGTGTCGTCGTAGATACACTCCATTGAACCTGTGAATTGATGTAATCCACTCTTAAAAGTTCTAGCGGCATCTGACATCACAGTGTCCTCAATAACATCTTTAGTGTGTTCAACTGTCCAAGAACGAACTTCTGCAACGGTTGTTTGACCGGCACTATCTGCACCTACAGATACTTTGCCGTTCTCGCCTGTATATGTTGCCATATTAGTCCTCCTTTAGATTGTTAGGTAAAATTACATCTTCACCTTCATCGTCGTCAGTGATTTCAATCACATCGTTCAACTTTGGTGTTGTTGTTTTCTTACGCTTCTTTTTGGTTGTTGGTGAAGTCACTTGTGCCTCAATACTCAGTTTGTATTTTGACCCTTGTGACGCTTTCTGACCCAATGGAATATCATCAAATAATCTCCATCCCTGATCAAGAAATCTTAAAACTCTGTCTGCTTCTACTTGCACAACTTCTTCGTTGTTGTCAATCATTTTCACATATTTTACTTGCATTACACTGCTCCTTTCGTAAATGAATATCTAACTTCTGCTGTCATTAAAAACTCTCCTAATGGTGGAGTTCTATCAATTATTTCTACAGAAGTTATGTGTGTCGTCGCCGCCCTCAATGTGTTCAATTCTCTTGTTCTATCTGAATTCAATGTTTCTTCTATTCTTTCAATCAATTCATTTCTTTTTTGGTCCACTGTGGTCACAGATCCTGATCTGCCATCTGCTCTCACATAACCTCTTATGTTGACCTGTATTGTGCCTCTTCTTGCTCCACCCATTGCATGGTCTTCTCTGACTTCATTGCCTGTGGTTACAAGTATTGCAGGAAATTGTGTAATTGCTAATTTTAGTATGTCAATAGGTTCACGTGTGACAAAAGAAGGTCTTGGTGAATTCATGTCTGTTAAGACATCTATGATATTGGTTGTTGCGTTTTCTCTGTTTGACATCTACTACCTTTTTAGGCGTAGATAATGAGTTGGTTCTTTTTCATCGTCTGTGACAGTGCCTGATGAATCCAAATCATATTCTATGCCGTCCCTCAACACAAGATCAAATTCGCGTTCATACTCTTTACGATAGAACTCCATCTTTCTTTCAAAGATATCTTGATCTGCGTCAAATTTTGCTAATTTTGGATAGATGTGAAACCCTAATGCTTGATAACAAGCCGCTCTTGTCAATTGGCTTGCTGTGTATAAGTCATCATCTGGTTCGTTGTTGCCACCTGTGATGTATTTGAGATCATACAGTCCTGACATATGAGTAGGCCACCATCTGATGCGTAAATCACGGAACACATCGTTCTGTGCTTTTGTGATCTCTGCATCGAAATCAGGTATACCGTATCCTAAGATGTCTGGTTCGTATTGTGTAAGATCTGCAATGGTTAAAAGTGTTGCCATAGTATGGGTTCCTGCCCTTTCCGTTAATTCAAGCAAGTTCTACTTGCCTTGATATGATTATTTATTCTTCTACTCAAAAAGAAAGGGCGAAAGTTTCCTAACGCCCTTCCTAATATGCCTAGCAATATTAATTGCAGACTGTTATTTATTATAACGATGCTTTTCCTAAAACACCAACACCGTATTCGTCAAATAGTTCTGCTGTTGCATAAGCCATTGAACCTACGATTTCGTCTGCTCTTAAAGAAGCGTCTCTTTGAGACTCAACTCTGATGTTTCTCTTAACCATGTAGCCAATTGCATCTTGTGTGAATGCACAACCTACAAAGTTGCCTGTTCCTGAAGTTGAATCGTTAGTGTCTTTACCAACATTGTTAGATTCTAGGATGATTGCTCCTCCGATTGAACCAACAACACCTGAAGTAAGAACTGTGTTACCTACTTGTGGTGGATTTGCCATGTTAGTGTTTCCAGCACCTGCTAATTGGATCTTAAGATCCATTGCTTGGAATGGATGCAGAACTACAAATACTTGTCCTCTAGCATTTTGTGATCTTAATTGACCAACTGCTTTGAAGATAGTCTCTGCTGTGATACCGTCACCTGCCGCACCAACTCTGTTTGAGAATGATGGGAACAATGCCGCGATTTCACCGTCTACTTTGTTAACCATTGCTTCACCTAACTGTCTTCCAATAGCCGCCGCAACATCTTCTTGTGCAGTTTCTTTTGCAAGGTCAGTTAAAGTTACCTTAGCACCTCTTTCAGCCGCTGACATCGTGATTGATGTTGTGTTGAAAGCCGTGTTTGCTGATAGATCTGTTCCGTCAGTTAAATCACTTGCAGTGATGGCAGGATATTTTGGAACCTGTGCTGTTAAGCCTGGAGTTCCTGTCATGTCGTAATTTCTTACAACAGGTCTGATAACTGCTTGTTCACTGTATGTGTATAAAGCCGACTGAACGATGTTTGAGTATAGTTCGCTTACTATCGAACTTGTTACTTCATTTGCCATTTTATTTCTCCTTTGTTATAAAATGTTAAACAGAGATCCCTTTGGATGCCATGATCTTTCGATATTGCTCCCTGTGTTCAGGATTACTCATGTTTAGTTTGCTTATATCGTTGTCTGTCACAGTCTGTTGCTTGCCTGCTCCTTGTCCTGTGCCTGACCCTGAAGGTCCTGCTGAGACAAAGTGTGGGTTTGCTTGAAGAAACTCCTGCACCAAGTCTTTAACTTGTATCGGTTCGCCTTTGTCATTATAACGCACTTGACCCGAGTTTGTGTCTATCACATCAACTGTGCCTGTTTCATTCAACTTCAATTGTCCTTTTAAAAGTTGTGTAACCTGATTAGGATTAACCGCTTTTAGACTTGAAGCCTCACTTAACAATGCTCCGTCAATCTTAATAGAAGTAAGTTCTGACTGATATTGGTTTATTTTTGAAGCAAATTTGTCTGCTTGTTCTTTCAACAACTTTTCAAACTCGCCTCTTTTTTCCAAATCAGTTTGTCTTGCCTTTTCTTCTGCTTCGACCAACCTGTTGTAGTGATCAACATCAATGCTTCCATACTTTTTATCGTATTTGGCTTTTTCCTTTGCTACTCTTTCTGCAACTATTTTATTAACTGCTTCTTGAGAGAAAGTTTCAGTTTTTTCTTCACTGACTGTTGTCTGTGCCTGCTGTTCGTTTACAGGTGCAGTGTCCTGTGTTTTTACCGCTTGTGTTTCTGCGTCCATTATGTCCTCCTTTGTATAATGAGTTAGAGTGCCCTCCATGTGTTTACAAACACATTAGAAACTTATTTATTATCTTCTTTTCTTTTTGCCCCTAGTCGCTGGTCTTCTTGAACCACCACGACGAGATGACATTTTTCTTTTTCCTCTAGTCCCTGGCATTATGCGTCCTCCTGTTCTTAGTTTAAATTTTCTTTTTGACGGTCTTGGACCAATCAAAGAAGAAACTGCTGATGCTGATGTTATCGCCATGCTTTCATACTCCAGTATGCTGGTGATAACGATTTTTGTCCTTTAACTTTGTCAAGCACAGCACCCATTCGTGCCAAAAATGATCTTTGTCTTGCAGGATTATTTTTCTTAATAGTCATGCCTTTTTGTCCAAAGTTTATTTTTTTGACATTGCCTGTGCGTCTGTCTCTAACAAACACTTTAAATTTTTTTACATCACCTCTGGATGGTGTGTTAAGTTTTACTGTTCTACCTTGATATTTTGCCATGTATCCATGTCCATATCTTGTTAAAAAAATCTTTTATCTTTTTCATTATTTTCTCCTGTTTGCTCTTCTTCTTATATCAAGGTCGTGTTTTCTAGAACCTCTCAATAAACTGTTCACTCTGCCCATTGCCCATTGATTCATTCCTACGCCTGGTCTTGAACCTGCACTAAGGAAAGCACCTTGTCCTCTTCTATACACGGATCTAAGGTCAGCAAGATTGAATGTCTTGCTTTTGTTTGCTTTTGCTCTTAATGTTTTAAGAGTTGATGCTTTTAATGGTCTACTTCTTTTTTTTGCCAAGATTCATTCTCCTTTGTATTAGACTACGCGGCACAGTTTTGCCTTGTTTGTATAATCTGGATATTTGATTGATGACACTTGCTAATTGTGTTCTTCTGCCACCC
>CEPR01036998.1_pt1 | contig 12216 bp, 9 predicted proteins | sample 530431 | NCBI WGS metagenome assembly CEPR01 (sample SAMEA2620078, study PRJEB7988) | marine metagenome | isolation source: saline water (ENVO:00002010), including
ACATTAGCTGCTCAAGATATTAGATTTGCTCGTACAATTGAACGTATACAAAGAATTGTAGTTTCAGAACTATATAAAATAGCATTAGTACATTTATATACTCAAGGTTATAGAGATGAACAACTAGGTAATTTTGAATTATCATTAACTAATCCTTCAATCATATATGATCAGGAAAGAATAGCATTAATGAAAGAAAAAGTTGATTTAGCTGCTCAAATGACAGAAACTAAATTACTACCTACAGATTGGATTTACGAACATATATTCCACTTAAGTGAAGATCAATTTGATGAATATAGAGATCTAATTAGAGAAGATGCTAAAAGATCATTTAGATTAGCTCAAATTGAAGCTGAAGGAAATGATCCAATTGAAACGGGTAAATCATATGGTACACCTCATGATTTAGCTTCATTATATGGATCAGGTAGAATGTATTCTGATCCTGCAAATGTGCCTGATGGATATGATAAAGATCAAAAAACACCATTAGGAAGACCTACTGAAAAAGTATCTAAACGAAATACTCAAGATGATAATTTTGGAAAAGATAGATTAGGTGCAGCAGGTATGAAAAAGGATTATAATGATTCAAATAAGAGTCCATTAGCATTAGAGGGTAATACCCAATTTTTACAACACCAAAGTATGTTAAATTCTATTCCTGGTAAAAAACAAATGGTATTTGAGCAAGATAAGGCAAAATCGTCGCTTCTTGATGAATCAAATATTAAGGAACAGAAATCTTAGTATATTTATAAAAAAATAAATATTGATGTATATAAAACATTCAAAGTTTAAGAACACTGGTATACTTTTTGAGATTTTAGTAAAGAAGATTACTAGTGACACTTTATCAGGTAAAACTTCCAAGGCAATAAAAATAATAAAAGAATATTTTGTTAATACAGAATTAGGGAAGGAATATAAATTATATGAAACTATGTTTAAGGCAAAAAACCTTACAGAACATAGAGCTAATATGGTATTAAATACTATACTTGAGCAATCTAAAAAGTTAAATAGAACTAAACTAAAACAGGAAAAGTATAGATTAATTAAAGAATTAAAAAACCATTATGATTTAGATGAATTATTTAAAACTAAATTAAATGATTATAAATCACAAGCTTCATTATATACTTTATTAGAAATATATAATACAGATAAATCTACAAACCCACAACAAGTAGTTGATAATAAAATTAATATTTTAGAGCATGTATCAGGTGGAACTATAGATAATAAAAAAGTTAAAGACTCAGTATTAGCTGAATTTAAATCATATGATAAAGATTTACGCACATTAACTTACCATGTATTATTAGAAAATTTTAATACTAAGTATGATAAATTAAATTCTAAACAAAAATTAATTTTAAAGGAATTTATAAACTCAGCAGATAATGGCCCTGTATTAAAAAAATTCTTCAATAAAGAAATAGTTGAAATAAAATCTTCACTAAAAGAACAAACAGCAAAGGTTACAGATAAAGCTACAAAAATTAAATTAGAAGAAATTGATAAATTAATTGTAGAAATAAATAAAAGAACTAATGTTAAAAGTAGTCATTTAGTTGACTTACTTCAATACCATTCACTATTAGAAGAATTAAATACAGCACATGGGTAAGGTAGAAAATATAGTCAAAAATTTAGTTAGAGAAATGGCTAAAGAAGGTTCTGCTGAGGAAGCAGAAAAAGACACTGGTATTCCAAAAAGAAAACAAGAAGTAGGAAAAGTAACTTTTAGTAAAGATGGTGATACTAAATTTACTGTAACTGATATTAATGACCAAACAGGAAAAGTTTCATGGAGTGTAGAATATTTACCTTCATATGATGAATTATTTACAGCAGCAACTAAATTAGTTGATGTAGCTAAAGGTGTTAGAAATGATACTAAAGGTGATCCTGTATTTAGAGAAATTTTTGAAACAGCGAAAGTATTAAGAAATAAAATCCGTACTCATCTTAGAAATGAATATCCAGATGAATATCAAAGGATAGTAATGAGATTATCTGAAAATGATTTAACAGAAAATAAATTAATTAGTCCTTCAAAAGTAATAGCTCTTAATAGTAAAAGAGCAGATGCTGTTACTGCTGCTGTAGTTAAAGAATTTGGTATTAAAGATGAAAGTAGATTAAAAGGAGTTATTAGAACTGCTTTATCTGACTTTATGTTTGATGATGAATTAGAAGAAATATCAACTTCCGGTGCAGCTGGAGCTTATTTAACACCATATGCGTTTAGAAAAAAAGGTAAAAAAGCACCGGTTAAAGCATATCAAGAATTTGGATATAAATTAGTTAAAGAAAGTAAAGATCCGGGAGCAACTTTAGGTGCAGGTCCTGCAGCAGGTAAAGATGGAGTTGAAAATAATGCATACAAAAATGAATTTGGATATAAATTAGTTCCAAAAAATAAAGATGGATCTTATGTACAAAAAGGATCAAAATTAGACGTAAAACAGCTATTTGAAGACCAAAAAGATTTTCAAGCTAAAAGAATAGCTGCATTTGATGTAATTGAACAAGAACTTAATGATATTTATAAGATGTTGAGCAATGCTAAGAATGAGACAAGTGATTATTATAATGATAATCCTTCGTCATACTCAGTTATCAAACCAACTGATCTAGTTTTAGATTATATAAAAGATATTAAAGACTTATTAAAAGGCGAATAAAATGGCAAAAACAATACAAGAACAATATAACCAAATAAAAAAAGGGAAAGGTAATAAAGAAATTTTCCTTAAAGAGGTTAAAAGAAACTATCCACATATGATAGTAAATTCTGCTACGTTTGATCAAGCAGAAAAAATACTATTACAAAGATCAGTATTATCTGAAAATATTTGGGGTGTAGCATCTACATCAAATGAAAAACCAGATTGGTTTAAAATATTTGATGAAAATATGGAACTTATAAAGGAAGCAAATCCTAAAAATCCAAATAGATATCCTCCATTACATATAGCACAAACTGAAGAATCTAAAAAAGACGAGGCACGTAAAGCAGACGCTAGCAAACCAGATAAAGATGTAGTTGAGTTAGAAACAAAAGGATATGATTATAAAGATCTTAAAATTGTTGATAATTTAAATGGTGAAGAATTTAGACTAGGTGTTAAATTTGAAATGGATAAAGTTAGAAATACAGTATCAGATGCTGAATTAGGTGATGCTATTAAAAAAGCTCAAGAAGTAGTAGCTAAAAATTTAGCTAAAGATCCTTTATATTATGTAAAAAATGCTATGTTTGGTATAGATAAAATTGGCTATACAGATGATTGGCCTGGAATTAGAGCAAGTAAATCCGATAAAATGGAACCTGTTAAATTAAAAGAAAACAAAATGATATCATTAATGAGTCTACTAGAAAATGTAGAAGAAAAACCTAAGAAAAAAAGACTAAAAAAAGAAACTATAGATAGTAAATTATCTGAAATAGATAAAGCATCACAACTTGTAGCTATGGAAGCAAAAATTGCTCATGTTGCTGAAGTTATAGAAAAGAAACAAGCAAGACTTTCTATGGTTACTGAAGATGAAAATTTAGCAGAATTAGCTGATAAAGCTAAAATTAAAGCTATGCAACGTGAAGTAAAAGATTTATCTAAAAGAAAGATGAAAATGGAAAAACTTTACGAAAAAATGTCTGGTAAAAAATATAAAGCACCAGTTGTAGATGAAGATTTAGATTCTTCAAATTATGCTGGAGCTTCAAACGCAGATAAATCTGGAGTCAATTCATCTCAATCATTTAGAAATAATGCTAATCAAGAAATAGCAGAAGAAAGTAATGCAGGGTCAAATGAAGGTTCAAATGATAATTCAAATGAAGAATCAAATGATAATCCAGAATCATACTCAGGTTTAAAGAAATTTAGAGAAAACTAAAAACATGAAACAGGTACTTGTAGAAACGAGGCTGTTTACAGCCATGCCAGCGTCCCTATCAGAAAATAATGTTTCTGAAAGAGGATTACCATTAGTTGAAGGTATATTAGCTACCGCTGAAGTAAAAAACGGTAACGGAAGATATTATTCTAAAGATTTATGGGAAAGAGAAATCGATAAATATAAAGTACTAGTTAAAGAAAAAAGAGCAATGGGTGAATTAGATCATCCTGAATCTACAGTAATAAACTTACAAAACGTATCACATAATATAGCTGATATGTGGTGGGATGGAGATAATGTAATGGGTAAAATAGAAATACTACCTACTCCATGCGGAAATATTTTAAAAGCATTAGTTGAAAGTGGAATTACAGTTGGTGTATCTTCTCGTGGGATGGGAAGTTTAAAACCAATGGGTGAAGTACAAGAAGTACAAGATGACTTTGAGTTACTATGTTGGGACTTTGTTTCAACACCATCTAATCCAGATTCATTTATGCATTTAGTAAAAGAAGGACTTGAATTTAAAAGTTCAAATTCATACACTAAAGTAAATTCTGTAATAACAGAAATACTTTGTGCTCATGGATCATGTCCAATAATTTAAACTCCCCTGTTTAACCTGAGATTAGCGTCTTCATTAATTTGAAGGCGCTTTTCTATTGTTTTTAAGAATCTTCATATACGTATAACTGTAATATGCCATCATTCTATATGGCATTCAATAATTATTAATTCTTATTACGATTCCAAATAATCGTATTCCACAAAAACATTCGGAAAAATGAACAGAAACTTTTTAAAAGAGGCTATTGCCGATGCAAAGACTGTAAAAGAATCAGCCATTGCAAACGCTAAAATTGCTTTAGAAGAAGCTTTCGCACCTAGAATCCAATCTATGCTTTCTGCTAAATTAGAAGAAATGGATAAAGAAGAAATGGATGAAGAGATGAAGAAAGAAGATGATAAAGTAAAAGAAGCTAAACATTCTGATGATGATAAGATGGAAGAGGAAATGTCTAACCCTGTTATGAGGCGAGGTGAATCACCAGAGGATCCAGCTGAAAAAGAAACTGAAAAAATGCGTTTCAAAGAAGAGGATGACAAAGAACTTGACGAAATCTTAGCTGCATTAGATGAAGAACTATCTGAAGAAACTTTAGACGAAGCAAAAGACGACAAAGAGGACAAAATGGAAGAAGCTAAAAAAGCTGACGACAAAGATGAAATCAAAGAAGACGAGCGTACAGATGCTGAAGAAGAAGGATATAAAGATGGTGAAAAAGATGCTGAAGAAGATATGGAAGAGGACGAAGATATCGACCTTGAAGACATGTCAGAAGAGGATCTTAAAAAATTCATTGAAGACGTAATTGAAGATATGGTTAGTGCTGGTGAAATTGAAGCTGGTGAATCATTCGAAGATGACGTTGATGTAGATGTTGAAGATGGAGAAGTAGAAGTAGACGATGATATGTCAATGGATGTAGAAATCGACGAAGCGAAGAAGCAAGGATACGATGATAGAGAAGACGAAAGTCTTGGAATGCGTAGAGGTGCTGAAAAAGGTAAAAAAGATTCATACAAAGCTCGTAGAGATGATTCTTACGGAAAATTCGGTAAGAGAGATAAAGAAGCTAAAGGTGAAGATAAAGGACCTGGTAAAAACAAAGTAAATAAAGAAGAAGTTGAATCATTAAAAACTCAATTAGCTGAAGCTTATGAAACAGTTAAGACGTTAAAAGATGAATTAAACGAAATCAATTTACTTAACGCTAAATTACTTTACACTAACAAAATCTTTAAATCTAAAAATTTATCTGAATCACAAAAGGTAAAAGTATTAGAATCTTTTGACAAAGCTACCACAATAAAAGAAGCAAAATTAGTATATGAAACTGTTGACGCAGGAGTAAAATCTAAGAGATCTCACGTAAATGAAAATTTAGGTAGAGCTTCTAAATCTGCAGGTATTGCTGTTAAAAAGACTGCTAAACAACCTATTGTTGAATCAGACGAAATGGTAAAAAGATTCCAGAAATTAGCTGGTATACTTTAATTAAATTAATTATTAATCAAAACTAAAAAGAAAAAATGTCACAATTAAATTCACTTTTAGAATCAGCTAATACTTACAAGTCACTACAAAGTGATGCTGCAAGATTAGCTAGCAAGTGGGCTAAAACTGGTCTACTTGAAGGCATGAATTCTGAGACAGACAAAAATAACATGTCTATGATCTTAGAAAATCAGGCTAAACAATTGGTAACAGAGAACACTCAGACAGGTGGTGGTACAGCGACTTTTACAGCTGGTACAGGACCTGCAGGACAGTGGGCTGGTGTTGCTTTACCTTTGGTAAGAAAAGTATTTGGACAGATTGCTGCAAAAGAATTTGTTAGCGTTCAACCAATGAACTTACCATCTGGTCTAGTATTTTACCTAGACTTCCAATACGGTGGTACGCAAGTTAGCTCACCAGCTACTGCTGCGAACACTGTTAAGAATCCATTTACAATTGGTACTTCACTTTATGGTGCAGCTTCTCCAGCAAACCCTAACCCAGCTAACACAGGTGGTTTTGGTAACTTTGCTTCAGGAGGTTTATATGGTGCTGGTAGATTTGGATATTCAACTCAAAACCTAGTATCAGGAGCAATTGCAAACACTAACTTTAACGTTGGTAATGCAGATTTCTATAGAGATATGAATGCTGATTCATCATTTGCATTTACTACTTCTGGTGTAGGTGCTGATAATAGTACAGTAACTAATGTAAACAAAGTTAACTTTTTAACTTCTGTATTAGATGCTAACTATGATAAAACTGCAATTGAAGGATTCTATTTAGGATCTTTTACTAATACTCCTGCAGACGGATCAAGACAATACCCTGCATTTACTAAATTAAGTTCAGGTGCATATTTTGTAACTCCTGTTGCTGGTGTATCTACAGCTACTGCTGACGTTGGTGGTGTTATCACTGGTGCTGCAAGTGCTGTTGATTTAAACGTAGCTCCAACTTCTACAACTTCAGTTGCTGGTGTTGGTGCAACTTTTGACTTTACAGTTAACGGTGCGGGTAACGCAACTGCTGCTGTAATTAACAACCCAGGTGAAGGATACGTTGCTGGAGATGTTTTAACATTCTCAGCTGCTTCAAGACCAAACGCAAACGCTGGTGCTGCTGCAGGTGTTCTTACGATTACTCTAGAAGCTGGTACAGCTGCTGGATCAGTTAGAGGAACAGATGCTTTAATATCTTTCTTCGTAGTTGCTGGATCAGTTGCTGCTGGTGATGCTGCTGGTACTATCTTACAAACTCTACAACCTACTGACAATAACAGAGGTGACTTTGAAGATGGTAACGTTGCATTAAACGCTGCTAACAGACCAATCGCTATTCCTGAGATTAATGTACAAATGAGAAGTGAGGCTATCGTTGCTAAAACTAAAAAATTAAAAGCTGTTTGGACGCCTGAGTTCGCTCAAGATTTAAACGCTTACCATTCTTTAGATGCAGAAGCTGAATTAACTTCAATCATGAGTGAGTATATTTCACTAGAAATCGACCAAGAAATCCTTGCAATGTTAATTGAGGATGCTGGTGCTGGTGATGAGTACTGGAGTGCACAAAACAACTTAGCTATTGACGCTAACGGTGTTGTAAACAACGCTTTAGGATTCTTTAACTCACAAGGACAGTGGTTCCAAACATTAGGAACTAAAGTTCAGAAACTTTCTAACATCATCCACCAAAGAACTCTTAGAGGTGGTGCTAACTTTATGGTATGTTCTCCAACTATCGCTACTGTAATCGAATCTATTCCAGGATTCGCAAGTAACTCTGATGGAGATGCTGCTAAAATGAGCTATGCATTTGGTGTACAGAAAGCTGGTTCAATGAACGGAAGATACCAAGTATACAAAAACCCATATATGACTGATAATACAATCTTATTAGGATATAGAGGTTCTCAATTCTTGGAAGCTGGTGCAGTATTTGCTCCATACATTCCGCTAATCATGACTCCAATGGTATACGATCCAACAACCTTTACTCCAAGAAAAGGTTTATTAACTCGTTACGCGAAGAAAATGATCAGACCAGAATTCTACGGAAGAATATACGTTTCAAACTTAAATACTATTTAATATTTAATTATATTAAAGTATTTAGTATATTATTTTAAAAGAGCCCTGCATTAGCAGGGCTTTTTTTTATGATTTAATTCCCCCTTTAATATTTATAACAAAAACCTATGGCATCTATATTAACACCAAATACTTTTCAAGTAAAGATCAAAGAAGAGCATGTAGTTAATGGTATAAGAACATTAAATGAAAATCAATACGATATACCTAATGTAACTAACTATGATAGAAGAATAGTTACTGTTCCTGCTGATACAAATGTAGACTTGATAAATACAAATGGTCCTACACCTGGACCTGCTTTATTTCCGTCTAGTAGTATTGCATACGGTAGGATAACAAATATGGATGACAGTAGTAGACTAGCAGTAACATTTACATCATCTGCAGGATTAGACAATGTAGGATTAGTTGGTAAAAATTTAAGCGGTTCATACACAAGTGGTGGAACATTAAACCCAGCAGCAACTGCATTTCCAACTTCAGGAGTAATTTATACAGGTTTAGCTACAACTACAAGTGGTACAGGAACAGGATTAACATTAAATGTTACTCAAAGTGCTGGTTTAGTATCACAAGCTATTCCATTTACAGCAGCTTCTACTACTACTCAAATAGGAACTTATACTAATGTACCTTTAGGAGGATCAGGAACAGGAACAGGAGCTTTAGGTACAGTTAAAATAACATCAGATGGATTTTCAGCAGCAGCACCTTCAGCAGCTACAATATCAATAACAGATCCAGGAAAAAATTATGCAGTAGGTGATGTATTAACAATAGCAGCAGATGCTATTCCTAGTACAGCTTTAATAACAGGAGGAACTTTACCTATATCTTCAAATATAACAGGAGCTGATAATGGAACTTCAGCAGCAATTCCAATTTCTTCTAATAATATAGGATCAGGTGCTTCAGTAGTATTAACAGTAGCAGGTAATGTAGTTTCAGCAGTTACAGTATCAGCAATTGGTGGTGGATTTGCTGCAGGTGATACTATTACAATATCACAAGCTACTTTAAGAAATTATATTGGAAGTGGAACTACTGGAGATTTAGTTTGTACTTTGATAGCTGGTAATATTAATACTTCAACAGGATTTACTTTAAGAGCTTTAGTAGCAGCTGATAGATTAATGACTCCTATAGATGTTACTATTGCAAGTGGAGGAAGTGGTTATTCTGTAGGTGACACACTTATAGTTTCAAAATCTCTATTTATCCCATCTGACTATAATCCAACAAATGATTTAGTTTACACATTAACAACTGATGATTTTGCGGCTATTGGAGCTAAAAGTTATTGGACAATGGAATGTTTACCAACATCATCAATAATGTTTTCAAGCCCTAATGTTTCAGGTAGTCAGTTTAATGGATTATTTGAACAAGATATAGAATTTATTTCAGTACGTGCAATAAGTTCAAGTATAGATGTAGAATATGTATTAGTTAATGCTCCTGTAGCAACTAATTAAAAATAAAACAATAAGATATGGCAAACATACCAATTTGGCCCGGCTCAAGTTCATTCCACCCAGGAGATACTCCATTTGGATTTTATGATAATGATCCTACATTTGAAAAAGACGCAGATAAAGTTTGTACCTTTGTTACTAGAAGGTTAGGTTATCCTTTAGTTGAAATTGAATTACAAGCACTAAATATTTATGCAGCATTTGAAGAAGCAGTTACTGTATATGGTAATGAATTATATGCTTATAAAATTAGAGAAAATTATTTAACTTTAGAAGGAGCTCCTTCAAGTATAGATATAGAAGAATCAATTGTAACACCAAATTTAGGTAGAATAATAGATTATTCAGAACAATATGGTGCTGAAGCAGGAACAGGTGGAAATGTACCTTGGCATAAATTAAGAGTACCATTAACTTCAAGTATACAAGATTATGATTTAGATGCTTTAGCAGCTCAAGCTGGATTTAGTCAAAGTAATGACATTGAAATCATGAGAGTATTTTATGAAAATCCATATCCACCATCAGCTTTTTGGGCTAATTCATATGATGGTTTTGGTTTTGGATTAGGTGGATCAGTAGCAGCTGGAATTGATGGTGTAGGTGGTTTAGGAGGATTTGGTTATGGAGGAGGATATCTTATGATGCCTTTAAACTATGATTTAGCTATTATTCAACAAATTGAAATGAATGATTCAATTAGGTTATCAAATTATTCATTTGAAATGCATGATAATGTATTAAGAGTATTCCCAATACCAGAATCAGGTAATCCAGGAGTAGGACCTGTAACAAGTGATGGATTATCATTAAGTACAGGAGGAACAGGATATTCAGATGGTGTTAAAGGAGTTACTGGAGGAACAGGAGCAGGATTAACAATTGATGTTACTACAAGTGCTAGTGTAATTACATCAGGTTCAGTAGTGAACCCAGGTAGAAATTACTCTCAAGGTGATGTTGTAACTGTTAATGGAAATGGTACTTTAGGAACATTCCAACTAACAATAGAAGCAGGCGCAGCTGGAAATATGTGGGTTGAGTTTATGTTAAAATCAGAAAGATCATCAGCATCAATAATTGAAGCAAGTGAAAAAATTAAGTATGTAAGTGGCGTACCTTATAAAAATCCTCATTATAAAGATATTAATTCTGTAGGTAGAAGTTGGATATTTGAATTTACATTAGCTATATGTAAAGAAATGTTAGGATATATTAGAGGTAAATATGAAACTATTCCTATACCAAATGCAGAAATAACTTTAAATCAAGCAGATTTAATAGCAGCAGCTAGGGAAGAAAAAGAAGCTTTATTAGCTTCATTAAGAGCGTTTTTTGATGAAACCTCTAGAGAAAAGTTATTAGAAAGAAGAACAATGGAATCTAACTTTGTAATGGAAGAATTAGATAGAGTTCCTCGTGTAATTTATATAGGATAATATGGCGTTATTTGGAACAGCAAGAGATGTAAGTCTATTCAGACACATGAGTAGAGAACTTATGGCTGATATAATTACTGAGCAGTGTGGTTATTACAAATATAAATTAGAAGAAACAAAAGTTAATTTATATGGAGAAGCAGCTCACGAAAAATATTATATGGGTCCTGTGCTACTTAACTGTTTAATTGAAAGAACAGATAACATTTACCCAGAAACAGATTTAGGAACAGATTATGATAAAGAAATACAGTTTAGTTTCTTAAGAGATGATTTATTAGGTGCTGGAGAAGACTTTAATAAATTTGATAATAAAGGTAATAGTTACACAGGACTACCAGGAACAGGATATGGAGCAGATTTGGTTCCACAAGTAGGAGATGTTATATTCTACCAAGAAGGTTATTATGAAGTACATGAAGTAATAGCTAACCAATACTTTGTTGGTAAAAACCCAGATTATCCTAATAATCCTAATCCAATTAATTTATCAGGTGGTCCAGGTGATTTAAGTGCATATGGTTCAAGCATATCAATAATATGTAAAGCTCATTATGTACAAGCAGATAAATTAGGTTTAACTCAAGCAAGATACGTATAATATGGCAAATCAAAAAACACCAAGACCTAAAACTCAAAGGGAAATACTATTAAGTAACCCAGTTCAGGATACATATAAAAATCCAGAGACAGGAGAAACTACAGGTAATCCTAATAGAGCATTTCCTGAAAAAAATAGAGCAACCCAAATATCTTTTAGAGATGATACAACAAAACCTTTCTCACTTGGTCTAAAAGAAAATGATGAAGCTATAGTTTATTACATGGAAAATGTAATTAAACCTACTGTTATACAAAATGGTGTAGTACAAAAAGTTCCTATATATTATGGTTCACCAGAAAGATGGGCTCAAGTACAAAAAGATGGATATTATAGAGATTTAAAAGGTAAAATAATGATGCCTGTTATTACATATAAACGTAATAGTGTAGAAAAAGTAAGAAGTTTAACAAATAAGTTAGATGCTAATGGTCCTAAAAATGTTCAATTATTTCAAAAACCTTATAGTAAAAAGAATGAATATGATAATTTTAATATTTTAAATAATAGAATACCTAAAAAAGAATCATATGCTGTAGTAGTCCCAGATTATGTAAATTTAACTTATGATTTTATTATTTCTACTTATTATGTAGAACAAATGAATAAAATAGTAGAAGCAATGAAT
>CEPR01063057.1_pt1 | contig 12147 bp, 14 predicted proteins | sample 530431 | NCBI WGS metagenome assembly CEPR01 (sample SAMEA2620078, study PRJEB7988) | marine metagenome | isolation source: saline water (ENVO:00002010), including
ATTTCATTTTTATTATAATATAATTTAAGACCGAAATAATTTAATGTATCTCCAATTAATCCTTTAAGTTCTGCAATAACTTTATCGTAATCATGTTTAGGTTTATATATATTATATATATGTGATTGAATATCATAAGGGAGTTGTTTAAATATTTCCATATACTATTATCAAGATAATTATTTAGGAGAAACATCCGCAATCTTAAAACCTTGTGCCCTCCATTCTTTCATAAACTTCTTTTTATCTTTCGTCATTTTATTATCCGGCAACTTCCCCGAGCCAGTCCACACTTTAACTTTTTTCTTATCATCCTTGGGAGCTGGTTTCTTGGGTGCTGATTTCTTGGGAGCACTATATTTAGGTTTATCTTTTTTCATCGCCTTCTCCTTCTTCTTCATCTGTATCATATCAACCTTCTTCTGTATTTCTCTTCCCTTGTTTATAAGTTCTCTACGCTGGTCTTTATCTTTCTTTTTCTTTTTCTTCATTCTCATCTCTTTCATTTCTTGCATCTTCTTCTGTTCCTCCGGAGATGGTGGTGGTGGTAATTCAACTTTTTTAGGCATCTTCTTTGTCTTCTGTTTAAATGTAGCAACTAACTTTTTATTTTCATGGTCTATCTTGTATCCTTGCTTTTCAATAAGTTTAACCATTTCCGGTTTCTTAATACTCTTGGGGATTGTTATTCCCATAAACTCGTCATATTGTTTAACCAATTTTTTAAGTTCGGGGAGGCTCATTTCCTTCTTCTTATCACTCATTTTATATTACGACATTTATTTTTTTTATACTCATCAATTAATTTTAAAAGTTCTCGTAATTTTACAACATCATTATTAATTTTTCCATTCTGATATTCATTATGTAAATCCCTTAATCTTATTAATTTTTCTTTTCTACTTTCTTCTCTAATATATATCTTGCATCTTACTTTATTATTAAATGTCACTTTTCTATTTCTCGGGGGGCGAGAAAAACAATTCATTAAAATTATTTTCTAATATATAGTATATAATAATCATGCCGAAAAACAATACAATAATTCATAAGTCATTCTCTAAAAAAGATTTATTAAAGATTGTTGATGAGTTCAATATTGATATAGGTGTAGATGAAAAACATTCTAAAACCATTGTCGCTAATACTCTGTGGGATGTATTAGTTAAGATGGACTATTTACATATCCCACCCAATAATAAATATTTAGTTCAAGATTTATATCAGTTAAGAAAGTTTCTTAAATGTCCTAATCCAAGAAAACCATTATCAGTTAAAGATAAAGATAAATATATTTTAATCGCTAAAAAAATAAATCATTATTGCGAGAATTGTTATGATTTAAATGAGAGTGTATACACAGATATTAAAAAAATATATGATGACGCTGAATTAATCGCTAAACATGGTGACATCCCAATAGTTAGAAAAACAATTAAGAAGTTAATGAAAGACCCTAAAAAATTATATAATATTGAACCAGTATTATCTCCACATATTCAACATGATATTAAAGTTAAACAATCATTATGCAAGAAGACATCATTTATGAAATGTGAAATTAAACATGGCTCATTTGTCCTCACTTTCGACTGAATGCGTTTTTTTTAAAAATATTTTATCTCCATTATAGTATATAAAATGAAAGATAAATATTATAAACCTCTTTATTACGATGGTGTTTACACTGGTAAAAAACGAGGTAGAAAAACGAAAGAAGAAAAAGAGAAATATCTTGAAACCCAACGATTTAAGATTGTTAAAAAAAATGTAATATTAAGTTTTGATTAATGCGTTTATTTAAGATTTTTTTTATCTATGTTAAAGTATAAATAAAATGAGTGATGTGTATGAAAAGAAGTTCTTGAAAGATTTAGAGTTTGGTGAAAAAAGTGAAGATAGTTCTATGGTTTATTTAGAGGAGATATTTGGTGAGCTATATAATTTAAGAAATGATTTTGGTGATAATTTTAATAAATACGATTTTAGAAGTAAAGAGAAACCAATTAAAGTTGAATTAAAAACGAGGAGATGTAAGTTCGGACAATATCCGGATTTGCAGTTTGAATTAGGAAAAATTAAAGATGGTATTAAGTTCTGTAAAGATAATCCGGATGGAAGATGTTTTTTTGTATGGAGATGTATTTATGATGGTTGGGGTAAAGAGGGATTTTATTATTGGGAATTAAAAGATGGTGAGTGGTTTAAAGGAATGGGTGGAAGACATGACCGAGGTAGAGATGAATGGAAATTGTTATGTAAGATAAAAAATGAATATATTAATCCTCTGTTTTCACATAAACCGACTTTATAGTATCTATATCTGTCCCCATCTTATTAGATAATTCTTGTTCTTTTTTCTTAACATCTTTAAGTAAATCACTTGCTACAATTTTTCTTATCATTGTTGTAGAGATACTTTTATCTAAATATTTTTTTGAAGTTTTAATGAGAAGTTGCGATATTGCATTTCTTGTCATTGGAAATAAATTATCACTATCACCATTCTTTCTTATATACATTCTTATTATTTTTTCAAGAGGTTTAGGAGCATATATCACCTTCTCCTTGTATTTCTTACTCGTCTTATAATCGTTGAGGATAAACTTTAAAGATGTCTTCTCCATTACAAGATAATTATTTTCTTGTTTTTCTTTATCTGATAATTTCTTATAATCTTTCTGTGATATCTTTTTCATGTTAGAGAGGTCGTTTCTCATAGGAATATTTATAAGTATCTCTAATATTGTATACACTTGAAGAAGTTTATATTCTTTTGGTGTAAGTTTTTCTTTCTTTTTTAATTTTGGAAGGTCTAAATCTTTTTTTATCGTGTCTATCATGCCTCGTAGCTCACTTAACTCAATAAAATTATCTTTCTGTTTATCAGATATTACTCCGCTCTGTTGATTTTCTAAATATTTTGCATTTAATTTATCTCTAATTTCATTGTATTTTTCAATAACTTTATTATCTTTATCTTTACTCATTAGATAAACAATTATAGAATTGTAATAATTTCTCTGTGTTGTAAAATGTTTATCTTCTAATTTTTCACTTACATTTTTGACATTGGATAGAAATGATAAATTATCTTTATTAAATATTTTCATGAGTTTATTAAGATTGGAAACATACATTTTTATTGTTGATGGTTTAGCATTTGGTCGTGCTTTTGAAATAATTTCATTAAGGTTTTCTGTCATATTTATAATAAAGGTTAGATTTTTTTTCAAGATATTAATTTAATAAAAACGGATTAATCTAAATTGACATAAACCTCAATATTAGGATGTCAATTTGGATTAACTAAAAGAGTTAAAAATAGTTATAAAAAATATAAATAATTGGTTAGTGACAATTTAGATTAAGACCAATAAACTTCTAATTGTCCGTCTTTGAGTGTAGCGTATCTTAATTGTTCTGTGTAAACTTTTTGGAGATAAGATGCATTCGCTAAACCTTCATCATCTCCCGCTTGGGTTGTAGCATTCATGGTTAATTCAATCCCCTTCGTCCCTACTCTTTCACCACGATTTAATCTAAAACCTTGATAGAAACAAGAGGCTCGTAATTGGTCTTGTGTTCTGCCGTCATAATGGAAAGCACCACCATCAGCAGTATTGGGGAGTAGCATATCTTGTCCGCAATATAATTCATCGGGGATGAAAACTTGTTTCATTTCAGCATCTCTTAAATTGTGATAATGTCTCGCATTATTAGTCACATTAATAGGGAATAAAAATCTTTCATTGTAGAATAAATTACTCTCTAATTTACCGGTCCCTTGTCCGTCTTTCTTCATACCCTTCGCTTGATATTTATTCAATATCGCTTTATCATCACCTCCCGCTCCAATTGGTTCATAGGAAGCATATACACGAGTAACAATTCTACCAGCTCCTCCAATCTGTCTAACATTAACCTTGGAATTATCACTATTATCACTCGCACTGGTGATATTCTGTCTTGATAATACATAATCGTAATATTGGAAAGTTAAATCCTTATTCATATCCGCCCATTTCTCCATTTGTCCGGGATAGAAAATATGGTCGCTTACGAACTCACAGAGGTTTTGGTCTATCTTGAACTGGTGACCGGTCTGTCCTTCATCTTGTTTAGAGAGGCACATCCTACCAGTAGAAGTGAGTTTAGTGAAATATATTTCTAACTGCACTCTGTCACTACCGAGCATGAAGAGAGGGATTTGGTTGCCGGATTTCAAGAAGGGGAAGAGGTCATATAATTTAACTGAAAATGTTGGATTTAGATGTTTTCTACCAGCGTGGGAGAAAACACATGTCGCATTTCTTGGAGTAAGACCAGCAACGACACCGGCTCCGTTAGTCCCACCATACTCCTTACCATTTTGGAGACCAACTTTATCCACCTCTGAAAATTGAGAGAACTTGGTGGTTGTAGCAGTTGGGTCTGTATATATAGGACCAAGAGACATACAACGACCGGATAAATATTGTTCTTTTTCAACTAATACAGATGGGTCTATAAATGAGGTCTTAAAACCATGGAAACCACCGAAATCCTCCATGTCACATATCACACGACCGGATGAAGTTTTTAGGACTGCTCTGTCAATTAAGGATGCAACACCAACATTAATAGGATGTTGGGCTCTGTGAATTGTTGCGATTTCTTCTAATCCTAATGTAATTGAAGATGTTGGAGATAGAAATCCCTTCGGTTCTAACTCATAACGGATAAAGTCTTGTGAAAAAACAACTGGGCGAAGAATATCACTCTCTACCTCTTGGGCGGTTGAGGTCTGTAATTGTTTTAAATTAATAATATCCGGTTGTGAGCTTCTATCAATCATAGATTTAGAATTATTTTCTGCGTATTGCATTGGGTCACTGGGGGCATTCTCATCGTTCATATTTTATATTTATTATTATATATATTTTACATGTTAAAAAAATTGTAAAAAAGGGAAAATGAATTAATCCATATTGACATTAACCTTAATATTGAGATGTCAATTTAGATTATTGAAAAAGATAACCTTAATAAAAATATCGTTTTAACCATTTTAGTTTAAATTAGTTACTGAATAACTTGAACTCCGTTCTGATTAAATACTACATTTATCTCACTATTTACGAAGATGAAAACAGATTGAGGAGAATTAGTTGTGAGGTCAAGTTCAAGGTTCATACCGAATTGTGAGCCGGGATTAGAAAAATCTACTCCTTGCCCTCCAAGAGCATCGTAACGAATACCACATCCGTAAACTACTCCTCCATTAGCGACCTTGGTGTATTGAAGTTGTTTATTTTCAGATGCAGTGGTGCTATTCTTCATTATAATATCTCTATTGGTTGTGTTAAGGTTCATCTGTAATCTATCACTCATAGAGAAATCACTTACACTATCAACATAATCTTTAATTACAACTGGGTCTTGTAATAGTGTCGTAGGACTTTCTCTTATATTAGTATTCAACTCCATCATTTTAGGATACAGAGCTCCTCCCTTCGTCCATGTAATCTTACGGACGGATGCTTGTTGTCCGTCAGTGTTAGAAGGCATGATAGTTGCGTATGAGTTATGTTTATAATTATTCAAGAAATCACTGGGGATGAATGAGGAGAAAATACTTCTAACCTTACTTAAACCAAGATTAAATACAATATTAGCGTTCTGTGAATTAATTACATCATAGTAAGAGGAGATGGATTGATAAGTAAAACCGGATGCACTCTTTCTCATTAATTGTGACAACTCATCCGGAGTGTAATCTCTAACTTCACAGACAAGTTTTAAATCGTCAAACTCATACCAAGCATCATTAACAGATGCTTCATCACCATCAATAGCAAATAAAAACTGACTATCACTGGCGAGGGCGATAACTACCTCCAATCCCCCGAGCATACTCTCATTTAAAGGAATATCGCTCGTGCCGTTAAACAGACCGCATGGAAGAGGCAGACAGAAGTCTCTATCAACAGCACGGAGAAGACCACCACCGCTGTCATTACCATCAGCATTATTACGATTTAAATGATATGCTGGTTCAATCCCAGCAGTAAGAGACCAGTTATTTAAAGCATCTGCGGAACTCGTGGAAAGTGGGAGAAAATTGGAGAGGAAATGTCCGTAGTGACGGATATTCTCTATTGTCTGCTGGTGTTTAATTGACCTTGTAGTTAGAGACTGGAATGCACCATAAACACCGAGCCTCGCATCAGTGGTTAATTCTTGGGAAGGAGCATCTTTATCATCATTCAAGTAACATCTAATTTTACCGGATATTCTTACAGAAGAAGGAATAAGGGTTGAATTAATTGCTGGGACTTGAAAGATAAGATTAGCAATACCTTTACGGAAACTCATGCGACCATCAGAAGTTTTATTAGACACTGGGATTTCTAAAAATCTATTAGACATCTTTTTATAATTTTATATATATAATAAATCTTTAAAAATTACGATAAAAAAGTTTAAAAAATTATGTCACTATCGAAGACAACTAAAAAAAACCATTTTAGTTAAATTATTCTTCATTCTGCATTTCTAACCATATTTTTTTTCTCAATCTTGAATTATGAGATGCAGTTGGTCTAATTATTTCTTGACATTCTAACCTCCAAGACTTTACATTTTTTCTATTCTTCGGTTTAGGGGGAAGCGTTGGATGTAATCTATAATCTTCATGTGAAAGCAATTTAGCAGTAATTCGGGGGTCTCCTAATTTAATCATACCTTTTTATAATTATGTTTATAAAATTATTTTATTTTAAATATTATAAAAAAGTTATGAGTTTAGTAATTACTGCGAATGAGATTAATAAATCAACTGACGAAGATGGAGTTCATCAAGCTCCTTATCAGTATAGAAATTACATGAAGCAGACAATGACACTACCGGAGGATTGTGAAGTAGCAGTTCAATCTGTTAAATATGATAGAGATGATACATTAACAATAAGACCGGGAGATACATGGTTTCAATCATATAATATTAATCTTAAAGGTTTAGATGATGGAAGGACGGAAGATGATACAACTGGGAAACCGATAAGATGCACTTTTGATGTTGATTTTAGTGAAAATATTTCATTAGAGAATATGGTTGAAGAGTTCACATTAGCACAGAGAAAAGGTTTCACTCATCCGGATATTTATGGAATAAGTGATGGAAAGGATATAACACCTATCACGAAAGCGTATGAAGACAGCAATAATATTTTTGGTGGATTTACTTTAAGGACAACTAACAGCACAACCGCAGAGGATTTAAATACGAGAAGCAATATGGTTAATTTTACCAAGATATATTTAGATGATGACCCCACATTAACATATACGAGTGGAACGAATACATTTACCGCTCCCGATGTCCCCGGTGCATCACCTAAAATAGATAATGTCGTTCAATTAACAGATTTACCCATGTCACATTATAAAGGGAACTTACGATGGGATATAGGAGGAATGTGTAAAGATACTACCAATTACTCTGTTGATAGTGCTGGGATTTTTGGTTTAGCTCGTAGTGTAAAAAGAGATAGGGATGACCCCGAGCCCTACCAAGCTCCCCCTTATTTTGATGAAAGTATCACCAATGCAAGAACACCAGTAGAAGCAACCGGCGGAGGACTACATGCAACACAGACACAATTTTACGATTACGCAATAGCATTCACACAGACGGAAGATGGGAGTGATGATTATTATTTACAAGTTATATGTAGTGGTGTGGCGACAGATGATGACGGAAATAAAAAAATTGTTAATCAAGAAATAGAATACTGGGGATGGACTGACCCATACCCATCTATATCACCAGCGTTTACTGAAAGATTTAATATGACAACTAATCAAGTGAGCGATGGAGAGGGTGGAACTACACCAATTAACCAATTTTTAATTAGAATTGAAGGAGAACAAGTGTTATTTTATTATCATAGAGGTCCTTTATCTACAAGTAACAATCCTCTTGATGATGTTGGTTCGGGGAGTGCATGGATTTTATTCTGTGGTTACTCCATGGGACAAGGTTACTATAACGCAACATATATCAAGAATATCCCTAATCCTATAAATCAGTGTAAATGGATGATGTATCCCAAGGTTTATATCTCCAATGATGATATTGATTTAGGAGGTGGAAGCACTAAAAAGGGCTCATTACAGATTACCGCTTATAGTGGTCGTATAGCACAAGGAGACGCCGAACAATATGGATATTTTGACACAGATACGGATTGGTGGGCTCGTATGTGGGAAGAGGAAACGATAGAAGAATGTGAAGATATAGAATTAAACAGACCCAAGTTTAATGATTTAACAAGAACAGATAATTTTTACGAACAACTCGCCACTATATCAACATCAGCAGTTTCAACATATAAGTTTATTTATATTTTAAGTGAGGATACAGAAGGATATTATAAGAACACTCAATCTGCGAACATGGATAGATTTTTAGGTTTTGAAGGTGTTAGTATTTTAGAACCGACATCTTTTGGAACTTCATACAATAGTAACAGAGGATATAAATATGACAGCGAGGTTGTCCCACCTCTTATCAGCGACCAATCTTTATTTATAAGGTTGGATAATTTTACACAGAAGACATCCAACGGAGCTGTCGCACGACCATCTAAAATATTGTTACATGTCCCTCGTTTTGATAATTCTGCAAGAGCACATGGGGACGGACTATTTTATGAACCTCATAACCTCGTATATGTAAAATTAAATAATCCTAACCCAGTTGTAATAAATGAGTTTGACATCTCCATTTGCAATGTAGGAGAAATACTTGCGAAGGATTTACAAGGACAGACTATCGTATGTTTACATTTTAGACAATCTCCAACTATTAAATTAAAGGATAGAGATGAACCACAATTCATCCAATAAATCTATTGAATAATTATTTTTTATATTTATTTTTCTTTTTTATCGTAATTAATAGAAAATTATTATATTTTATTAATTATAAATATGGATAAAATGCCGGTTGTTGAGGAATATGTTGAAGAAATCAATGAAGATAATGGAATTAATATGAATATTGAAGAAAATGAAGATGGAAATATTCAAGAAAATAATGAAAATCCACCATCACCTAAAATCAAGATGACGAAGGAGGAAATATTTGAGGTTTCATCTCCAAGAAATAAAAAAGTGAGTAATACCCCTATAAAAAATGAAGAAAATGATAAAATAGTAGAAAAAAAGACAAGAAAGAAAAGACCCCCCATGAGTGAAGAACATAAAGAGAAATTAAGACTTGCAAGAGAAAAAGCATTAGAAACAAGAAGACGCAACGCACAAGAGAAAAAAGAAATGAAAGAATTAGAAAAGAAAGCGAAACAGAAGAAAAAGGAAGAATTAAAAAAATATGTAAATGAGCCTCCGGAAGAAAAAAAGACAGAAGTGAAAGAAGTAATAAAAGAAGTTAATTATCCTACTTCAACAATTACGAAAAAAGATTTAGAAGAAGCACAATTAGAAGCAATCATGAAATATGAAGCAATGAGAAAACAGAGGAAGAAAGAAAAACAAGAGAAAGAAAAACAATTAAAAGAAAAAGAGAAAGTTAAACAACAGATTAATAAAATGGTCGCACCGAATAAAGTTTTCTACGGACAACAAGGATATTTTGATAATTGTTTTTAATTTCTATAAGTAAGTAATTGAATTAATCTAAATTGACATAAACGACAGAATAAGGATGCCGATTTAGATTAATATTATTATTTAAATAATTAAAATAAATAATAATCCTCTAAACTCGGTTTATGACAATTTAGATTAATCTGTATTATTTTCTATTTATATATATAAATGAAGTGGTTTATTGATTTATATATATGGGTTGTGAATAAAATGTATTGTTACAAGAAACAATATGAAGAGCAGAGAAAAATAAATGATACAATGTTATTATTAATAAAGGATTTACATGAAACTCATAAACAGATTGATAAATATGTAAGATTGAATGAAAAAAATAAAAATAAATAAAATATATTCTATATATATAAATGGAAGGAAAACGAGCTAAAAAAGTCCCCAAGGTTTTAAAGGTTAATGATGCATTGGAAACTAATAAATATAAACCAATTCATCCTCATCTCCCTCAACCTCAATTTTTATGTCTCTGTATTGGAAGCGTCCGTAGTGGGAAGACTAACTATCTCATTAACGCATTAAGAAATGGAGATGATTTTTATGGTGATGATTATTGGGATTATTATAAAATTATCTCTAATACGATAAACAATGACACCAAGGGAAAATATTTTAAAGATGCTTTTACAGATGTAGAAGACCATTATAGCGACAAGATGATACAAGATTTAATTAATTCACAGAAGAAATATGATAGAGAAGATATGCCGACCATGTTAATTTTACTTGATGACATCTTATCTCGTGATTTCAAGAAAACTAATGATATCAGTTATTTATGCAGTAAGTTTCGCCACTATGAGATGTCAATATTTTTAACAACACAATCATTTAGGTCTGTCTCCAATATCATTAGGAATAATGCTACTAATGTATTAATTTTTAGACAGAATAATCAGAAGGAGTTAGAAAAGATAAAAGAAGAATATAGCGAGTTATGTGGTAGTGAGGAATTATTTATGACATATTATAATCTCGCTCACGACCAACCATATTCATTTTTATATATAGACGGACAGACCAATCCAGCTCGTTTTTATCGTAGACATGAAACATTATTGGGAATAGGAAAAAAGAAGGTGATAGATGAAGAACCTAAACAGATGGACGATGATATTTTTTCAGAGGCGAAAGGAAAAGGTGTTAAAGAATTGAAAATGAAAAAACCTAATAAAGACACGGAAACACAAGATTTATATTTCGGTGGTAGTGAGTAAAAATTATGTTACTATCGAAGAGACCTTTTTTTTTATCATTTTATGAAAAGATTTTAAATATAATATTTATTATAAAATATGGGAGTAGATGTTTTCGGTTACGACAACGCAGTATCACAGATTAATAGTTTAAAAACAAGTGACTATGAATTACAGCAAGGAGTTCAAGATTGGAATAATACAATCCAACAACAATACAATAAGGATAAAGGTGATGAGGGAACTGCTGATGATGAGAGTTATGTTAAAGATTTAGTAGGAAATATTATGGGAGCCAATGGTTTAAATAATGCAATATCTAATCGTAAATCAAGAATAATGAATGATGCTAAAACTAAACTTGCAGAGATATTGCCGGAGAAATATAGTGCTGGATTTAAACCTCCCGAGGAACCGGAGGATGAACCGGATAATCCAGTTGAAGAACCGGAAGATGTTGGAGCAACACCATTAACCCAAGATGCCGAGGATAATGCTGATGCGTTGGGTGACATGATGGATGAAGGAAGCGGACAAGGTGGAGACGCAAGAGCAAGATTTCTCGCAGAAAGCACAGACGCAGACCCAAGAGGACAAGTTCTCGCGGGAGGTGGTGGGACTGGAAATGGTTTAAGTGCATATAGAAATGGAGGGACAGCAGACATGGAAGATGAGTTAGTCCAAAAGTTTAAAGATGCTGGTGGTGATTTAGATAAGATAAAAGATGAAGGAAAAACATTATTAGGAAAAACATTATCAAAAGTCTCCGGAGGTCGTTTAGGTGAGGCGGATGCTGAATTACTTGGAAAGGTTGGAGGAGCTGTCACCAATGGAACTATTGGAGGGATTGATTTAGTTGATGGTATTGAAAATGTAGCACACGGACAATCATTTTTCGGTAAGGGTTCATCCGGAGTTGATGATGTAGACAAGACACTCCAAATGGTCGCTGGTGCAAGTGATATTGTTGGATTAGTCCCCGGACTTGAATGGGTTGCTGGAATTGGTAATATTGCTGGGCTCACTGGTTCTGTAATCGGTGCTTTCGGAGACCATCAAAAAAATATACAGAGAGACCAAAATGTAGAGAATGAATTAACACAAAAGAAAGCGATGCCTACTCCTCTTGATGAAGGTGGTGAGGTTGCTGGTGTATCACAATCAACAGCAAGAGTGAATTAATCTAAATTGTCACTAACCAATTTTTTATTATTTTTTTATTTTTATTATTATTTTATTAATCCAAATTGACATCCTAATATTGTGGTTTATGTCAATTTAG
>CEPR01000191.1_pt1 | contig 12134 bp, 8 predicted proteins | sample 530431 | NCBI WGS metagenome assembly CEPR01 (sample SAMEA2620078, study PRJEB7988) | marine metagenome | isolation source: saline water (ENVO:00002010), including
ACCTTCTAGTTCTACTACTCTACCACCTACTGCAAACTTCTCACCACCCTGTGCGTGTGACTTGCCATGTACCATACCTCCATTCGCATACTCTTCTATCACGCCTCCATCTCCAAAAGAACTTTTAATAGATTTAATTAAACTTAGTGTAGATGCCATCGCAGATATTAAACCTACTACATTTATAATTTTCATCCACCATGGAGATTCTGCCGCAGCACTTGATATTGCTTTACCATACTCAGCCATTGCCTCAAAACTTTTTGCTAATGCTGCTGCTTGTGATATTGCTATACCTGCTTTTTTAACTGCATTTAAGTTTTCTTCTTCACCAGCAATGAAGATTAATTGATTGCCAATATCCTCCATTTCTTGAATCTTATCCGTTCTCTCTTTCTTTTCTTTTGCATCATCTTGTAGTTTTTGTTGAGCAGCCTTTGCCTCAGCGGCAGCCCTGTCACCAATCATTTTTAAATAATTGTCCAATATTTGGCTATTTATAGCGGTTACATCTTCACCATAGGCAATGTTAAGATTTTTCATGTTTTCAAGATGTGCTTGCTCTGCTTCAAATTTTCTATTGTTAAACTCTTCTTCTGTTATTAACCCATCTATTAAATTTTGTTTGTCATCATTTAATTCTTGTTGTAATGCTATTTTAAATGCATTTTGACTTTCTTTAAAATATTCCTTTTCTCTTTCTAAAGCCTCTTTTCTATCCTTCTCTTCTTTCCTTTTCTTTTTAGCCTCTGCTTTTTCTTTGTCTCTTAGTGCTTGTTGTTCTTTTTGAAATTGTTTTAAATCTGCGATTTCTAAGGCAGATGCTTCTTTTTTCTTTTGAACCTCAACTTCTTCTGCTAAATCTTCTATAGTTTTTTTTGTTGCTTCAAATATGTTCTTTCTTTCTGTAAGTCTTTTTTCTTCTTCAGTAATTTCTTGGTTATAAAAAAACATTCTTGCCTTACTCCCATCACCTGTTAATTCAACAAGTTTATCTTCTGATTCTTTTACATCTGCCTCTTTTCTTCTTAAAGTTTGCTTTAGAAGATGCATTTCTTCATGTAATTGCCTAGAATAAGTAGTACCAAACTCTCCTCTATCTTTAATTAGTTTTTTTGTTTCTTGTTTTGCAGTTTCCGTAGCATTAGTAAACATATCTGCTGCAATTTGGTCGCTATCCTTAAAACTGTCTGAAAATTCGTTTAATGTGAAAGTAAAGGTTTGAACGACATTTCTTAAAAATTTAGATATATTACCAGAACCTTCCATAATCGCTATCGTAAACCCTTCCCACGCAGATTTAGCAGTTATAAGGTCTCCTTCTAAGGTGTTAGCCATAATATCTGCCATTTCTTGGGCAGCACCATTAGCATCATGTAAAGCATCTGTCATATTTAGAATGGCGTCAGTTCCATTAACCATTGTCGCAAACGCTGCTACTTGCCTTATGTCCACAAGTTGCATAATCTCTTCGTTTGAAAGTCCTTCTGAATTTAATTGCTTTAATGCTTTTTCTAAATCTGCACTACTCTTAACTGTAAACCCTAAGTGTTGTGCTAAATCTGAAGATGAATCTTGCATTTTCAGAAATATATTTCTTAAAGATGTTCCTGCAATAGACGCCTCTATACCTGCGTCAGTTAATTTACCCATAACTGCTGTTGTACTCTCGATAGATATGCCAGCCCCTGCGGCAATAGGAGCAACCTTAGTCATGGATGTTTGAAATTTCTCTATATCTAAAGCAGAACTTGTAAATGCTACAGCCATTACATCAACTACTCTTTCAGTTTCTGATGCATCTAAATTAAAACCTCTTACTGCTGCTCCTGCTACTACTGCTGCTCTTGCTAAATCACTACCTGTTGCAGTTGCTAATCTTAATGTTGCTTCTTGAGCATCTAATATCTCAGAAGTAGTAAACCCTAACTTAGCAAAATTCATTTGTAAAGCCCCTACTTGTGAAGCAGTAAAGAATGTAGTCCTACCTAATTGTTGTGCTGAAGCATTTAGTTTCTTAAAATCCTTATCACTAGCCCCAGTAGTTGCTCTAACTTTAGCCATTTGAAACTCAAACCCCTTGAATGTATTTATTGCTGAACCAACAGCACTTGAAACCGCCCTAAAAGCAGCAACTGCCCCAGCAATTCCAGCAGCCATTTTTGCAAAACTCTTAGTTGTTGTTCCTGCTCTTTTCTCTAATCTTTTTAAGTCTTTCTCTCCTTGTACGACTACCTGTACTACTATCTTTTCTGTATTTGCCATGTCTTTATATATTAAAATGCTTTAGTAACATTTGCTTTTGTATTCTTTTTAATTTTTTCTGAAATCATATTTGCCACATCTACTCCTACAGATGGTGCTAGTGTTTCTGCAACTTTTTTGCTAAATTTATTTGCTACATAACCTGCAAAATTTGTTCTTCTTAATTTATTTCCTTCTGTCCAAAAAACATAAGGCTTACCATAATTATTTTTTAATTTTTTAAATATTGAAAAAGCAGAATTTAAAGGCAATCCTTTTGTGCTTACCCATTTTTGTATTTCTCTTAAATTAGGGGCTTTTGCAAATGCAGGATTGTTTACAGCCTTCCAATACGCTACAGATGATGTTACGTTTAAAATACTTACACCTTTTTTTATGATGTTAAATTTTAATCCTCTACTTAATCTACCTGTAGCATTATGCTTTTGTGCTTTAAGTTCATCTTGCAATCCCTTTCTTAGCATATCACCAACACCATGTAGCGTTCTATTTGTATGTTTAAATGCTTTCATTATGTGTTTAGTGCTTCGTTACCAAAACTTCTTCTTAAAACTTTGTGTGCATTACCACTTTTATCTTCTGCATATATTGGTGCAAGAAAATTTTCTTTATGCTGTACAGTTACATTGCAAATGCTTGCTGTTTGTGCTGAGGTTTCGCTTGTTGTAAAATACAAAACAAGAACATCATTAGCAGTTACAGCAGTAAAAGTAGAAGTGATTAACGCTGTGCTAGTTCTTGTAACAGGGTATGTTATAGTTTTAGTAGAAATTAAATCAAATGTATCTGATTTTGGAGAGTACACATTTACATATAAACTACCTGTACCTGTATGTATTGATGTTAAAACCCTAATTTCATATTCAGTTCCAGCGTCTAAAGACATCATTTGATAAGCCCCACTATAAGACGGATTAATCTCTCCCATTTGACCATTAAAAGTAAAAAGTCCATTTGCACTTGTTGGTGCTGTAGTTCCATTATAAGCCTCTCCTGTATCTGTATGATAACGCATCCATTGACCTGCTGAGGTTTGTGGTGCATTTACTAGGGCATCTATATGTGGGTCGGCTGCTGAAGCACTTACTGTATAGTCTGGGTCTGAAGTTAGTTGAGTCACATAAGAAAACGCATCCCCCCAGTTAACATACTCACCATTATAGTTATCTATTGAACTAAAAACCTCTAGTCCACTTATGTTTGCTATACCTCTTGAAGTTATATTTACTGTCATAATTTTTATTATATTTTACTATAGTGGACCTGTTGACAATGTGCCAACCTCTAAACCAGCGTTATCTTCAAACCCACCATAATCATAAATACCAACCCCCCAGTTACTTGGTGAGCCACCATTTCCAGTACCCAATGCAGGTGTTGATGCTGCAAATCCACCTAATTCTAGCCATTGAACTAATTCTACTTTTGTAGTTTTGTTGTCGTTTGGAAAATAATCTATAACTCTGTTTATTCTCCAATAAACACCATCTATATATACTAATTTTCTAAAGTCTAAATTTACTATATCTGAAATCTTTAAATCAATATAAGCAGTCCGAACTCTAGGGTTTAACACCATCATTTGAAACATATTTTTATAATAAGTCTCATAAAGCCCTTTTCCTGCTTCTGGAGACCCATAAGTATCGGTAGCAGGGTCATAATTCTTTCGCCACACATTACCATATGATAAAACAGGACTGCTAGTGCTAAACCTGTCAATAGATGTTGCTTGTGGATAAACGCCACCTAAATAATAAGGTGCACCTATAGAACTAGATGATGGCGGTGGATTGGCTGCCGCAAAAGTTGAGCCTTGAATTAAGTCAAGATTTCCATTAGCCCATGTTTGTACGTCAACAAATTTTGTGCTTGCAGTTTGAGTTTCAGTTAAAGTTGGAGAGTATTTATTCCAATATAAAAGTCTTGGTTGAAAATCAAATCCTTTTGGAACACTATCTCTACTAGAGGCATCGCTGCTTTTAACCTCCCATAAGCAACCAGAATAATGAGGGTCACTAGAATATGTGCCTTGCGTGTCAAAATCTCTTCCATTATAAGTACCTGCAAAAAATGGATTTTCAAAAATACTATCTCCCCTTTCAAACTCAGAAGGCAGTTCTTCTATGTATGGGTATTCATCTTCAACCCCCTTAAAGTACGCTAACCCTCTATGTTTTACCTGTGCATCTTTTGAATCACTTTTGTATTTGTAAACAACATTTCTTTTTATGTTGTTTTTTATAAAGTTGTCATTTATTTGTTTGCTTCTATCCAACTTTGCTGTCCAATCTAAAGCCTCTCCATAATTTTTGTAAAAATCATTAAAAGGTTCTATTGTAACAACTTTGTTTAATTGGTCAGTAGAAATTTTAAGATTAAAAGCGTGAGCAACTCCCTTAACAAAATCTATTTGTTTATGTTGAGGCTCAATCACATCTTTTAAATCATAAGGCTGACCAAAATAAACTACCTTAGGGTCTAGACGTATCTCAAACAAACTAGATGCTTTTGCAGCAAAAAAATGGTCAAGTTTTACAGCAAAAAATGTACCATCAGTTATCTGAACACCAAAAGTTAATCTAATTTTATCACCTTTATTTAAAAACAAACTTCCATCGCTACCAACGTCTATATCATAGTGTGATTTATAAAGTTCATCAGGTGAAGACGCTGACCCTGCTGGTTTAGTTGCACTAACCTTGTTCAAATTTTCATAATTTGTTGGATGATGTGTTTGTTGTGAAGATTCTAAAATATTCCAAGATGTTTGTCCTACTGTTTGAACTTCAAGGTTTATTGCTGATTTTGTTTCAAATACATTTTGGGCAGATAGACCTGTTGAACGAAAGACTCTTGCAACCCTGCTCTTAATACCTGTTAGTTGAATAGTGTAGTAGCCATACTCACCAATAGTTATTTCATTTGTACTTGCATCTAAAGATGTACTTGCCTCTAAACTTATGTTAAGATTACTTGTGCTTAAATCAACCTCTTGCCTGCTAGAGCCTGTTAAAAATTTTTCTGGAAAATCATTTCCTCCTGACGTATTTAACCTGCTAATACTAGCAACAGAAAACTTACCTATAGTATTATCTGAAATTACATTTTCAAAAGGAACTCCAGCAGCATTTACAGTATTTGGTGGATTAGTTATAGCGTTGATGATAGAGTCTGTAGAACTTGTCACTCCATTAGTAAGTGTTGATTCAAAAGAGTTTTTCTGGTAAAAAGCATCAGCACTTTCGTTGTTTCTTTTAAAGTTTGGTAACAGCCAAACTAATTTTTTAAACATAGACTGATTCATAAAGTCTGAAGATATGCTATATCCTTGAGCCTGAAATATTTTTTCTAAAGTTGTTTTTACAAATATCGCTGGTCGCCAATCTGATTGAGGTAGAGTGCCAAAAAGGGCATTAGAATTATTATACCCAGCATAACTTGACGAACCAAAATTGTTACCACCTCTCATATAAAAGTCATTTCTGGTGTCAAACAATTGTATTGTTTTATCCTCGCCACCCATATTATAATCACCATAAGAAACTATAGGGTAAACCATCGCAGGTGCTGACGCATTTGTAGCCTCATCACAGTCTGCGTATTGCCAAGTAGCCATAATTTTGGTTTTATTGTACTGTAAATCTTCATAGGTACTTCCCCAGTCAAGGTCTTTAAGGTAGCCATCTGATACTGATTTAGCCCACCCTAAATTGTTACCAAAATAAACACAGTCATAATAATCTGGTGTTTTACCATGAGCACCAACACCCTTGACTCTTAAGTTACCTACTAGCGAATAAAAATCATTAACAAGTATTCTACATGGCATCTCTCTAGTTGCAGATTTTTTTTGAGTTAATATATACTCAAGGTCATCATTATAGTTAGGCAAATCAGTTGTCTTAGGGTCGTATATGTGTTGAAATATGTTATTGTTGTTTTTTGTTGCAGGTATTTTAAATGTTTTGCTGTAATCACCAGTAGTAGCAGTTATATCTCTAATGTCAGATATTTGAAAGGTTAAGGCTAGAGGAAAGTCTGTATGGTCAGTTACATCTAAACTACCTACAATACTGTTTTTCCAATCAATGCCACTCATTTCTGATACGTGTATGTAGTCTATCTCACCATCCCAATTATTTATACAGGCAATACTTAATTTATCTGTATTTGAAGACCCCTGAACCCATTGATATGTTATGAAACTGTTGCCAATTTGACTATGGTTAAAGCCATTAGCACCACCTGCCAAGTGATTTGCTAGAATTATACTTCCCATTGTTACACCAGCAATTGGCATTTTTATTTGGTATGTTTTACCCTGCTCAAAAGTAATATTTGAGTATTGCAAGTAGTCAACAGCATTAACATTAGTTCCATGACTTGCCTTTCCCCCTGATATAGTCCAAGCACTAGCAGGAACAGAAGTCCAATCAGTTGAGGTGCTAAACTCACTATTAGAAATCATTTCATTCCCTCTAACCTGTCCAAAAGTATAATCTAAAACTTCTATCTTTACAGCCATATTTTAATTTCTTTGTGTTATAACCTTATGAGACAACGTGTATTCTATGTTAAAACTAACCAAGCCTCTTTCTTGATTTACAGTTTCAACATCGCTATTTGTTATTATTACTGGTATATATTCTTTTGTTGATGGTCTTAGATAAGAATTTCTTGCGTTTCCCTCACTTGTAGCATCTGTATCCATCTCTATCCACACATTAGGGGACAACATCATTTTTGATAGCCACTTAGCATCTACATCATTTAAAGGCTCAGTATAAACACTTAAAGTTTTTTCTGCATTTACATTTAACACTTCCCTGCCGCCCTTATATATATCACCACCTCTCATTGTGTCTGAATGATAATTAGTGGTAGGCGAAATAGTAGTAGATGAAAAACTTGGACTCGTTCCTGTCCTTTTTTTATCCTGTTGGTACCACGTTCTATCTGTGCTATTTCTTTCTATTATGCCCTTACCTATAGAATAACCCTCTGCAATATTTCTCTTGCAAGTATAACTGTCTGTAGACCCTAAATCATTAAGCCAATGAAACCTTACAAACCCATAAGGTATTTTTGCATCTTCCCTATCTATAGAATAATATCTATATTCAGATGTTCTTCTTGAGGGTTCAGTAGTGTCGTGAGGAAACCTTACGAGGCTAACTCTGTAGTAAACTGTTGATGCTGTTATTGGAGTGCTTGTACCATACGGAGACCAATGGCTAGCAATAGTGCCAGAACCACCAGAGTTATAAGTTTTTAAATTAGCCCCATTATTTATATATTCTGGAGATATATTTTGTGTAAACATACCATTTTGGTCTTCTGCAAAATAATCATCACCAGCATCTACCACAATTAAATTATCTTCAAAGTCACGCACATAAAACTGATTTTGTGTACTGCCACCAGCAGTAAATGTTTCTACATACATACCCATTGCTCTTACCTTGTCATCGCCAGACCCTCCTATGTCATCTGAATCTGCTTTTCTTATGTAAAAGTTTAAATACTCAGCCTCTTCATTTATTCTTATTGGTTTTTTTACAGGCTCAGAAGAGTCAGCAGAAAAGTTTTCATACCTAGACAAAAACTTGTATGCTTGATATGTTGAACTTGACGAACTATCTTGCATTATATAATCGTATAGATATAGTTTGTCTTGTTCAAATTGATGTACGCTATTTATATATGAAACTACTTCTGATGTTTCTATGTCGTCAGAGTCAGTAACCTCAACTATTTGTCCTGAAGCATTTATAATATATGGGATTGCTTTAACCCTTGCTCTTATATATGTCCCATTTAATGAAACATTAAAATCACTTATCGGTTGACCACTTGTAGACTGTGTGTTTGACAAAACATTGTCTTGCATTATAGCCCCCCCATTCATTCCACCATATTTAGTGCTTTGCCAAGTCCCCTTGCCTATTGGGCATAGGCTGTATGATAGTTGGTCTGCAATTATTTGTTGTATGTCTATTGTAAATCTATGATTAAAAGCAGCAGTTTCACTGTCATATTTTTTGTTTACAATATCTCTTGTCTTACAGATAGTTGCTATTGTTTTAAAACTACCATCACCTTTTTGTATTTGAATGTTAAATTTAATATACACAACATCTCCATTCGCACCAGAATATGCCGCTGCGGAGGGCTCATCATCCTCTTGTAGCGCTGCTTTTGACCACACGATTTGGTATCGTAGTGGGCTATTTGCACTTTTTAAATAATTGCTTCTACTAGAAAAAAAAGTACCAGCCAAATCACTACCAGTAAAATCTAATGGAACAATACCCCATTTTACACTTCCATTTACACCTGCCATATCTTAATATATTTTATATTTTAAATTTAGATAGCCCACAACATCATTTATCTCTGCATCTGTTAATGCTCTATCATAAATTATTAATTCGTTAAATTGTCCGCTTAAAAAATTTGCCTCACCATTCCTACTTCCAATATAAAAGGTTGAATCATCAAAACTTCCAGTAGAAGTGGTGTCAGTTGCTATTGCTGATTGCTGTGAGTGCTTATTATAAAACAATGTTTTAAAAGAATCATGCGTTCCACTATAAGCCCCATCTCTTCTAATAGCACATATGTGTGGCGTACCTATTATACCATCATCTACAACTATATCATTTGACAGAGTTTGTGAGCCAGCAATCGTGCAAGAAGTTTGCAGTCTTGTTGCAACGCTAGAGTGCATTTTAATTATTATTGACGCAGAAGTGTGTTCATAATGGAAAACATACTCTCCAACAGCACCAAATTGACTTACCTCAAAAATTGTAAAACTGTCTGAAATCACTTGTAATCTATTGGTAGAAGTTAGCGTTTCTGAAGTCCCATTAAAAGACAAATACGTTTTGTCGTTAGCACCATCATAGCCAATCCTTAGCGGCTGCTTACTTGCAGTTTCTTGTACTAAAGTGGCAGGAACAGCATACCCACTTCTGTCACCTAAAGAACTTAATTTTTTAGTAGCAATATTAAATGTAGCGTTGCTATCTGCACTTAACCAGCCAACTAAACTAGAGTAGTCTGTTGGGAAATTAGACGTAGGTCTAAAGCATTTTGTAAAGCCACTCATTGTAAAGTTTAGTTTTATTTGAACTAATCTGTCATTAGCCACTTCTTTTACTCTTTCTATCTCTATGCTTTCATCATTTAAGTATGCTGTTACTGTTACGTCTTGATAGTTTTTTAAAACTAAGTCTAGCCACTCGTTTGCTAAATCTTGCAAATTATCCCATCTTTGTTGTAAGGTCACTACTGATTGTGATGCTTGAGAATATAAGTTGTAAAAATTTATTTCAAAAGAGTATAATTCTCTTCCCTCATAAATAACTGGTATAGTAGACTCTGGTGGTTGTATGAGCATGAGTGGATATTGTATGTCGTGGTCTTGGTTTACCTCGCCTTCATAACCAAACTTAACATCTCCATAAGACCATTTGCTCTCAAATACTGTTATTATGTCTGTTAATCTTGTTACTGCCATTATTGTAGTGTTATATTGTTTTTATTGTGTATTTTTTCTTGAACAGCAACTTCATAGTCATTTTTAGCAGTATTCCAACTTAAATAAGTTAAAACCTTATATAAGTCAGTTTTCTTAACACTATCTACATGATTTAATCCATCCATTTTAAATACTTTTTTTTCTGCCACCATATACAGGCTATTTAGCCATCCATATGGTTTTATGAACTTGTTGTAGAGTCCAATTGTAGAAACTCTGTTTTTGCCTGTTCCAACTCCTCTTCTGTTTTCCCCAAAAACATTTGGAAAGTCCTTGTTAATTTTACGCTTTGCATTGTCAAAAAAAAACTGAACTCCCAAACGATGTCCATTGTCAATTTTTTGAATTTATCTGTTTTGGAGGGGATAACATCATCTTCATATTCCTCATCTGCTCTTCTGCATAATATTGCCATTTGCTCTGGCAAAACATCAAATCTGCCATGCTTCATCATTTCTATTGTGCTATCTAAGTGTGTGGACTCAATATAATCACCAAAAGTGTTTCTTCTTAAAAATTCTTTTGGAAAAAAGTACACTTCATCTTCAAACTCAAATCTATCGATGCCTTTTGGCTTATATTCTTCTAATGCACCAGAAAAAGCAGTAATAGCAGAATTTACGCTGTCTAAATCTAATTGTTCCATGTCATTTTGAGATAATCCAGTTAAATACATAAAAATATCTCTATTTAACTTTAAAGACTCTACTTCTGAGTGTTCTGGCTCAATAATATTACCTTCTTCATCTTTTTTGTTGTATTTATTGATAATTGCATATAAACCACACCAATATTCTAAAGTCATGTCTTTCCATTCTGTTGGGACGTCATATTCTTTGTCTTGAATTTTAATTTGTATCATTTTTTAATTATTAGTTAACTGATTATTAAAAATATCTTTCAATATTTGCTTTTTTTCTGTTTCGTCTATTAACACATCTGCTAATTCACTTGTTATGTTCTCACAATTAAATCCAATCTCCTCTAAACTTTTTTTTAGTTCTGAGTCGTTTTCGCCATCTTTTAGTGCAGTTAAAAAACCAATAGAAGTATAAAACAACATATTTGGTATTAAAAACAAAAATTCTGCTACAGCCCCCTTCTCGATATTGCTTTTATCTATCATGGTAGCGTGAAAATTGTTAGAGTATAGGTATATTGAATTTAGTATAGTTAAAAAGTCTTGATACTTGCCAGTTTCTGTGTTTTCAGTAGCAAAATACATTAATTTTTTAATTGTTTTCAAATAACCCTCTATTATTTGCTCATGCTCGTCATTTAGGTAAATAATCTCAATATCTTTCATAATTTTTTGATAATTATTCAAAACTCAACAAATTTACACTCATTACTCTAATTTTTTTCATAATTTTTAAACAAACTGAAAAATTAATTGAAATAAACGATTTTCCCTGTTCCACTACCCCAAATCTCCTTATTTACCGCCATAACTAAGCAATCCACCATATCATCATGCTTTGCTGAGGGAAATTTAGTTAATTGGTCTAAAAACTCTTCATTCCACTTGCCACTAAGCAAACTTACTCTACCGCTTTCTAAAGATGCACTAATATCACTTACTCTTGCTACTTTGTCTTTAGTTGGCGGCTTATCTTCTTTTACATTTAGTCCAGTTTCTCTTACTAATGTCTGCACTATAGACTTACCAGACGCTTTTGGCTCTACATATATTCTACTTTTATTTGTGTAACCATTCTTTTTTACCCACTCTGGTATAAACTTTACAAGTTCTGGAAACTCTTTCCTAACATTTACACAGTCTACTATTTGCCATTTGTTCTCTACGTAAGTATATGCTAGTAGTGCTGAGGGGTCATTCTTTTGATTTGCAGTATATGCTGGGTCTATAATAAAATTAACTGTTGCTTGTTCTTTTCTAAATCTGTCTATCTTAAACCAATCTCTATGTATCATACCACTATCTAGGGGTGTTGGCGTTTGTTGTAGTTGTCCAGCATAGCCATAAGTACCCAAAGCGTTTTTATAATCATCTAAAACTTTTTGACTAAATCTTTCTTCCCAAAACAAACCATTTTCTTTGTTATAAAATTGAACTAATGATTTTGGTTTGATATTACCATCATGACTTGTTGCAGGTATGCATATGTGTTTATAACCAAGTCTTGTTTCTTTGTCTAACAAGAATCCACTTAAATCTTCTTCATGTACTCTTTGCATAATAATTATTCTCACTCCAATATCTGCTTGATTTAATCTTGAGTAAAATGTTGTCCTATACCACTCATTTGCATTATCTCTTTCTGTTGCTGAGTTTGCCATTTGTGGTGATAGAGGGTCA
>CEPR01048820.1_pt1 | contig 11974 bp, 9 predicted proteins | sample 530431 | NCBI WGS metagenome assembly CEPR01 (sample SAMEA2620078, study PRJEB7988) | marine metagenome | isolation source: saline water (ENVO:00002010), including
CAATGTGTATATCAAAGAAACGCCTCATGGTCTGTTGGTTTCTAAGAAGAAGGGTGAGCGACACTTCTTAGTAATTCCCTGGAGTAAAGTCGTTCAAATACAAAGCGAGGATTGATTATGGACTTGGATAGTATTGTACTGTATGCGTTAGTGGCTGCTTATGTTGGTGAAAAAGGTTTGGCTCTTTACAAAAGAGTTATGGCTGATGGAAAAATAACCCTTGATGAAATCGAGGAAATCATTGAAGAAGTTACTGATATAGCAGAAGATGCAAAAGAGATGATAGAAGATGGCGAATGATGTTGAAGAAAAAATAGAATCTCTTGATGAAAGAGTGCGCTTGCTTGAACAAGCGGTATTTGAATTATCAACAATGGCTAAATATCTTAAGTATGCTTTCTTTGCTATGTTGGCTTCTCTCGGAATGGATGCTCAGGTGATGATGTAAAGATGACTTATTATTGCTCTACTGCTGATGTTGCTGACCGTATGGGACTTAGTTCTCAAGAGCGTTTGGCTGCAGCAACAAGATTGACAGGCGCAATCCGTAGGGCTACAATTGACATAGACCAAGAATTTTTTTCAAGGGGTCGTGATGAACCAAGCAAGGCTACTGCAGAAACAACTTTATCTTCTTCTATTACTGCTGGGGCAACTACAATTACAATAGGAGCTCCTTCTTTGTTTTCTTCTGCTGGTTCAGGAAATGTTGATGGTGATACTTTTCAATGGACTGGAAAGTCAGGTAGTGATTTGACGGGAGTTACAGGTATTTCTTTTGACCACAGTGCAGCAGTATTAGTGCAAGAAGGTGAAATAGCACACATTATTAGAGAAATTTGTGCTGACTTAGCAGCTGGTTATATCTATGAGGACCAAGCAGTTTTCGGTGATGGTAAAGACCTAAGAGCAAATACCTTCCGCAAAAGAGGTACTGAAGCACTTAACAGAATTGCTCATCACGGAGGAATTAACTAATGGTTATGACCGTTTCAGAGGCTTTGGGCGAATCCTTTAACATAGCACAATATATGTCTAAGGTTCGTTCTTTACCTGATGTATCTCCAAGAGATGCTGCTTTGGTTGATGGTGCTTTTAAAGACCAAATGAAAAGAGTAGTGTCTGGTAAACAGGGGGCTATGATGATTAAGTGGAATTGGTCTCAACTTAAGAAATTTATGAATCAACTAACCGAATCGGGTCTAAAGAAAACATTTGCTTTGGCTACTGCTCATGCTGCTCGTTTGAGCACAACAGCAACAAAACTTCTTTTACAAAAGGGAGAAGGCTACCACAAAAGGAGTCCAGGAATACGAAGTCCATTTATCCAAGCAAGACTTAAGCGTGATACTACAGGAATGTCAATTTACAAGTTAGTAGGAAAACACCTAAACTATGACTTTGATGTAGAAAAGGCAAGATTTATAGGTTTTGTTGGTAAAGATATGTCAACACCACTAACAGGTTCAAGAGGCGCAGATTTAGCACCTCTTGTTGAAGGCATAAAAACAGGTAAAAGACCTATGGCTCCAATGTTCCCCGTAGCAGCAAGTGTCAATTGGAATCCTTCAAAACCAGAGTGGAGAGAATCACAAGCAGCCAACGACTTAGAAAACTTTTTTCAAATAGCGATTGATGAAAATAACAAAACCAAAATGAATCCCGTTAGAAGAGTAAGACCTGTTCCGTTTTTAGAACAATGGAGTGTTAGGACTACAAGTTTAACTATGGATAAATTTATGGAGTTGATGTTAAGATGAGTGTAGCAGGACAAGGAGTATCTTGGTCGCATAGACTAAATGGAGAAGACCCAGCAAGCCCTTTAGGGCATAATCAAGGTTCTTGGGACACAACAGTAGCAGGAACAGTAGATGGCGACTTTTGGAAAATAAGTGCTTCTGGATATAACACAATTAGTACTGCGAATTCAGGACTTACTATGATAGTTTCTTTAAAGTATGGTGCGTCAATACCGCCCGCTGGAACAATCTTGGCTTCACTTGATAATGGCGTAGGAGAAATCATCGTTAAATCAACAGGAAACACTACTTCCTTGACAATAAGTGCTTCTGGTACTAATGATGCAATACTGCCGGATTTAGACCTTACACAACCCTTTTTCTTTAGGTTAACTCTTGATAACCAACATGGTAGATTTTATCCGTTTGATATGGAAGAAACTGAAACCGGAACAACACTATACATAGAAAGAAACAGTACTGCCAGCACATCTCAAGTATCATTTGGTTGCAATGCCGGAGAAGTTTTGTTTGGTAATGTGTATTATACAAGTGATGGGGCGTTTTCACCATCTGAATTAGCACCTTCTATTTGGACTACTGATTTGCTGGTTAGAAACGGTTATAGAATTGTTGAGGTGTTGAAAAATTCAAAGCGTATGTATCTTAAGACATTTGTTGAAGATGCTTCTATAATATACGCTCATGACTTATCGCCTGCAGTAACTGCAAGGCTACAACCTCCTACAATTTTTGTAGTAGTGCCTTCTCTTACAACAAATATTGAAGCGTTAGGCGGTGGCGTAGTTTATCATGATTATCAAGTTGAAGTGTTTGTGGTGACTCGAGCAGCCGATTATAGATATGCTCATAGATTGTGTGCTGAAATATCTGGTGAAGTAGTTGAAGAAATATACCTAAGAACCGGACAAGACGACAATAAAGACGCAGTAGTGGACTTTTCTTCATCAATTGACATGAAGTTAGAAGAAGATGAAGTGATTTGTGTAAATCATCATACATTTAAGTTTAGGCGCAGAAGCAACTATCGCAAGAGATAACGCAGACTTTAAGTGTGGCTGACTGGTGAACAGTGAGTATTAGGAGTTGTCTATTATGGGAGACTTTGACCAGCGTTATGTATCAATCGAAAAAGAATCAACTTATGGAACAGACCCAAGCAGTTCACCTGTATTTGGCGAAATTGACGATGAATCATTTAAACACATTTACGAAACTATGGTTCGTGAAGATATGTCTAAGTATGGTGCATCAAAGGTGGTTCGTGGTAAAGAGTATTGTGAAGGTTCTTTGAACACCGTTATGATGACCGACCCATTTACTGCTACTATGATTGCTGGTCTATTCGCTACCGATACAGTAACAACAGGTACTCCTAATGTTCACTTGCTTGAAGAAGGAAATCTAACAACTGACTTTTACCCAACCTTTTCTATACACATTGGTAGAACAGCCAGAGACCACATCTTTACAGGTATGTCTGTAAACAAAATGTCTGTGTCTGCAAGCGTAGGCGACTTTACTACTATGTCCTTTGAATGTCAAGGAAAGTCTGAAACTACATCACAAGCAACTATGCTAACCCCAACCTTCCCAGACAACGAACCATGCTACTACGCTAACGCAGAGATTTTCTTTAACGGCAACGCAACAAAGTCTGCTGATGTAAAGTCTTCTGACTTTGAAATCTCAATCAACCGTGATTTGGACTCTGGTTTCTCTATTGGAAACTTGACTCTAACACAGGCACCACCTGTAACTCGTAGGTCTATTAGTGGGACTATTGAATTTAACAACCCAATGTATGCTGCTACTGCTGACGAACCTTTCTATGATGCTTTGACTCAAGTTGGTGGTGTAAGCGGAACAACCTTCATTTACGATTCAACCGTTGTTGGTACTCCAGCACTCCGTATGAAGTATATTGAAACAACAAATGCTGACATTACCTTTGATTTCTTTAAGGTTGTATTTGATGCACCTGAAACATCTGTTTCTGGAAGGGAACATCAAACAATGACAACCCCATTCTTTGCGCTGTTTGATAACACAAACGACTGCATGGTTAGTTGCACAATTAGAAGCGCAACTGCAGGCGCATACATTTGATTAGTATTAGTGTCTTTAAGACAAAGTTTAGTTTAGTAGCGAAGTGAAAAAAATGCCAGTAATGAAAAAAGAATTTGAGTTCGGAGACGACGAGACAGGAAAAATAAAAGTCGTAGTCCGTCAAGCCAGCGGTTTAGATAGAATGAAATGGGAAGCAGCTCAAGGCCGAGCCTTAAGAAAATTTAGGGAATACGGGACTGATGTAGAAAATTGGACTGAAGAACAACAGAACAATTTTGTTGAATACCTTGATGAAGAAAATGTCGGTGTTGAAATGCAAATTACCGAGTGGATTCCTAAATGTATTGTTGAACCAGAAGACTTTGACTTAGGTATTCTAACCTCTAACGAACTCAGGCAACTCTTGTTGTTTGTAAGGGGTGATACCGCTGATGGTGCTGTCCCTTTGGTCTAATTTACAAGGTAGCCCCTGTCTTGTGTCAGGCCTACAAAGGGGTCTTACCTTCAGATTTAGTAGTAAAATACTGCGAACCAGGCGGTTATTACCGTATGGAATTAGATTTAGCAGTAGCAGCAGAAATGCAAGACCAAATAGGCGAAGCATCAGAACGAGCCAAGAAAAAGAAGAATACTGGTTCAAAAGACGCTCGAAGTGCTTGGGCGAAACGCAAGCAAAAGAGAGAATCCATACGGAACGGTTAAACGAATATGAGGTTCTTGAGTATTAAGAGGGAGTGATAGAGTGGCAACCACAGGCGCAGCAATGGTAATGTTTGAAGTGGTTGGTTCATTTCAAGCAAAGCGATTGCTGTCCGATGCAAGGGCGCAAATGAACATCATGAACGCTATCATGCTTAATGGTCTTTCCGGTATTTTTCAAGCAGTAGACCAAATTACTGAACAAATAGACGGCATGGTTGATGCTACTGTCCCACTTGCACAAGAATTTGCACAGGCTCGTATTCAATTTGACAAGTTTATGGGAGAAGCCGAAAATCTTGAAGAAGTCAGAGAAGATATAAAGAAAATAGGTTTAGAATTTGGATTTACTGCTGATAAGGCTCTTGAGGCTGGTGCTAAGATGGCTCAGCTCAAAGATGTAGTAGGTGGTGAAGGTTCAGTTGTTGCTGCTACTGAAGTTGGTATTAAGTTTGCATTGATTGGTGATATGGAAACTCAAGATGCTATGCAAAAATTAGTGAATTTGCAACAGCAGACCGACTTTATGTTTGGTGATTTGACTCAATCCCAAATAGAAGCAATGAATGCTGAACAAAGAGCAAACCTTGTTAGGGCAAATTCAATGAAAGTTTTGACACAACTAAACACGGTTGAAAACAGATCTGCTGCTACAATGCAACAAATTACCTTCATTATGAATCAGTTTGCAAGTCAAGCGAATTTAACAGGCGAATCTATTGCTGACATGGCTGCAAATGCGGCTGTATTAGTAGAGTCTGGTGAAGAAATGGGTAAAGCAGGTAGGGCTTTGCGTATGATTTATGCTCGTCTTGGTGCTAACACTAAAGATAATAATGATGTTTTGGCTCAATTTGGAGTTAGCGTTAAAGATACAGCAGGTAATCTAAGGCCACTATCAGACATTACTGCAGACTTGGCTGAAAAATTCCCAGATTTGACAGAAGCAGAACAACAGCATATTGCTCAGTTAGTTGCTGGAAATGACCACTATGTAAGATTTATCAAGTTGGTTCAAGGTTCTGAAAGACAACAAATATTGGCTACTCAGGCTTCTCTTGGTCTATCTGATGCTCAAGAAGAAGTTAATATTAAAATTCAAGACCAAGCAAACCAATTAAAGAAACTGCAATCAGAATTAAAGAATACACAAGCAGAAATGGGTAGTGCTTTTATCCCAGCACAAATGAAGGCTACTCAAGCCCAAATATCATTCAATAAGGCAATAACCGACCTATACACAACAGGTACTGACCCAATGGGAGAATTAGGAAAGGACTTAAAAGCCATATCAGATTTAGACTTTTCTAATTTTAACATTATTGATACTGCTATGGGTTCAATAGTAAAGGGTGGTATAGACTTTGCATTTGCGTTCCAAAGGGTGCAAAAAGTGTTGGGGCCTGTAGTTGAAGCGATGATTAACATTAAGTCCTTGAGCGTAGCCATACAAACGCAGCAAACGATAATGAGGGCTATGCAAGGCGAACAATTAGTAAATGCTAATATCTACAATCAAGCAGCACAATCTCAAGCATTGACAACTGAATTGGCCTTCCAAGAATTACATGCTCGTGAAAGAATAGGTCAAGCAGGAGCATTAGCACTACAAATAGCAAACGGAGAAAAAAGTACTCACGACCAAAAATTAATTTCTATGCACGCTCAAAATTCTGCTGCTACAACTCTTAACGACCTCGCAAAACAAAGACACAATTTGGCAGCTCAAATAGGTAATTTAGAACAAAATATGCTTAATGTTGTTCAACAAGCAGATGCAGCTCAAAAGAATATTAATGCTACTATTAGAGCAAGAGCAGCAGCAAGTGCTACATTGTCAGCACAAGAATTACAAGTGCTTGGTCAAAAAGTTTCTTTGCTAACTAACGAAGCAATGCAAAGTCAAATAAAGATAGAAACTATGAAGAATGAACATGCTATGGCGTTGGCTACTGTTCAAGCAGGAAATGTAAAAGTTAGGAACGCTTACAAAGAAAAAGAATTGTTAGAAGAATTAATCCAACTTGGATTTATTGAAAAAGAAACAGTAACTGCTCTACAACAAGACAAAAGAAGGTCATTAGAAATTGATAGACAGCAATTACAAATAGCAAGAAATAACATTGCTTTAAGAGCATTAGAAGCAGAATTAGCAGATGAATTAGGGATTCAACAACTTGGTAATATGATTCAAAGATTAGTGCAAAGCCAATTGGCTAATCAAGAATTAGGAAAAAGTATTACTTTAACAGAACAAATGAATTCTCTTGGTGAACAAGAAAGACTTATAATAAATTCAGTTACAAGCGGTAAATTCATAAAAAATGAATTGACTGATGCTGAAGTAACTGCTCTACAAGTTTTGCTACCGTTATTAAAACAACAAAACATAACTTCAGAAGCACAAGCACAAAATCTATATGAAATTATTTTGGCTCAAGTACAATACAATGCTACTCAAGATGTATTGATGCAAAAGCAAATGGCTACAAACGCTTCAATGACTAAATACAGCGCTCTTTTGGGAGGTGCGTCTGGACTAATTACTTTATTTGACGATTCAACTAAAGGTGCTAAAGCAAGTATGGCGTTAATGGTGCCTGTAATGATTATGAGCACAATACAAATGATACAAATGACAAATAGTATGGTAAATCAAGCAACTCAAGCAGTTAAAGGCTCTGTTGCAAATACAGGTTATGCCTTTTCGTTTAAGGCTGTTGGTGCAGCAGCATCTCAAGCAGCAACTGCTGTTAAAGGATTTATGGCCAGCACAGGCGTTGGTCTTATCGCTATTGCTGCGATTACCGCTGCAGTATATATGTTTAGTGATGGTTCTGAAGAAGCAGCAGCATCTATTATAGTGATGAATAATGCTATGACAGACAGTCTATCAATTATTCAAGATTTACAAAGCACCGGATTAGATGAAACTTTATCAGACATACCAATAGCAGTTCAAAGTGCGCTTGAAGCAGCAGGAATTAGCGACTTTGCTAATATAGCACAAATGAACATGGCAGAATTAGAAAATGTTATAGCAATAACAGCAGACGAAATAAAAAGACTTACTGAATTAGCAGGTGATGGAGAAACAGTACAAGAAAGGCTATTTCAAACTCAATTAGATGCTGCAAATAAATACATAGGAGCATTGAAAACTCAAGAAACTCTTTTGATTTCACAATTAGCACTATCTGGAGATTTATCGTCATTGAATGAAAAGAATTTAAGAATGTCAGGTGATAATGCTGCAAGCGTTCTTCAGCAACTTGAAAATGAATTCGGAGATGACTTTGGGGACATAAACGCAAGAGGATTTTTTGGATATTCAAGAGGGGACTTAGAAGATGATGTAGGTAAGTCAGCACATGATGCTGCTGGTGCTCTTATTTTTGCCTTTGAACAAGAATTAGGCAAAGAAATGTCAAGAGCGAACATAGAAGATTTGCTTGAAGTGCTTACTCACACTGGTTTAGACCACATGACTGGTTTGAGTGCCTACGAAGAACATATTAGAGATTCAGGTAAATATACTGGACAATTTATGGAATTTTTAGAAGGTTTAAGAGATGTATCTGAAGAAACATCAATCGGATTAGACATATTATCGCTTTCTATGAATGATTTGGGCGATTTTGAAACAGAAGACCTTTCAGATTATACAGATGTCGTTGAAAAATTAAGAAACAATTTTAATATGACAGAAGATAGCGCACAAACTCTTGTTGATATAATAGGAGAAATGGGTTCAGATTCAGGACCTATTGATGAAACTGCCGAATCAATAGAACATTTGGGACAAACAATGGCAGAATTTAACAACAATCGTGAAGCCATGTTCTTTGGACTTTCACAATCAGGCGCAACAGGAGACTTTGTTAAGCAAGTGCAACAAAAAGGCGTTGAAAATTTAGTAGCAAACACCGAATTGATAATAACCAATAACTTTAATGGTATGTTGCTACATGAAATGGTTACTGAAGTTACTGAAGGAGTGATAGAAAATCTGGTGAATGCCGGAGTAGTGCAAGCAGGAGCAGTGGGTTGATAATGGCGAAAACAATACCAAGAAAGTACTCAGGATTTGTAGCAGGTTATTATGATGACTTTAACGCAAGTCGAGCAATAGCAGATGATAACAATACAACAAATATTACAGGTATTACTGTTCATACAGTTAGCCACTTTGGTAATTCACTAAATGGTGAAGCACGATTAAATCCAAGATACAAAAAGGCATACAAAGAGCGAGTTGATGGAGATGAAACTCACAACTTGGGTGCTCATGAATTTTTAACAACTGATACTATACGCCATAATCCAAGTAAGTTTGAAGGAAAGGCTCAACCCTCATATCCCGATGGTATTACACAAGGCAACCGATACCAATTTGGCGCAGACGCAACACTTGAAAACTACCAATTGCTAACTAATGGCTACAATACTGCTGGTTCTTATAGCGTTGAATTAGGCAACAACGACCCATCACAAGGCAAAAGTGCGTCTATTACTATACCTGACAAGGTAGATGCTTCAAATCTATACATTGGGGGTAGTGCGGAAGCAACGGGTAGTGGTGGCGTTGGTGCTACAAATTTATTTCAATATGCTAACATTTGCAGCGTTCATGTAGGTGAAGTTGGTCCTGATTGTAATACTCAAGGCACATCTGGTAAAGCCAGCGAACCTTTTTCAAAGGCTATCTTAGAACCGATTGAATCTCTTGATTCAGGAAAACCTTTCCTTGCAATAAATACTCACATCAGAGAAAGTATATCGCTCAAAAGATTGATTTCATATAACGCAAATTTAGGAGCTGCAACTGATGGAGATATCTTTGGCGTAAGAATGGCTTGGCGTAATTGGTCTGGATATGATAACGGACAATCTTCAGGTCATTCATACACATTAAGAATGGGATTTAGAAAAGGTGATTATACAGATAATAAAGGGTTTGATACAGCAACACCTGCAGCATCATACACCTTTACCACATCTTCAAGAAAGCAAGACCCAAACAACAGCGGAAATAATTTGACTGTTGAAGCAACGGGTTTGAAAACAGGTTATCAAGATAGAAACCCCTGGTTTAAAAAATCAGCACTAACAGGTTCAATTACAGCATCTCTTCTAATGTCAGGTGGTGCAGTAGATGGAGGCTACAATGTATTTCAACAAGGCACTACTCCAGAAAGCACTTCGTTTCCTTCTTCTAATGTTTTGATTGATAAAGCAGACCAACTAAAGCGTTGGGAAATGGAAAACATTTGGAATGATATTGAATTTAAGTTTGATTGGACTGCAGGGACTTATGATGTATTACACGATGGAATTGTTGTATCAACCGGAGTAGCAATAGGCACTAACCCAGATACAAGCAATCCATACAAAGCAAATGAAGTATTTGGTTGGGAATTAGTATTAAACAGTAGTGGAGATGTTGATGGATTTCAAAATTCAGGCACAAACAGAGAATATACACAAATTACAACTCTTATTGATAGAGCATATCTATGGCGTGAATTAGCAGATGCTACAGGTAAAGGCGGAGATACAATAACTCTTAGCAATATGAAAATAACTTATACAGCAAATGGTATATCTCAATGTGGTTTGACACTACAAGACGACTATGATAATCTAAATTTGTTCAAAGTATTTGAAGAAGAAACAAATCAAATGCAAGAATTGATGATATTTAGAGATAATATTCATCGCTGCGTTTGGAGAGGGCATATAGAAAAATACAATACTAAGCAAACAAAGAAAGGAGAAAAACAAATAAGTCTAAGTGCAAGAGATTACTTTGCTGCATTAGATAGAAGCATACCTGTATGGGAAGTAGGGCAAAGTGCTCAAATAGATGAAACTGAGCCTGTTGGCTGGCGACCATACGAATCTGCAAATATGATTGAAAAGTTGCACTTTGGAGCAACTTCTCTACAAAGAGGGACAAACACATTAAGTTTTGAAAAACCAAACTATACATTAGATACTTCTTCGAGAATGAGATTAGGTTCAGCACACCCAATACAACTATACAATGAAGAAGGGGGCGCACCTGATAGGGTTTATGATTTTCACGCAAAATTAATTCTAAAAGGATTTCAAAAAACAGATGACAACTACGCTAATCCACAATCCTTAGCAAACCCACTAAGAGTATATGCTGACAATCATGGGTATATTCAAGGAGAATCAATAACCATTACAGGCACTTCAAACTATAACGGAACATTTACAGTTCATGACCCACAAACAAATTTCTTTTACATTGATACACCGTATGTAGCATCAGGTAAAATTCAAGCAATACACAATCATGATGGTTATGAACAAAATAAGCATGTAGATGTTTTAAGAAATTTCTGGTCTGTGCAATTTGCTGAACCATATCCAAATCCAAGACATAATGGAGGCGCAACTTACATTCAAAACGGACAAACAATAAATCATAATATTGATTGGAGCAATGAAACAATAACAATATCAGATACAAGATTGTTAAGAGGTAATGGAGTAGCAGGTCAAAGAAATAAAAGGACATCAGCGTTGCCGTCAGATTCATCAGCAACAATAAATGGAGTTAATGTTTTCCCAAGAGTAAATGCAATAGGGGATTTTGAAACGCCAATACAACTAAAACATTCAAGTCGTTGTCAGCATTTCCCTCAAGGACATAATAGTTTTAACTTAAATCATGGTCTTGTTTATCAACAAGCAGACATACCAGACCCTGTAAATTCAGTTTTGACAGCAAAGAATTTAGAATGTGGATATATGTATGCACTTATTGATAACAAAGTTAGCAGCAACCCGAAAGTAGGTAGAGTAACTCAAACATTAGGTCAAGGAGTATCACCGATATTCACAAGAATTCCTTACGACAGTTTCTTTAGAACATATAGCAACAATCTATTAAGAGGACCTCCAACTGCTGCTAATTGTAATTCTGATAGCGAAGGAGGTGCTATATTCCTTCCTACATATAGAGGACCTGCAGGAGGTTCATCACAACAGGATTTTAATGATTATTGTGCTTGGTTTAAAATTAATTGTTTTAATGATAACGCTTGGTCTCAATGGAGTATGCCTGGTAGCCCAGATTATGCTCATGGCGGAAGTGAAACTTTAACAAACACTATAACAAAACTATACTTTGAAAACGGCAGCGCAATAAATGTTTATGACTTGTATGTAGGACAAAGAATTGTTTTGCGGTATGGTGGTATGGATTCAAACGGAGCTCCTATGACTATATTACAAAACGGGACAGGAAGCCCGCCTTCTGGTTTTTGGACTGGTCATGCTGTATTAGTTTTTGAAATCACTGGTTTTAGCAATATGCCTACTCCTGGCCAAACTTGGAATTCAAGCACTCACTATCTTGATGTAAGCCAAATAACAAACGGTGGATATGCTGCAACTTATGCTGATTTAGC
>CEPR01006083.1_pt1 | contig 11963 bp, 7 predicted proteins | sample 530431 | NCBI WGS metagenome assembly CEPR01 (sample SAMEA2620078, study PRJEB7988) | marine metagenome | isolation source: saline water (ENVO:00002010), including
GAATCCTACTTGGTTTATGAAGTCAATAGCTTCTTGCATTTACTTATCGTCTTTAGTGTTACTCGCTCCAAAGTAAAAAGATATAATAGCACTTGCAAGACCACCAAGATAGCCGAGGACTAAGTTGATTAATGCTTCGCTGTTTTGCTCTGGAGGTTGGAGCGTGATTAGAAAGATGTAACCCATAAAGCCACCAACAACAGTTACTCCAATAACTCTAGATGTCCAGTCTTTAGAAAACTTTGTTCTAGCATCCTGGATATCTTTAGTCTCTAGAGCATATAGATCTACATCTAACTCTTTCATCTTGACTTCAAAGTCTGCGTCAATCTTTTTAAGTTCTGCCAGTTGTTCAGGAGTTGCTGCCTGTACTGCCTGTTCTATCTTCTTAGGTGTTGGCTCACAACCAAGAGCATCAGCTACCATATTGGCTGCCATGTTACCCATAGGCCCGCCTAATGCTGTACCGATTGTAGGAGCTACTGCGCCTATAATGTTTTTTATTAATCCAAATTTCATTTTATTTCTCTCTGTTTAGTTCATCAGGATCGAATCGTATGTGTCCTTGTAGTATTTTATCTACAGACTCCATAGCTAATTCTAACGGTAGTTCTGGCATCCCTTTTAGATGAGCTTGTAAAAGCTCTTCATAGACTTTTCTAAACTCTTCTCGCTTTAACCAAGCTAAGTTTTGTTTAGTTCGCATCTTACAATCTATGCGATACCCCCTGTCTAAATCATCTTCGTGGTACATTATAAGTATATCGTTTGTAAGCATATCTTAGTACTCAACTCTATCCGCTTCTTTAAAATAATTATAACCTGCATCTTGATATACTTTTTTTATATTTTTTTCAACAATAACAGGTATTTTTTTAATACCTAATTGTTTTGCTGCAATTGCTCTATGTAAACCTTCTTGTTGTTTGTAAGCATATAATGCAACAGGAGCAAAACCATCATACTCATCATTACCAAATTTTACTTTTTTACCTTCCATTATTTGTTTCATAGAATTTTTTATCTTATCAATAAGTTCTTGACCACCGTATAATTTAGTATTTTCTATTCTACCTTTTTCTAAACTTTTAGGTGTAGTTCCAAAAAGTTTTGCTGATTCTTTTATATATTCATCAGGTGTCATATCAACTATATCTATTTTTTTACCTTTTAATGCAGCGTATTTTGGATAAGAAAGTAAAACTGCATCTCTTTGAAAGCCTCCAAAAAGAGAGTTATAGTTTTCTGGAGTTACTTTTTTAAAAGGTGTTTCTATTTTTTTTGCAGTTTGTTTTTTAAGTAATTTTTGTGCTAACTTAGAAGCAAGACGACCACCAAGACCATACTGTTGTCTTCTATTTAATGCAGAAGCCATACCACCACCATAGGCTTTAGTTCTTTCCATAATTTCTGTAGGTAAGAACTGATTCTCTCTAAGAAGCGTATAGCCCTCTTTAGTCTCTATAGCATCATAGCCTAGTTTAAGTAACTGATGTCTTACTAAGAAACTTTTGTTTCTTTCGATAAGCATTTCTTTTTCAGGAGTTTTATTAGGATCGCTATTTAATATGTCTTCTCTAAGTTGTAAATTATCATTAGTAGCTTTAATAATTTCTTTACCTAATATTTTATCAATTTTAATTATATTTTTTTCATTAGCATTAATAGCTTGTTGTACAGCATCAGGAGTACTTTTATTTATATTTAATTTTAAAACATTATTAAATTTAATCTTACCTTCAGCTTTTACTTTTCCTTTTACTTTAGATTTATTTGTAGTTACAGGAAGCCCTATTGTACTAGACTGTCTTACACTATTTAATTTGTCAGAGACTGTGTTGCCTTTAAAGACTGTGTAATATGATTCTTTTAATTTTAAAGTAGGAAGATCTTCTTTTTTATAAATATTAATAGGATTATTATTTTCTTGTATATTATAAGTATCTTCATCTTTAGTTAAATAACTATAAATTTTATTTGTTTCTAATCCTTTTACTTTTCCTCCTTCTACAAAAGCACCTCGTTCTTCTTCATCTTGAAACAACGGCCCAGCTACTTCACTATAAGTATAAGGAAGCCCTCTCATCTTAACTTCATCAGGCTCTGATTTAACATTTAATACGTCTTCTACTATACCACCTTTTTTTCTAAGTAATCTTTTATCAAATTCTTTACTTTCACTTTTTTCTTTTATATATTTTTTTAATTCTCTTTTTGTTTTAGGAGGAAGAAGACCATAGCCGGGAAGGTTCATTAAACCGATTTCCTCCCAACTCTGCCTATAAGCTATAGAATCTACAATATCTCCTACAATTGGCCCTGAAATAGATTTAGCTCCTGCTGCTACAGGCCCTGCTCCATATTGTGTGCCTTCATAATATCTTAAAGGATATTGAAGCCAACCAAGTAATCCTGGTCTTTCAAAAGATTGAATAATAATTTCCTCATCTTTTTTATCTTTAAGACTTTCTCCTCCACTTCTTATCCAGTTAGTTAAAGTAGCTGCGCCTACCATCATACCCATAGCTGATATTACTTTAGGAATATTTTTAGTAGGGTATCTAATAACGTCTCTAGCAAAACCTTTAAGAACAGTATTATTAAATGCTGTAGGATAACCTGCAAACTGTACAAGCATAGCGGTTCCTGGACTATTAAACCACATAGGTTTGTTAAGCTCTGCGGCACTAGGATTTAATATAATTTCTTTAGAAAATAAATTTGAAGCAGGTATTAACTCAGTATCATAAAAAGGATCTTCTTCAAACTTAGATAAATTAAATAAACCATCTTTATCTATTGCTCTATTATATGCGTTTACAGCTTCTTGAGGATCAATGCCAATTTCATTTAATTGATCTATTCTTCTTTTCCTTGCGTTTTTAGTTAAACTAATACCGAAAACATTTTGATTATCTTGTAACTCACTAATAATTCTTATACTTCTTTGTTTGGCATAATTATATGCTCCTAATTGTACTCCCTGCGTCCATTGGTGTAGAAAGTTCATATTAAAAAAAGCATTTGTAACAGATCTTGCTGTACCTTCTCCTAGTCCTTCAGCATACATTCCTTCTATTTTAGTCATAGTAGCTTGTTCAATAGCTACTCCTGCTCTATATGCATCTAACCATTCTTCATCAGATAAATCATTAAAACCTTTAACTTTTTTTCCTCTTGTAGCTTGTAAATGTTTATAAAATCTTTGTCCACTTTTTTTAAAAGAATTATATACACCTTTAGTAAACTCTTTAACAAAAGCAGGAGTGTCTGCTATATCTGATCTTGCTAATGCAATAAAAGGTTCTGTTAAACTTGATAAAGTTGCTAAAGGAAGATGTGCTAAAACTTGAGAAACTTTAATAGCATCATAAGCTCTTTTTGCATAAGGATGAGTATCTGTATTAGAATATCTACCACCTACTACATAATCTCTAACTTTAATTAAATCATCAACAATTTTATTTGCTGTTGTTTCATCAACATTATTATCTATTAATTTATTTCTTATAGGAGTTAAATATCTAGAAATATATTGTCCTCCAAAACCAAAATGTTTTTCTTCTTTTATTTTATGTCCTAGCTTCCAAGCATAGTCTGTTAATATATCTGAAACATCTGTATTTATAAATCCGTTATTTATTAAAAAAGTATCGTCTAATTCACTCCAAGTTCTAGGATTTAAAAATTCAGATTTTTGTGGAGACTCTAAATAAGATTTATAACTTTTTCTAACATAACTAGGATTAGTTTCTTTAGAAATAAAATCTTGAACTAAAGCATCTGCTTTATATTTTTTTGCAATTTCTGTAATCTTAGCCCATTGTTTAGAATTTAATTTATTTATATCTAATGTGCCTTCAATAGTATTATTAACTTCAGCAATAGCCATATCTTCAAAGCTATCATAACGTCTAAATAAAGGTTCAGCTTCTATATTGTTTATGTCTTCTCCATCAGCTACTCTTTGTTTAATATGCGGAAGATTTTTTGTTCTTAAATTTCTAAAATATATTTGATCTTTAGTTAAAGTATTTTCAGGATAAATAGTAACTGCTTTTCCTGTTGCAGGATCTGGAATATATTTTCTTTCTCTTCCTCCTAATCCTACTTTCCCGGAAACAGTATCTATATCAAATCCTTTTATTTCTTCAGGTTTACTATTAGGAAAAGCGTGTTTTGTTTTTGCTAATTCATTTATAAAAAGTTGTATATTTTCTTTTATTGCTTCTATATTATATTTTCGAGGTAAATAATTTTCTATCATTTGACCTTTATCAAATAAAGAATAAGGTCGTATTTCATCTACTAAAATTACTTCTCCATCTTCTGTAATTTTTTCTACTTTTTTAAACTTACCAAAATCATCAATAACCTTTCTTCCAGTAGTAATTATTTCTCCAGTAAAAGGATCAATAACTTCTATATTACTAGCTTCTTGATGTGCGTTTTTTAAAAAATATCTAATCTTAGCAGCCGCTTCTAGTTGTTCAGAATTATATTGTTTTAAAAAATTAAATTCTTCTTGAGATAATCTATCTGCAATAGGCATACCTGAAGAAGGTTGAGAAACAGAATTAATAGGTTGTTTAATATTTACATCTACTTCATTAAAAGGTTTGGTTGTATTTACAGGAGATATATCAATATGTTTATCTAAAACATCTCCCATAGCTAATAAAGACCATATAGCTTTATCGTCTGCATCTGTTAGTTTTAATTTAGATCTAAGTCTTCTAAAAAAACTATCTCCTTCTTTTATTCGATCTAGTTTCCTTAATGCTTCTCCTATAAAAGTAGCATAATTATTACTTGTTTGTTCTGCTTCTCTACTAAAAGATAGATTAGCTTTTTCTATATTTTCTTTTCTTACTCCTGAAACAGCTCTTCTAAAAGCATCGTGTCTAAAATTTAAAAGTAATTGTTTAAATGCAGGATTATTTTTACTATATTCAATAAACTGTGTTAAAGGTTTTCCTACTGTTTCAGAAGTAAATTTATCTAATATTTGAACACTTTTTCTAAAATCTTTAACAGCTTCAGGAATTATTTTTCCTGTTTCATCTTTTAATTCATCTGTAAAATCAAAAGTTCTAGCAAGTTTATCGTGTTCTTTTCGTAATAAAAAGTTAGCTATTTTATGTGTGCCTCCTACAAAAGCTCCTCCTAAAACAGATCCAAGCCCTATAGATAATCCAAGTTCTTTATAATCTAACTCAGAACCTGCAGGTCTAATATTAGTTTGTATTTCTGTTAATTGTGTTCCTGCATTAATTGTACCTGCATCATAAGCTCCTTCTGTTAAACCCATACTTACAGCTCTAAAACCTTTACGATTAGCAAGTTGTTTAGCTCCAGTTTTAATTGCTTGAGAAGAAGCAATCCTAGCTACAGCTCCTGCTCCAGCTACCCCTACTCCTCCTGTACCTACAACAAATAATCCTGCTAATAAATTTAAAGGATCAGCAACAATATCTATCCCAATGTCTTTAGTAGCTTCAAGTATATGTCGAAGTCCTCCTACATCAGCATTATCAAAACGGTGTCTTAAATATTTATAATCATCTTTTTGTTGCTGTGTCCATTTACCTGATTGATATGCTCTAACTAAAGCGTCTGTTACGCTATAATCAGAATCTCTAAGTGTTTCATATATATCTTCATCTGTTCCTATAGATCTTAAAAATCTATTAGCTACTTTTTGAAAATGCTCATCTTGATCTAAATCGTCTAAACTATATTCTTTATTATATTGTTTAGGTCTAAAAGAATCTTTAGGTTCTTCTAAATAACTTTTTAGAAAAGGATCTGTAATTTCTTCTGTATTAACAGTCTCAGGAACAATAATATTATTTTGTACTGGTACAGGTGTAGAGGTTTCTTGAAGTTGTTTTTCTTCTAAATAACTTTTTAAAAAAGGATCTTCAGTTTGTACAGAAGACACAGGAGACACAGGAGACTCTATAGACGAAAAGCCTATATTTCCCATTTGTTGTTGAAGTTTTTCTTGTTCGATCCTGAGTCTTTTTTGTTCAGGAGTTTCAAGTTGAAGAGGACTAGCCATAATTAAATGCCTGTATAATTGTCAAAGTAATCTTTTGTTATTTCTTCTAATCTATTTGAAACATTTAAAGGTAATTTTTTAGTTTTTTTATCAAGAGTATGCCATCCTTCACTATAGAATTTTTTCCAAATATTTGCCATTTCAGAATAATTATTATCTAAATAAGCTTGAGTAAACTCTTTTATATATGTATCACCACGTCCAGCTTTTCCTGATACTTTTAAATTAAATAAATAAGTTAAAGCTAATTTAGCCTGTGTAGATTTATTTACATCTTCTAAATTATTTTTACCTTTAATCCAGGGTTTATTTAAACTTTCTATTACTTCTGGATGTAATTCTTCTACATTAGGTATATTTTTTATAGCTTCTTTTACTGCCGCTTCTGTCATTTGATAATATCCAGAAGCTGTACTTTTTCTTCTTAATTGTCTTATATTTCTATTATCACTTTCCATTTTTGCTAGTAAATCTAAAAATACATTATTAAAAGCAGCATCAACATTTTCAATACCTACACTAGCAACATCCCAATTTTTATTTTGTTCTATTATCCTATTGTTCATATCAGTAGCAACAGTAAGATTAATACTTTCTTCTTCTCTGTTTTTTTCTAATAAAGAAGGTTTCCCACCTAATATGTCTATTGCAGAAGTTAAATTAGAAATATCTGTTTTAGACATTTCTCTTTTAGGTGCGCCTTCCATTATCATATAAGGATCTCTTACATTTCCAAATAAATTATTAGTTTTTTTTGCTAAAACCTCTCCTCCTTTTTTTATATCTTCTAAAGTAATTTGATCTGTATTTTCTTTATTTAAAGAAGTTTGCATTTCTCTTGCTAATGCTATAGGCTCTATAGTTCCTACTTCTGTTGCAAAATAATCTATATCCTCTTGTCTATATCCTTGTTCTTTAAAATTTTGTTTAGAATTTTCAATATAAATATCTCTGTCTTCAACGGTAGCAAAACGAGTTACTGCTCCTGTTTCTATTTGATTTCTAACTATACCTGCAAGATTTCTAGGATGTAATGGATCTTGTAAATCTATCTTTTGTTGTTCGTTTTCAATAATTTTTACAGTTTCAAAAATACCATCTAATTGTTCTCCTGTTAATGTGTCTGCACTTAATCTATTTAAATATTCAGGAAGATTATTAAAAAAAGTTTGATATTGACTAGGAGTTATTCTAGTATAATCTGAAACTACATCACTAAGTATACCTAGTCGAGGTTTAATTTCTGTTTTAAGAAAACCATTTTCTATTAAAGCTTCAAAAGCTATTGTTGCAATTTGACTATCTTCAAGAGTACCTCCTTGAGGAACTAATTTAGTATCATTAAAAACTTTTTTAATCATAGTTGCAATAGTTTGATAGTTTTCTTGAAAGTCTTGTTTTTGAGAATCATCAATATTTTCTATTATATCTGTATATTTAATAGCTTGTTCTCCACCTTCAGCTATAATTTTTTCTTTAAAATTATCAGGATATTGTTCGTCTAATACAATAGCTTGAATTGTTTTTCTCATATTAGAATCTTCTGTATAATCAGAAATACCTTTTGAAGAACTTGTAGATATAGGTTGATAATTTATTGATACGTTTTTTAAAAGATTTTGTAATTCTGATACATCTGTATCTTTAAGAGATCCTTGTTTTGAATCAAGATAATTACTAAGAGTATTTATTACTTTTTGTTCTACTGGAGAATTTGCTACAGGAAGCATATAACTATGATTTCCTATTTTAGTTTCTACAAAAGATCTGTCTGGCCCTAAATCTATAAGATTTAAAAGTTCAGGTATAATTCCATAACTACTAGAAACTTGTGATGCCATTCTATTTAAAGAATCTTTAATAGGTTGTTGATACCTAGTTACAGCTTTAGCTCTTCCTGTTGCTGTATATTCATCAGACAACAATTTAAACTCACTAGCTTTTTCTCTATCAGCAAAATACTTTTTTACATACTCTTGATAGTTTTTATCATTAATTAATTGATCTTTAAAAGCCTGTACATTAATAGTTTGTCCTGTTCCTGTTAATAAAGCTTTTTCTTGTTCAATTTCTCTAGCCATTAAAGCTTCTTCTATTTCATTTGAAGTATATTTATCGCCCAATATTTTTTTCTCTCTATCCCAAAAAGCAAAACTTGTTTCCATTCTATTAAGATTTTTATTAAGTATATCGTGTCCTTCTTTTAATAATGTATTAAGAGCAACTTCAGACTTTCTATTGCCAAAGGGATCAAGCAACATTTCTATACTTTCTTGAAATTTATCTTGAACTTTATTAAAAAATTTTTCTGCCATTATTCTTCCTCTTTACTTAATAAACTAATAGGAGTTTCTTTTATATTTTTTGTTAATTTTTCTACTTTACTTTGAATTTCAACAGGTATATTTTTAGGAACTACTTTGTCTTTAGCTACTTCGATAGCTTTTTCTAAAGCATTAGATTGTTCTTCTGCTGAATCTGCATCATCTTCAGGAACAATATTAGGCTCTACGTCTACCATATCCGCAAGAGCTATTAAGATATACATAGTTGGTTCTACAAGCAGTAGCATTAAATCAGGATTAAATTGTCCTTGTGCAAAACCTTCAAACAATATTTGTTCTGCCATTTCAGATACAGGAAGACCATCTCTCATTGCATTTACTACAGGATGAAAAATATCAGGATCACAAAGCCTAACTATTAAATCATCTATAGCAGTAACAAGTTCTGTATGAACAACAGTTTTTTCAAAAGGTAAAGGATTTTCTGGATCATTAGTTAAAGACTGACCAGGAATAGGTCTATCTGCTTGAGCTAATCTTTGTAAAGTTTCAAAACTTTCTTCTGTTTGTGGTTTTATCATTACACGTTTCCTTTAGGCATACCAAATAATTCTTGTCCTTGACTATATGTTAAATAACTAGAATTAACATTAGAGCCAAAGCTCATTAAATCCTGCATATTGTTATACATTAGACTAGAAGTTTTTTCTAAAGGTTCAACTTTAGCAACAGGAGTTAATAAAGAATTTATTTCGTTTTGTCTTCTTATATTTTCTTGTTGTTGTTCTTCGGTTTGAGATAATAAATCTTTTCCAAATTCATAAATTTTACCAAGAGGACTTTCTTTAGCTTCTTCAGCTTTTTTAACCATCTCTATAGTATCTCCAGCTTTTCGTGCTTTACCTAATTTATCAGGAGATATTTCTTCAATTAACTTTCCTGCTTCCCATTCTTTTTGCATAAACTCTACACCAGAAGATAAAGTATCTGTAATACTTCTAAATATATTACTGTTTTTAATAAAAGTAGGAATTGCATTATATGCAGCAGTTGCTCCTTTTGCTATTGTTGAAGCAGCCCAAGAACCTGCTGTAGACATTCCTTTTCCTATAGTAGCTAATAATTGAGGAGCATAAATAGCTGCAGCAACTGTAGCAATAACTTTAAAAGGTTTGCTTTCAACTACTTTTTTTATACCCTCACCTACTTTTTTAATTACTTTTCTAATACCTTTAAAAACTTTGCTAAAAAATCCCATTATATTTTCCTCTTATTTAAATAGCGGTTTATTTTCTTTTTTTGTAAAAATTGAATCTAATACTTTATTATAAAACAATCTTCTATTATTACTTTGATTGTTAGCTGCATTTGTAGCTGCATTTGCATCGTTAACTAAAACTTGTAATGTTATAGCGTTTTCTCTGTCAAGACCTCTTTCTCTACTTTGATGTATAAAAGAAGCATTATCTCTTGCTTCTTGCCACAAAAAAGCTAATTCATCTCTTCCTAAATTAAAAGCGTTCATAGCATTTTGCATAGCTATAGTATTTGCGGCTGCAGTATTAATAGTGTTTGCATTTCTTCTCCAAGCAACATTAGAAGCTTCAACAGCTGCTGCATTTGTAGCATTAAAATTATCTCTTCTAAATTCATACTCTTGATTTTTTTTATTTATATCTGTTATAAGAAACGCATTTGCTTTAGCTAAATCTGCATCAATAGCTGCTTGTCTAGCTGCTCTAGCATTTATAGCTGCAGTATTTGCTATAGTCATTTTATCCATTCTATCAGCATTACTAAGTTCTACTTGTTGAGCTAATTTTGCCATAAATTGTTTAGTTTGATTTTCACTAACTGCGTTAAATTGCCTAGCTGCGTTTTCTGCAGACTGATTAGATAATAAAGCTTGTTGTTCTAACTGTGCATTTAAAACAGAAGCTTGTTGTTCATTATTAAGATTAGCCATATCCATAGCTAAAAAAGCTTTAGCATTTGCTATTTGAGCTTGTTGAGAAAAATTAGCTTCAGCTAAATTAGCCTGAGAAGCTAACATAGCATTTTGAATTATTGCTTGTTGTTCATTACTGGCTTCAGTTAATCCTACTGTTTGTAAAAATTTACTATTAGATAAAGCTGTTTGTTGATCTGCACTAAACTGTGCCATATCCATTTGAAATACATTAGAAGCGTTTTGTAGAGCTGTTTGTTGTCTTAGCTGTACATTAGTAAGTTCTTCTCTAGATTCTATGTCTCTTGTTTGAGCTACACTAGCCTGTATAGCCTGTGCGTTAGATTGAGCAAGAGGAATAGCAGACTGTATAATAGCATTAAATAAAGCATCTCGTCCTACAGTAGAAGCTTCTAATCCTCTTTCAGCAAGTATTTGTTCTACTGAACTTAAAGCAGGTCTAGCCCATACAGGTATTTCTCCGCTTTCCATACCTTTTAAAAGACTATCGAGTTGATTAGATACTAAAGCTTCTTCTGGAAGATCTCCAATAACTCCACGCTCTCTTTCAGTAAGATCCATTAAACGATCTTCAAGATCTTCTGGATCGTTTCCTAAAGCATTAATAGCTTCTTCAGACATACCAGAGTTTCTTAATTGTTTTTTAGCTCTAGTAACTCTAGATAATGTAGTACCTGCAGCTTGAGCGGCTTGAGCTGTTGCTTGAGGACTAAGAGTTCCAGTTATTCTTTCAGTTAAAGCTCCTTCAGGAATTTCAACTTTTGCTGCTTGAATAGGATCAATTCTTTCTACTTGAGCAGCTTCAGCAATAGAATCTTCTCCTACAGTTCCAGTAGCAGCAGTTACGTCTGCAGGATCTGTAATTTTAGAAGCTTCCATAGTTTCTGTATCTATCGGAGCTTGTTGTTGTGCTTGAGTAGAAACTCCTGTAGCTGCAGGATCTACAATAACTCTATCTGCTTGTCCTGCTACTGCGTCTGGTCTATCCTGTATTGTAGTCGTTTGTCCTTTTATATTTTCATCTACTTTAACAGGATCAGGTATTTTTCCAGCTTCTAATATTTCTTCTACAGCTTGTTTAGTATTTTCTCTAGAAATAACAGTTTTTTCTGGAACAGGCATAGTATTAGTTGTTTCAGGCATAGCTATTTTTCCTGTAACTCTTGAAGGAGTACGACTTGCTCCTTGTCCTCCTACAGGCCCCCCAGTATATCCTGCTGTATTAGCTACTGGATTTCCTTGCGCAAGATCAGCAGAAGAAGCAGAAGAGCCTCCTATATAAGCTCCTGATGCGCCTACTGTTTGTGCGCCCATACTTGATCCTGCTCCATAAGGAAGAGTAGTAGTAACAGTTTTTCTAGTTTGATCAGCACTTAAAGGAACTCCTGTACCTACTCTAAAAGCATCTCCAGGATCATATCCTCCTTCAGCACTTTGTTTATCTGTTTCTTCGCGTGTCATAGCTCTATTTATCTGTGTAGGAGTAGAATAATATCGACCAGAACCTGCTCTAGATAAAAGACCTGCGCTTTTCCAATCATCTCCTATACCACCAGCATCAAAGCGTACCCTACCGCCTTTACGATAATCTGCTCTCTTCTTCTTATATCTTTTCCTTGCCATATTAATTCCTAGTTAGTTTTAA
>CEPR01007241.1_pt1 | contig 11791 bp, 23 predicted proteins | sample 530431 | NCBI WGS metagenome assembly CEPR01 (sample SAMEA2620078, study PRJEB7988) | marine metagenome | isolation source: saline water (ENVO:00002010), including
CTCCCTAAACGATTTCGCCCATCCGATCTTCGAATCTGCAACATTAATAACTGTGTCGGTTGCATGGAATGTCTCCGCTACCTCTGGTAGTTTCTGAATGTACTGCCGCTCTACACTAAAGCCTACCCCTGTTCCGCATAGCAAGACGTACATCAGTTCGTCAAAGGCTTTGGGGTGGTCTATGGGTAAGTAGCTGCAGTTAAATCCTGCTACGTTGTCGCGATCCAGTGCCTCGCCTGCGGTCATCAACGCTCGCATAGAGGGCATGACTTCAAGATCGTGAATAGCTTTGTACAACTCTGATACGTCCGGGTCTTCGAGGTGTCCTCTGTCCACCCAGAAGTTGAGGTAACGGTTTACTGTTTCTTCCCAAGTTTCACGGCGGCTTTCTTCTGGCAGGTATCGTGCGTACCGTGACTTGTGGATGTATTGCTGGTATGCGTCCATCTATTCTGTTACTCCTTCTGTGACCCCTAATGTTTCATTAAGTATTGCGTGTGCGCTCATGTGAAGTAGCATAAACACGCCGTCAGGATACTGTTCGTTAGAGGCTACTTCGAACACTCCTCCGTCTTCGTACATCAAAACGATTGCCTTTACGTCCCTGCCCGCTTCTGCATAGTCTGCTGCTTTTATAGCAAAGGCCGCTAAAAACTCAGTAGTGGGTATGCCCTCCTTTTCCTCTTTCTTTTTACCAAAGTCTCCCTCTATGACTTTCATAAGGCAATCTCCTTGATGAGCCAATCCAGATAGACCCTAGCCTTTCGGAGATCCTCGACCCCGTTCTTATACTCGTAGCGCCAAAGATACTTCAGGCAGTTTCCCTTGAGGTATCCTTTGTATTCTTGTGGGTGCATGGACGCTTTGATTGCTTCGATAGCTTCGATAGCGCCCTTGTTGTAGTGATCGGGTTGGGTCACAGGATTGTGTGTATCTTCTGGGTGGAACAGTTTACCTACGGCTGTCTTGCTTGCTTTGTTCCACTCTTCAGGTGTTGCGTTATCAATACTCATAGGTTTCTTCCTCTAAGTCCTCTTGAAATTCGTCGAGTCTGCGTATAAGTTTGTCCTCAAACCTGTCTAGTATTTCTTCAGAGGAAATCTGTAGTGCTTCTAAAAGATCGTCAGGATCGTATAGGCGCAGGAGTCTCTCTTTAATTTCTTCTAGTGTCAGAGACATAATCGACCAACTCCTTAAGCGTATCTAAATTGTACCATAGGATGTTGTGCTTATCACACCACTGTGCCATTGTCAGCTTAGTACTTTTGTTTACTTTCTGGTTGGGCTTCATAAGTATGAAGATAAGTTCTTGATCGCCTCCAATGCAGTTAGCGATTGAGCGATACTTTTGGGTGTCTCCTGCTCTGAAGTATCCTTTACATTCGATGAGGTACGTTCGTCCGTTGAGTTCATATACAAAATCAGGGGTGTACTTTCTTTCGATTCTGTACGGGACTTGGTACGGCTCGTAGTCAAAACCAAATGGTTGTAGCTGCGTTGCGACATCTTTTTCAAACTCCGATCTAAAGTTACCTAGCTTAGATTTCCGCGACCTTCGGCTCATTGACCACCTCTGTTAAATATCTAGGGCCACTTGAGTACAGGAATGTTCTTATCCCAGACCAGCAAGTGTGCTTGTAAGGGCAGTACGAACACCCGACAGCTAGCTTCATGTTACCGCTCTTACCGTCTGCAACTGGTGCATAACAGTGCTTAGGCGGCTCCTCTTGTTGTACTACTTCTCGTATATGGTCTATACGTTTTTCTATGTCGTACCCGATCCAATCATGCACAGGCGCTTGTGTGTCATTAGAGTCATACATGAGGTACGCCAGATGTCCGTTCTGTTTGTCCATAGCTAACCAACCAAAACGACTGTCTCCTCCTTCTGAGTGTGCGTAACCCTTAATCTGAGCAACGTAACCAAACGGATCGTCGAAAGCCAAACTCCCATCTTTGAATTTCTTAAATCCAAAACTTGAAACAGACTTAACATCAGTGACAATACCATCAATTTTGCAATCCATAGATCCTGTAATGCCATTAACTTCACACTTCTTCTGTTCATCAGTCACCTCGTGGCCTGCCAACTTAGTAAGGAACAGCAGCATCTCTTCAATTAGGTGTCCGTACATAAACTTTACATACGTGTTAGGGGTCATCTCCTCCTGCACATCCGGGTTGTTCACTACGTTCCATAGGTATCGGTCGTCACGCCCGATGTTAGACATTCGCAGTGTCCTGCCGTCACGCTTCTCAGTGAACAGGTTGAACATGAGGCGCTTACAGTTTTCCCCGAACTGTTCGATCTCATCGTGGAGATCCACTCCTTCTGCTGGTGTCTTCTCAGAAACAACTTTGTAGATGTCGTCTACTAACGTGTAAATACTCATGTCTTTTCCTTAGTGTGTTTCGGCCCACGTTTGTCCGACTCTGTATTCTCCGTCGAGCGGACACCTGAGTTCAAAAGAAACGCCAGCCGCCTTGATGCACTCGACTGCGAGCCAGCCAAATTTCTCTGCTTGTTCAGCAACCACCTCCGATTGTATCTCGTCATGTACGTTCCCCACAAACTTATAATCAAAGCCGTTCTTTCGTGCGTAGTCGTCCAATAATATCAGAGCTTTCTTCATAACGATAGCGCCTGCCGCCTGAAGTAATGTGTTTAATGCACTATGTCTGGATCTGACCCAGAGCTTTCTTCTGTCGAGTCCGACGAGGAAACCTTTATTGTCAACTTGCGATCCAACTCGCTCTCGTAGAGTTTCAAGAGAAGGTGTGTTTCGTAGAAAGCGTGTCCTAAGTTCATTGCCATCTCCCGCAGTTCCTCCGACGATGCTTCCAATCTTAGCGTCTCCTGCTCCGTAGAGGAAAGCATAGATGAAAGTCTTTGCCTGAGATCTTGTTGCAAGCCCTGCAGCAGTTTGATTTCTGGTGTGAATATCTTCTCTAAGTAAGACATCGGTAAATTCCTTGTCGTTCATGTAGTGAGCGAGCATCCGTAGTTCTAAACCGCTGGCGTCAACACCGACCAGCTTCTGTCCTTCTGGCACAATCCAACAGTCACGACATTCCTTGCCAAACTGTGAGTTGACTGAAGGAACCTGTGCCATGTTGGGACTCTGGTGTGTCATGCGTCCTGTGATTGCGCCGTTGGTGGTAACCCTTCCGTGTACCCGCCCGTCGTCTTGTACGTGTTCGATCCATGAAGACACCTGCGCGTATCTCTTCTGGAGCAAGAGGTATTCAAGAACGAGTACAGCCTCTGGTATGTGTTTGTTTTCTTCCAGCGTTTTTTCATCCACCTGTGGCCTACCAGATGGGGTGCGTTCCGACCATACAGCACCCTTAGCTTCAAGTCTTTCTGCAACCTGTTGTCGAGAGCCCGGATTGAAAATAGTAACTTTGTCCTTGAGGCGTTTCCCTGTTTTCTCAGAGTATCTCTCCTCGACAATCGGCGGGAACACTTCTTGCAACTCTTCTTCAATAGCATACATGCGCTCCTTGAATCTAGCACACAGGGTGTGACAGAGGCGCTGATCTAGAAGCCATCCGTTGTTTACTTGCTCCTGTATGACCCACTGCACCTGATGTTCCAGATCAATACTATCCTCAGAGAACCCATGTAGTTCCGTCTGTAGTCTCTCGTACACTGCCTCTGTCAACTCAACGTCTCGAATACAGTACTGTACCATTTCATCTGACAGCCTCGACCAATCCTCGTGATCCCCTTTAGAAAAGCCCAGAGTGTTGCCCCAATTTCTCAGAGAGTGGCCCCCAGATTTACTTGGGTCAGCCAAGCGGGACAGAACTAGCGTATCCACAACCAAGCTGCGGTCAAAGCTATAAGAAAATAGGCGCTCAAGTACAGGAACATCGAAGCCAATTCCGTTGTGGAAAACCCAAGACGCGCCTTCCCTGTTTCTGGAGTACTCTTTAAATTGTTCTTCATTATATAGCACCTCGTTCTCTCCGTTGTTCCGACAGACCACGCACCATACAACGGTGGCGTCGAGGCCGTCCGTTTCAATATCACAAAAGACTAAGTTGTGGGTCTTCAATTTCTTCAAAGTCTAATTCCATGTAGTCTTTTTCTTTGATTGTTTTCTCACGGTGACAGTTTGCACACAGAATAATACAGTTCTCTATCTCTTTATGTATTCTGTCCCAACTATACCAGTGAGCCTTTGACATCTTAAAGTTTTTCTTTGATCTGTCTATATGGTCGTACTCTAGTGCCTCCGGTATTTCGTTGTAGCCACACACAGAACATCCGAGTTCTAGTTTGTGCGCTTGTATGAACTCTTTTTTTTCTTTGTGGTCAGTGCCTCTTGGCAAACCTAGAACTCAGTCTCTGGTGGAGACGGGTTTGGACATTCGTGTATTCTCCCTGTGTGCTTGTCGTACCGCAGCCAACAGGCGGGGCCAGTTTCTCCAGCGTAACGATTCTTGAGAATACGCACTGTCGTAGTGTTCCGGGTTTCTTCATCCTCGTGTTGCTGGTTTCTCTCCATGCCTATCACGATGTCAGACAACTGTGCGATGGACTGTGACCCACGCAAGTCCTGAAGGCTGATCCTGCCTCCGTCCTCGTGTGCTGTGCCAGAGCCTCGTCTCAGGTGCGACACAAGGAACAGGGTGATACCTGTCTCAGCCACCAGTGTACGTAACTTGGTCATAATCTCATCTATGGCCTTACGCTCATCGCCGTTCTCTTGAGAAGAAACAACGATTGATAAGTGGTCGAGGATGATATATCGGCAGTCGCAGGCCTTTGCCATGTGCCGTACTCTGCTGAGAAGCTCATCTGCTGACGTTGACCCCCAATGATCGAACAGATAGTATCTTCCAGACCCCATCGTTGATTCCCAGAACGGTCTAAGTGCATCCGCAGGAGTATCTTCCTCCAAATGGAGCCTTCTAGATGCCGCCACCGACATGATTCCCAGAGCTGTTGTTGCGACATCCTCCTCCAGTGCAAGTACACCAATGTTAGCTTCTGTCCGTTGTAGTAGGTCGTACTCAAGTTCTCTGATAAACTGGGATTTTCCCATACCACTGCCGCTTGTGATAGTGACAAGCTCATAGGGTCTGTGTCCTCTTGTGAGTTCATTTAGTCCGTCCCAAGGATAAGGTGTGCTTTGCACCTGACGCTTGTTAACTAGCGCCTCCCAAGTATCATTGCCCGCAACGATTCCATCCGGGCGGTACACTTTGGAGTCCCACCAAGCGTAGGTAAACTCTTGTATCTTGTTGGCAATCAGCATTTCGCCAGCGTCTTTCAACGGTAGCTTGCATATCTTCAGCTTGTTAGGGCTAAACAGATCCTTGACTTGTTCAACAGCCTTTTCTCCTGCCTTGTCTTGGTCAAAGCACAGGATGACGTTCTCGTAGTTCTCCAACCACTCTAGCTGTGACTTAATTTCTTTGGCTGCACTGCTCGCGCCAGCGCGTAGGGACACTACATCGTACTTCTGTCCGAACATTTCGTAGACGGCGAGTGCGTCCAGTTCGCCTTCAGTAATCGTAATGTACTTTCCCATACCACGGCACTGCTTCTGCCCGAACAGGCCGACGTTACTCATGTCTCCCGAGCAGATAAAATCTTTGGTTTTGACAATGCGAGACTTGGTTGCCACAAGCTCGCCCGTATCTAGATGATAGTACGGATAGTAGTGCTTCTGTATTTTACCGTCTGGTGCGTAGTCAACAGTGACTTGGTATTTTTCTACAGTCTTCTTTGACAAACGCCTGTCGGTGATCTCTGATATGACGCCACCGATCTTTAGCTTTGTAGGTACTGTCAAGGTAACTTCCTCGTCTGATCCACCGTGTACGTGGTATCCACAGTCAGGAGTAAAACAATGGCGGCCCCCGTTAGAGTAGACCGCCACGTTATTCCTGCTACCACACTTCGGACATTCTTCCTTGTGTAAGTAACCGGACTCAGACATCAAAAGTCTACAGCTTCTTCAGAAATCTCTGCCTCTTCTAGCACCTTGACTGCTTCGAGGTAAGTTGAAGTGCCGTACACAGGGTGTGCCGGGCCGAACTTGTACTTCAGGCGCACACGGGAGTTGTAAGGAACCTCGCCGCTGTACGGATTACCTTCAGCATCCAACATTCGGATGTCGTACTTGGACTTAAACTTGCGTTGCTTGTTGCCTTCGTAGTCTTTGATCTTGACGCCTTGTGCTGACAGCGCGGCCGCATCATCTTCTGACACGGTGATGGTCATTGAGAAAGCGCCAGTGTCCTGACCGTTGTAGACATCGTGCTTGGTGACGTTGCTAAAGTTTACAATACCTTCGATAACTTGACTTGACATAGTGGAATAATCTCCGTTTGTTTATGTTTTGTACTCAACGAGTACCCTAATAGTATACCACGTACCTCCTGTGATTGCAAATTATTTGTTCGATTCACGCTTTACTGTCTCCAGCGCCTGTTTCACGTTGATTTCTTGCATAGTCCTGAGAGCCTCTGTATGCGTCATAGGGACACGTTTGGTGAAGGGTATTCCGCGCCATGGGTCAAGCATCTCAAAGCGTTTACAGAGCGTTCTACAGGCTTCCTCGCCTACCACAGCACAATCTAGCAGACCAGAGGATACAATGTAGACATCTATTGTTGCTTCTTCTGTAGTATTCATAAGTAAGTACGTATTGTATTAATCTATAGTTAATAATCTTTAGTAATACTAAAGTAGATATTATCGTAGGTGTCTTGTAATTGCAAGATGTCATCCTGTGTAATATTTACTAGTTCCCTTACCTCATCCAGATTATCTAGTTCCCAATGTGCAATGATTGCAGCAGTATAACAATTCGTGCATAGATCAATATGCGAATCTTCTGCATCTGTCTTTGACAGTTCTTTACCCTCTAAGATAACGTCACACGCCTTGCATCGACTCATTTACTGTAGTCCCTACCGAAAAAGTTCTCCCATTCTCTCTTAAGTTTGGTGTAAGGCCATGATCTGTAAAAAGAATAGTGATCTTGTAGTTCTCCGCTTTCTTGGTTGTATATACAGCACGACCAGTGCGCCCATTCTGCGAGATCACTGAGCATCGCTTCGTAATCTAAGTCAGGCTCTCCCATTCTACGTTCCTCCCCTTGTTTCTAGGTTCCCGCCAGTTATCGCCAGCGAGTTCTTTAAAGTCATCGAGTTTACCAGAATTCCTAAGTTTACGCAAGGCTTTTGCTTCTATAATTCTCACGTTTTGGCGGGAGATTCCTAGCACCTCTGCGATTTCTGTGTACGTCATTCCTCCCCTCACAATTCTGTACCCCACAAGACTTCCTCCCGTATAATATCTTCAAAGTACGCTACGTTCCAGCCCTCGTACAAATCCTTTTCGCCCACAGTTATCTTGTCAACCTGCAGCAGATCCTGATAGTCGTCTTTGTCTAGCGTCCAGTGTATAGTGACATCCAGTGTCGCCCAATCGCAGTCCACTTGCGTTTCTGTTTGGTGTTTACCGTATCGTATGTTCATGCGTCTATGTTCCTCTGTGTTTCTGCCAGGGATTTAAACACGAACCATTGTCCGGTGTCATCCCGATAAGAGAATTTATCGTGCCATTGTTGTATCATAACTTTCTTGTACTGTATGACTCTAATCATTTGTCAAACTCCCTCTGTCCTGTTTGCGTTAAAACACTGTACCCATTGTTGTACGTCTGTTTCATCTGCGAGCCAATCCCACTCTGTCTCGCCTATGGCGTCACAGGCTACTTCATAGGCTGCGTCCCAATCGCCACAGTTACCAATACAGACAAGTCTACCCTTTACCAGTGCAAACCAATTCATTTGTCAAACCTCCCATATCAGCCAGCAAATCATTACTATACCACCTAAAAACCAAAGCTCAATTACCTCTAGTGTCAGGTTGTCAATCATAATCGTTTTCCTCTAGTGCTATCTTTTTGTCCAGTATCATAAGATCCAGTGTGCCAAACTGCGCCAAACTGAATATGCCTATTTTGTACAGCCGTTCTAAGCTAACGTCAAGTTTTTCTAGCTGTTCGATTGTGGTACTTTTGCGGATGCGTTCAACCGCGCTTCGGTAGTTTGTTTTTGTCATGCTTTTTTCCCTTTTTGTTGTTTGAAATAGTCGTCTAGTGCTTTTTGCCACACCTCGCTGCCAAACATCTTAGCGTATGCGCTATAGTGAGCATGTGAAGTACTTACAATAGGCGAGTCGTTCTCTAGCTTGTGAATGTACGCTTTTACCGCGTCCTGTAGTGTCATCGTTTACCCCTTTAGCTGTATTGTAGCTGTGCTTGATAGCTTTCGTCGAACAAATCTTCGATTGTGTCGGCTTGCCATGTTGCGCCGTCCGGTGTCAATTCTGGTAATGAGCGGAGTATTTCATGTATTGCTTGCTCTCTGCTGCAGACTATATATACCGCTAGCTCTACTTTGTTCTGAAGTAGGTTATAAAATTGTTCCTCGTTGTTAAACCAAAGTGCTGTATTCCAGTGGTCATAAGACTGATAACCGTTATATGTGTTGTTGCTCATGGTGTTCCCCTTTAAAAGTTTTTCCAGTATGTGCGATCCTGTCGCCAGTTTTCGCGTATGTCGTTCCTTGCTTCGTCCAGCGTTGGCGCTTCGTAAATCCAGCCACAGAGTGAGTACCTGAAGCATTCTGCCTCTAAATCGTCTGCAGGCCAGTGCTGTATCGTTATGCCGAAATAGTCATATTCTTTCATTTGGTGTTCCCCTTGTTTGTGGTGCGTTGGTTTACCAGTGGACACCTTACGCGGCCTCTCCGGTTTGCTGTAGGGTTACCAGCCTATTGAACAAAGTGGCGCACTCGTTGGCCCGCGCATTGCACTTCTTCGCAGCAGCAGTCCGTTCGTCACGCAAAATGGGCTCTTCCGCTGCCGTAGACGCGGCTTTGGCGCGATGGTCGTCTGCAAGCGCGTCATAACCAATCTCAGCATAAAAGGCTAACCGCTTGATTGCGACAATCTGGCCCTCGTTTAAATTGCTTAGATCCATGTTGCCGATAATGTGTGCCATGCTCATATTTATATTACCTCTATCAGTAACCATGCGTTATTGCATGAACACATAGTGGATCAAAAGACCCAGATAGCACAAGGCCCAATGTTGTGTAATATTACCAGTGCTGCACTATTGCGCCACCTTTGGTTTTTGTGCTAGGCATTACAGTGTAAATATTTACGCATACAAATGTTGTGGCATGTGTTGGGCATAAGGGTACTTCTTTGGCCCACACTCTTGACCCCACAAGTTATCCACAGGCTACTGAAGTTATCCACAGGTACACCAAAAGCGGGCCTGCTTGTGTAAAACCTGTGGATAACTTTAGGGGCGGGGGGCCGTGTTGTGACACATGTTGACAAAAGGGTGCTGCCTATGTTTGCAAGAGGTCAATTTGAGCTAAAACCCAGTAAAAAAAGCATAAGTTATCCACAGGTTAACCCCTTGTTTTACCATGTGTTTACCCAAGAGGCGGAACAATAGGTAAAAATAGTGAAAAAAGAGCTTGACTTTTAGTAAAAAGTGTGGTAAAATAATATGTAGATACTGAGATGTATTTAGTAGAGCAGAGTTATCTGTAAGTTAGTAAGTACTAGTTCGTACAGATCCCTTCTTCTGTTACATCTTAGGCAAGGGACTCGTGCGAACTAATGTTCAACACAAGGATTACAGGATAATGTCTAGCGATGACACCCTAGATCACAACAAAAGCTCTCTAGAGCAACAAGCTGCAGATCGTAAAGAGGTTAATCTCCGTAAAAGAAAGAGGGGCCGGCCAAAAAAGTCTGAGGTGCAGGCTAAAACTACAGGATCTAGGGGTAAAGTAGGCAGGCCTAAAGGCGATGCCTCAATCATTAACGAATACAAAGCACGTATGCTAGCCTCCCCTAAATCAGAGGGTGTACTTCAGGCTATTTTTGATGCTGCGCTAAACGATGACCACAAGAATCAAGCAGCAGCTTGGAAACTAATCATGGATCGCATACTGCCAGTAGGTGTTTTTGAAAAGGACGTAATCAAAGATGCGGGACGAAGTGCAATACAGATTAATATCACTGGGGTCGGAGGCGCGACTGTTGCTGATGGCTTTGAATCAGGAACTGAAATTGAGGGAGAGGCAGTTGATGTCACAAAATAGTGTAGATAAAGTCTTACAGGAGACTATCAGCTATTTAACGAGGGTAGGTGATGCTACGAGCCAGCTTGTCAATGTTACTTTTTTGTTTGGGGTTAACGCTAACGAGTCCGTCTCTGGCAGAGCGCATCGGCTTAAGACAAAGCACAAGCCTTGGAAATGGGTTAACTCAACCCTTGACTTTATACTCAGCCAAGACCACTGTGAACGAGCGTACTTCAACGATCTTGTCAGGGCTAAAAAGACCATTGCAGAGGCAGAAGCCAATGAGTAACACAGAACAGGTAGAAAACCTACTAGACTTTATTGGCGACGTAGAAAGCGAACAAGGATACGACATTGAGTTTGGTAATAATCCTCTTGACTTGTCTAACATGACAATTAAAGAAGTTTTAGAGCACCAAGAAAAACGACGAGCAGAGGGCGTTGAATCTTCAGCAGTTGGTAGGTATCAGTTTATTTACGAAACACTCAAAGGCTTAGTCTATACCGAAGACGGCAAAGAAAAAAACCCTACAGACCTTCCTGAAGACGCTTTGTTTACTCCTGAAGTACAAGATAAAGCAGCAACAATTCTTTTACAGCGAAGAGGACTAGACAAGTACTTAAGCGGTGACATGAGTGCTGAAGACTTTGCAATCGAAGTTGCAAAAGAGTGGGCCTCTATGCCGATTGTGCGGGACACAACAGTTAAACGCGTAAACAAAGAAGGACTAGAAGTACTAGTCGATCTAAAAAAGGGGCAGTCGTATTACGCTGGAGTAGGATCAAACCAAGACCGTGTTGACGTAGATGAGTTTCTCGACGTTATTAAAGAAACTCAACTTCAAGAAATACAAGTAGATCCTAAAATACAAGAGCGAGCAGTTCAAGCTAACACTTTTGTAGAAGCAATGCAGCAGTAAAAGTCTTTACTGGAGAACTTTACATGAAATTCATTACAGCAATCCTAGCGGTACTTTTAATTACAGGTTGTGCATCTAGCTCAACTGAATACTACGAAGCAGTACAAAAAACAGCAGAGGCTAACGCACAGGCGGCACAAGCCAAGTTTGATGCCTTATCTGCTATTGCTTCTGCAGGAGATGGACAAGCCGCTAGTGCTGCTGTAATGGCTTTGGCTCTTACACAGACTCCTTCAGTAACGCCTATTCCTCAACAGTCCCAAGCTATTCAGTGGGCATCTATTCTTGCTACACCTATTACTTCTCTTGGTATGATGTGGATGCAGTCAGACTCAGCTAAGACAATGGCGCGATATAACTCTAGAGTTGACTTGGCGCGAGTTAAAGCTGACGCTGAAACCCAACAGGCTTTGTACGGCAGTTTCTCTGACATTTCTAGCGCAGGGTTTAGTGCTGTAGGAAACGTAGACTATACTCCGTGGATTGACGGCATGGTAACGCTAGGCACAACCGGTATGGATAACCTAACGAGTCTAGGCACAGCAGGGTTTGACGCTAATACTGACATTGCTGTAGCTGGCTTTAATCAGATTGGAGCAACCGCAGAAGACGGCCTGAACGTAGCGGCTAACATCAGTAACAACGCCATGACCAACCTTGTAACGCTAGGCACTAATGGCCTAACCAACTTGCACAGCCTCGGAAAAATCGGGATGGAAGGCATCTGGACGACCA
>CEPR01062638.1_pt1 | contig 11746 bp, 10 predicted proteins | sample 530431 | NCBI WGS metagenome assembly CEPR01 (sample SAMEA2620078, study PRJEB7988) | marine metagenome | isolation source: saline water (ENVO:00002010), including
AGACCTAACAACATCTGAAAATACAGTATCTCCACTTGAAACATCATATAATTGTACAATTACATCTTTAGTTCCTAAGTTATGATCTATATTAAAACTTGTTGCAGATCCATCTCCTATGGTTTCTGCGTATGATTGATTATTAACTACTGTTGTTGCTATTGAGACACTACCTAAGTTGGTCATTGTTCCTGAACCAGTAACATCTCCTGTTAATGTAATTGTAGGATCTTTTGCTAAAGATACTGCTCCACTTGAAACACTAAAATCTGTAGAGTTAAATGACGCTATACCTTTATTAGATGCTGTTGCATCTTCTGCTGATACTGTAACTGCTCCAGACGCTGCTGAAACATCAATACCTTCTCCTGCTGCTAATGTTGCGTATTCAGTTGGTAATGGTATGTTATAATAATTTGAACCATCATTTGTAAATTTCCAACGATCACCGTTTTCAAAAAATTCTAATGAAACATTTGACGATGATCCTCTATTTACCAAAATACCTGCGTTTACAGATGGTGCAGTATTATTTGCTAGGCTACTATTTAACTCAATTATATTATCTTTTAATTTTATAGTCTCAGTATTTACTGTTGTTGTAGTACCTGAAACTGTTAGGTTTCCACTAATTGTAACTGTACTTGCTGTAATGTCATCTGAATTTAATGTTCCATCTACTGTAACATCATTAAATGTAACATCACTTGTAGTGGCAACTGCTTGACCAATACTTATTTGACCATTACTTATTCCGACACCAGTACCTGCACTTATATGTGCTCTTACTTCGGCTGCACTTGGTCCTGTATATGTAATTACACCAGTTGAACTATTATAAGCAAGTGAACCATCTCCACCAGAATCTGTAACTGATACTGCACCTCTTGCTCTTGCGTTTGTGAAATATAAATTTGAAGATCCTTCTGATATATCGTCTGTATCTCCTGATAGGCCACTTAAAACAGGAGGAGTATATGTAAGTACACCTGTAGAATTATTATATGCTAAAGATCCATTACCTGATGCAGATCCTTCAGATCCCACAGATATTTTTCCTCTAATAACTGAGTCAGATACAACAAAATTAATTTTATCATTTGCATCATCATAAGTTACATCAATGTTTGTTTCGGTGTTGCCTGTAAGCATCCCACCAATAAGATCCTGTATTTCTTCGTCTGTATCTGTATCATTAAGATTTATCCATTGACTACCATCATAAAATTGGAATAGATTGTCTGTAGTGTTAAAGATCACATGACCTTTAGCAGGAGTCATTGCGTTTCTTTGTGTGGTTGTTTTGTTATCTATCTTGACGTTTTTGATCTCATTGTTGTCAAGAGAGATATTATTTAAATACGTTATTGCCATGGCCTTCTAATTTTTTAATTCAAATATACTTTGCCAGACACTCCAGCCGAAAAGGTTATTGTTATCTGGTCATCACTATTATAAACAACGTCTCCATATATTAGATTTCCATTATCGTCTACAGTAGTAACCGATGGATACTTGCCCAGGTTATGATTTACCTGCCAAGTTGCTGTCGTTTTACTCTGTATAAACGTTTGAAACGGATTGTAAGTAGGTTTTCCACTTATGTTTCCCCACTCTATGCTTCCGTATATAGAAACGCTTGTTGCTGTAAGTTGAAGGTTTGTATGCGTTCTACTAACGTCATTACGCAAGATAGCAATTATATCTTTAATAATCTCATTATTTTCTTTGTCGGAATCACCTGCTGATAACCTTCTTGTAAGGTGATCAAAACTGGTCATTACAAACTCGTAGTTTGCTGAATATTTATCGTATAGTTGTTTGTTTTGTCCATCATACAATTCTACTAAATTTCTTAGTGCATCAAAATCATCAATCATTTCTGCCTTAGTTGGTGGCCTATGAACATTAACTTTAATAGTTTTTGTTATGGTATCTTTTAATGTTGCCCAGGAATATGTAGCACTTGTGTGGTTTGATGTTAAAGAACAAGTTATAGTATATTCAGAATCATAAAACACATTATTATTTTCTACCTCTTCTAATCTGTATTCTCTATTTGCAGATGAAGATCCTGTTGTGGTTTTTGTATGTAAAGTTTTTGAACTTGCAGGAATTGATCCTGTAAAGACTCTTGATATTGATGATGTAGTATATCCACTTACATCATAATTAGCAGTTGTGTCTTTTACTTTTACTAAAGGAGTAAACTCGTTTATGTCTTGCTCTAATGTTAATGTATTTTTTTTATATTGAAAGTCAAATGATTTTGTTTTTTTGACTGTTGATGCTGAACCTACTGTAAAATTATATTCAATTTTGTAAACACCTCTTACTGGATCACCATCATTTGCTAAACTTAATATGTAATTAAATACTGGTAATGATGCTGAGTTTCCTGTTATATCAGGAACGTCTGCATTTATATCTCTTACAAAGCCATCAGGTCTTGTAATTTTTATAAATACTTTAACTCCTGTTTGAGCAGCACTATAGGTTGAGGAGTCGGTTATCTTTAGCGTAGGTGTAGTTCTTAAGTCAAACTCTATATTAAAATCTATTGATACCGTACCTGTTCCGTTTGTAAAAGTGCTCATATTTTATTATTTGTTTATAAAAAGGACGGCTTAAGCATACACTTTCACCGTCCAATCTAAAAACAAACCAACAACTAATTATTTAAGCAATTTTACGATTTCTTCGTATATGGATTGCCCATTTTTGTTACTCAAAACGAAGTTGGTAAAGCCTTCAAGATAAGATGATCCAGTAGATCTAGGAACTTGACATATAACCTCTTTGGTTGATGCCCAAACAAAAGCACTATCTGCTTTTACAAATTCTATAATTTTCTTATCTATAGCCTTCTTTACATTTGCTGTAATAGACTTGTTTCTATTTTTTGAAAGTGCAATAAATTGTTGTGGATCTGATTCGGCTAAAGATTCTATTTCATCTCTCAATACCGAAATATCACGAGACTGATCTTTACCCATAGATGCCACTAACTCTCTTATATCTGACGCTGACATTTCTGCTGCAACATTCATAGCGTCTCTTAATAAAGATCTTTTTTTCCTTTTAGATGTAGACTCTGCTTTTGGATCTACAATTTTATATAAAGGTTGTGCTTGAGGATCTCTATTAGGGTTTGATTGATTATGGTTAGACAACATCATATATTGATATATTTCTTTGTCTCCAACTCTATCTCCCCTTAAAACCATCATACCCTTAGTTTTTTTCTCAAACATAATGTCTGCAAATATTGGCTTATCTTCTGGGCCTAGTGATTTTATTGCTGCTATATCTACGTAATCTTCTTTCTCTGAATCGTAGATTCTATCCTTATTAGGAACAAATGCTAATACAGCCATTTGTAATTTTCCTGAATTATAAGGATCTGGCTTTTTTTTAAGCCATTCAAATATTTTTACATCACTTCTTTTAAAAGAAGGTTCTGTTTTTACGTTGTTAAAAGTTTTTGTTTTAATCATTGGTGTTATATTTAAAATTAAAAAAAAGGGAGGGAAACCCCTCCCCTTATTGTTGACTATTAAAATCCTGTCATAAGTGCACAATGCTCTTTTCCTAAAACTTCTAGACCACAAATAGCCTGGTAGTTTACGTCAAGAATTGCGTCAGCACTTGTAGGAGTAGGTGCTAGTCCACCTGTTAGAGTTTCTCTGAAAGAGAAGTTGTTTCCATCTCCTTCTAAGTATCTAATTTGTAGATAATCCTGAGATCCTCCACCTCCTGCTACCTTACATTGTCCAAAAGGAACTAGGTATACTTCTCCAGCAGGTGCTACAGTAGTTCCTAATTCATTGTGATCAAGTATAGATAGAGGTTTTTTGTACCATTTTCTTCCATATAAATTGAAGACATCAATACCTAAGTCTATTTCTCTACCATCAACATTGAATCTTGCTCCTGAAATACCAGCATTAGTTAAGTTGTTTAAAGCATCGTCAAACTTAATGTTTGCTGATGTACCAACCCATAACCAGTAGTCTTTAGGTGCTCTAACTTTATTCAATGCAGCAGCCATAGTTGCCCATGTGCCTAAAATAGATGATGAATAAGCGTAATTGTTACCAGAAGTTAAAATACCTCCAGAATCTAATTCTGCTCTTAGACCATTAGTAGTTTGAACAACATTACCATTAGCGTCTGTCAGATCAGTACCTGCTCCACCAGAGAAACCAAATTGTGCTGTTTTCTTACCAAACATCATTGAGTTTGCGATGTCTGCTCTAAATCTCTGTAATGCCTCATACGTACCTTTGTACATAAAGTAAGGCTTACCTTGATATTCTACAGTAACTTTAGATGCTTTAGCGACATCAGAAATTCTATAAGAATTTTTGAAAATCTGAACACCGTTCACGTTCTTGTTCATTCCATACTTGATAGAAGATGGAGAACCTGAACCCTCACCTTGTGCGTTAGAGAAAACAGTAAATGTATCTCCTGACGCATTGTAGTCAGTTTTGTCTCCTGCACCGTCTATAGGTTTGAATGAAATTCCATCTGTTCCAGATGTGCCACTACTTTTTACTTCTGTTACTAAGTAGATTTCACCTGAAGCACCCATCATTAAGTCTCCTGCTCTAGCGTTTCCGTAATTAGAACATAAAATGTTAGACTGGTTTCCAGTATTATCTGCTCCAGCCTCACTAATTACTACAGAATTACTTGAGTATAATGCTTCATTTGTAAATGAATGATATGTAGGCTGTGAGGTAGGTTTCATTTTACCAAGAGCCTGCATGACATCCAAGAAAGTATCCTCTTCATTCTGTATATCTAGTACAGAAGATAGGATCTCTCTTCCCTGCACAAACGAATGTGCAGTAAATTCTAACGAACTGATATAATCAGCCGATGTACTTCCTATTGCCATAATTTAAAAAATTTAAAATGTTATCTAATAATTTTAACCTCACTACTACCTTTTGCTATTGCGTTCATAAGCCCTTCAATAGGATTGTCTGGTTGTCTTCCAGAACTTTTTTGTCCTTTAGTAACCTTGCTAGGATTTTTTAAATCCTTAACAACCTTTTCTTGGCCTAAACCAATACCATGAGATATAAGCGATTGTTCGTAAGTTTCAGGATCGGCAGCATAGGTTAATACCCTATACCATTTGTCAAAATCTACATTTCCTTGACCATCAGAAAACAAATTAAAAAATTTATTGTTATCAATAGTCATTTCTTGCAGTTCTTGAGGATTGTCTACCTCATAAGAAAAAGTCTCATCTTTAAAACTAATAAGGATTCTTTTATTGTCTAAAACGTCCTTAGTAGTCTTATTGGATTTAACTGTGCTTTCCCATTCGGATCTTTCAATCTTTTGGTTTTCTGCTTTTTCCTTCGTCTCACTAACGACAGGTTCAATGAATTTTTTTTGTTCGTCAACAAAAGTATTACGAAGTTTATCAGCATCAGCCTTTAACAACTCTTTGCCTAATTCAACCTCGTCTTCTTCAAACTTGTCTTGATCAAGAGAATACTTGTTTATTACATCTCTCTGATATAAGCGTTCTATTGCTCTATCAGATAAAGTAGGGTTATTCTTTTTTAAGTTATATCTCATAACCTGTTCATCACCCATTTCTGTAAAATTAACAGCCGTAGCCTCTAAGTACGGATTTAGAGTTCCGTTCTCATTATAATAAGCAACTGCATTTTTAATGAAGTCATCTTTGAAAACATTTTCTGATTCTCTCAGGCTCTTATAGTCTTCAAATAAATCCTCAAGGTTTTCAGCCTTGCCATTGCTTAATGTCTTTGCTATACCATCAAGAGTCTCAAATAATTCTGATTGCTCTTTTGGCTCATCTTCTGTAGTTTCTTCTTTGTTTTCTACAGGTGTTTCTTCAGTTTCTGGTTGCTCTTCTGTTGATTCTTCTTGTGCCTCTGCTTGTGGCTCTTCAGTTTCTTCTTCAACAACCTCTTCTGTTGTTTCTTCAGAAGTTGACTCTTCTTTAGTCTCTTCTTGTTTTTCTTCTACTGCTTCCTCTTGTTTTTCTTCTACAACAGGTACAGCATTACCATCTTCGTCAATTTTTTTTATTTGACTTGGATCAAAATTCTCTATGTTCTCCATAATTTATTATTGTTGGTTGTACAAATTTAAAATACAATTTTTGTTTTTTCTTTCAAAATTTATTGTTCAGTTTGGGTTTGTTCAGCGTTTTCTTCGTTCATTAGTTTCATTCCCATTTCTTTAGTAGGTAGATTATCGTAAGCATTTCTTTCTAAATTACTTGCTTGTCTTATACCTTCTATTTCTAATTCAAACTGATATTTTTCTTTTTGTAACTGAGATTGTAATTGTGCTTTCAGTTGTTCCATTTCCATTTTAGCCTTCATCTCCATTTGCAAAGTTTGTTGTTTTGCTTGCTCTGAGGCTTGTGCTGATTGCATTTGAACTTGACTATTCATTTGTTGTTGCTTCATAGACTTTTCTTCTGCCTCTTTTCTTTTCTTCTTTATCCTGTATGCTAAAACTTGCTGGGCTTGTTTTATATTTTTTATTGTTTCTATATATACAGCGTCTTCAAAATCAACCTGTCCCTGGGCAACTGACGCTTGTAATATTTGCATCAATCTTGCCTTTTGTTCTTCAGTAGGTCTATCTTCTATGGCTACCCCAAATTCATGCTTTCTTACTGTAGGTGATAGTTTAAAAAACTTCATAGAACTTTCTCCCAAACTTCTTACATAACCCTCTATAGAACCTTTACTTACTGCGTCTTGCAATCTTACTACAACTGAAGATGCTAATTTTTCTAACAAATGTCTTTCTCCTTGCTCTATATGAGCCAATGCGTTGTTTGTTGCTTGGGCTGCTAATTTTGCAGTAGTTGTTAAACTTCTTGCGTCTGGTGTTGATCCATCAGTAAATTCATTTAGACCAGTTATTTGTCTGATCATCTCAATACTGTTTTGTATTAATTGATAATAATTTAGTGCATCTCTACCAAGTCCATTTTCTAGTTCCTCTATAGGTTTATAGTTTGTTGGCTTACCACTAATATCATTTCTTCTATAAACTAATGTACCAGTTTTATTAAACAAATCTAAAACATCCATTGGTTTCATTTGTTCTCCACCTGAACCTAATGGTATATCTTCTAATGCACCTAATTCAATCATTATACCTTTTGGTCTTGCCTGATTTATAGTGTTTTGTAATCTATACCACGCTATTTGTATTTGATCTGCTATAGGAATTAATTGTTCCATAATTCCTAATGGTTTCATATTATAAAAGTCTGGTGAAAAAATATGATAAGATAAGTCAGTATCCATAAGGTTTGACTTAACTCTTTTCATATCTGAACATAAACCAAAATTAAAACAATAGTTAGAGTCTATAATCCATGATATTTTATAAACAACTTTATAATCAGATCTATAATACTTTTTCTTTTGACTTTTATCATAGTATCCTGCTCTACCAAACTTTTTGTTTCCTCTTTTGTCTATCCTTGTTTCATGTACCATTTGATCAATAGAGAAAAACTCCAGGTCTAATACTTTAATTTTTTGATCTTCGTATGCCTTTTTATATTGTTTGTTTGTAGGATACATTCTTTTTGAACCCTGCGTTCCAATATATTTTTCAGTTATTTTTCTATATTGATCTTCAGTAAACTGATCTCCTGCAAGTTGTCTTAAGTCTGCAATAGTCATTTCTTTAACCTCACCAACATGAACCTTATCAGAAAAATCTCTTTTGTTACAATGTGATATTATTAAATTTTCTGGGTTACAAACATCAATTTTAACTGCTCCATTTGAATCAATGTATTCTTTATATCCTGCTACACCAAAGTCAAATAAAGATTCTAAAACTTGTTTTCTTTTTTCTCCTAAATCATTAGTATTGAAAACTAAGTCAATACCTTGTTCCATTTCTATAGTTGCATTATGCTTATAGGTATAAGCCATGTGAAGGTTTAACTCTTCATCATTCTCTGGTTCGTCACCCTCATTTTTTAATGGACTAAAGTTTTCTATACCTGGCATTTGTTGACTTGCCATGTTTCTTAAATCCATTTTTGCTTTAAGTTTGTTGAAATAATCTTCTTTTTGTGATTGTGCTAATCCATCTATAGGAGTTACAGAAATGTTATATTCTGTTTTACTTAATTTACCTAAAGCAATTCTTCTAAATTTTGGAACTACTGGTAAAACACTCCAGTCTATTGCTAACCACGTATCGTTGTCAGCATCTGAAACGTTCATTAAGTTTTTGTATTTATTTATTGATTGGTTGCCTTGTGCATAATCTTTAATCTTTACATATCCACCTCTGTTATTATGAAAAGAATGTTCGCCATGTTGGTTATAATCTTTCCACGCTGCTTTTGCGTATGCGAGACACCAGTCTCTTCCTTTTTGTAATGGATCTATTAAATGATCAGGATATGTAGATTCTCCTTTGTCTTTGTTGATCATCCTACTTTATATTTTTTAAACAAGTCGCTAGCATTTATCACCCTTTTTTTTGCTAGTTCATTTTTTAACAGGATATATTTATCTGCTATCAATGTATAACCAGCACTCATTGCTGCATCAAACTTAGTTGTTTTAGTTATATCAAACTCTAACCAATCTTTTAACAACTCTGAGTAATACACCCTATCAATATTATTTTCAATATAGTCTTCTGTTATTTCTGCAATCTGTTGGTGAGTTTTTAGCGAACCACTTATTCCAGGCTTTGTAGATCCTGGAAGGTACATTAAAAAACCTCCATAACCTCTGTCTTCAAAATAACTTTTTATTCCGACTTTATTGTCTTCAAACAAAACTTGGCATGAATAATAATGACAACATTTCAAAACATCTTCATAAAACTGCCGTGCCGTGCTTGGTCGGTAAATGTATTGAACAATAAAAGAACTATCATAAAAATTTGATGTTGAGTTGTGTTTCTTATAAACATAGAAAGCCCCATTAGACCTTCTTTCATCTACAGTAGTATCATGATCATAAGGATCACAGCCTATAACGAACTGTGAATTTTTAGTTGGCATATAGTTTCCACTTCGTTTTACAACCTGGTTTGCATCATCTTTACTTTCAAAAAGATAACAAACTTTATACCTTCCGTTTGACATAGGTTTAAATTCAACAACACCATCTTCTTTATCTCCTACCCATTCAAAGTTACCTACAGTATAGACGTTATCTCTCCAGGATAGTTTATCAATTCTATCATTTAATTTCATTGCATTATATAAAGACCTTTCTCCGTCTATTCTAAATGCCTCATCTATAGTGAAAGGGTTTCTTCTAATAATATTACTTAATGCTCTATCATCATGTAAAAAAGATTCTCTTTCTGCTAGATAATATTCTTTTGCTTTTTCTTCATCTGGCACACCATACTTATCAAAATATAATGTTTTGTATGCAGGTGTAAAGTATCTATATAAACCACTTTGAGTTCTTCCGTGTGCGTTCTTTACTTTTTGATCAGACGCTTCCCAAAGTTTTTTAAATGATTCACCACCAGATTCCATCTCCTCAACAGTTGTTGTGTATAAAAACTTTCCAATGTATTCACCGTCCAGTTCTGCACAGAACCTAACAACATTGTGCCTTTCCCACACATCAACTTCCATTGTTTTTCCAACCTCGTCACCAAGGTATCTATGTAATTTCGTACCATCATAACTATATTTATCAGAACTCTTCCAGTCTATTTGACTTTCAAGTTCTGGTTTACCTAAATCTTCTAAGGATTTACTTCCCCTTTTCGTTGTTCTATAAAACCTTAGTTCTGATGTTGGTGTGACTCCTTTAGATTGATCATATACTGGTCTAAAAAAATCTGGCAACTTTTTAAATGGTCCAACTATATTTTTTTGGAACACATTGTTTTTTGCATCCATTGCAGTTTTAGACTGTATACCTCCGTTTTTACTTTTAGATCTTGATATAAGGTCAAACATAAAACATCCAGCACGAACAGTTTTACCTTGTCTACGTTTTGTCAACTCTATCATTCCTAAACAGTTAGGATCTTCTATACAGAATTGCAAAAAGTAAAAATACTCTTGATCAGTCTTTCTAAAAGAAGGATAACCAACGTCAATACACCACCAATTTAAAAAAAAATAATGTAACCCTGTCAAATATTCTGGACTCCCATTATTCATAAACCAAACACCATTTAATCTTCTGTCCCATTCCTGTGATCTAAACGCCTCTAACTCAGTATCAAAATAATTTGGATCTTCTTTTTGTTTTAAAATTTCTTCTGATCTTTTTTTTTGGTAATCTTTAGGAAGTTCTGTTCTAATCCAAACTTGCTTTTCTTTTTTTGATGAAGATGTAATTATAGGTCTTTTTTCGTTTTTACCAGTTATAACGTTTTTTACTTTTCCTACTGGTGGTACTTTATAATCTATTCCTTGTATTATCATAAGTTTGCAATAAACTCAGGAGTTAATCTTTTATCTGCTTTTATTGTAGTTAATAAAACATCATCCTCTCCATAAAGTTTCATGTAATATGTTTCTAATCTTTCGTTTATAGTGTTTAAGTCATCCATAATTTTTGACTTGATTTGTAATGCCTGTAAAATATCTTTGTCTTTATCACCATCTACTGGTCTTAAAAGTTTTGTTTGATATTCAAAAAAAGTTTGTTCGTTTGAAACTATCATAGACCAAACCCTGTTGTTTTGTTTTTTTAAAAATTCGTCTACCATTTCTAGCAATTTTAAATTTGTAAAAAAAAATATTTCATATAAAAAATCTTTTTCTTTATCTAAATCATAACCTGCTAGTCTTGCTGCCTCCTCTTTTCTTATTTTTAAATCTGGATAATATTCTTTTAATGGAGTATTGTAGTCATAAACATACAAAACATACTTAATTAGTTTGTCATCAGAACCCTGGAAAGTCTTGAACATCTTTAGTTTAGGGTATTTTTTTTTCAACGATCCTTTTACTTTGTAAGGATTGAAAAACATCTTATCAAAATCAGAATCTGAAAATATATCTACTAACGACATTTTGTTGGTTTTTGTGTATACAAAAATATGTTTTGTCGTAAACAATATAAGTAAAATATTTTACTTGTTTTTGAGTATTAAATAATTATATGATTATTATAACTGAATGTTATTTTTGAAAAAACTATATATATGGCTATTTATCAAGGAAGAAACGTTACTTTAAATAAGATAATGAAATCTGACAGGCCTGCAAAAAAAAGCATGGTCTATGTTAAAAAGCCAAACGGAAAAATAGTAAAGGTTCACTTTGGTGATCCAAATATGAAAATTAAAAAAAATATTCCTGCAAGACGTAAGTCTTTTCGTGCAAGGCATAATTGTGATAATCCAGGACCTAGATGGAAAGCAAGGTACTGGGCTTGTAAAACTTGGTAATGGCTAGATTAATATTAAAACCTTATTTAGCAAAACCCAAAAAGAAAAGACCAGGGATTCACTCCAAAAACAGGAGTAGACTTAAAACGTCAAGAGGATATAAAAAACCTTATAATAAACAAGGAAGATGAAAAATTGTGGACTTAATTGTCCGATTTGTATTTGCCAATGAGAAAAATAAAAAAACCTAAGCCGACAAAACCTGAACTTTGGTCAAGAGCAAAGTCTCTTGCTAAACAAAAGTTTGATGTATATCCATCTGCTTATGCTAACGCATGGGCAAGTAAATGGTATAAATCTAAAGGAGGAGGCTGGAGGTAATGGC
>CEPR01001632.1_pt1 | contig 11647 bp, 4 predicted proteins | sample 530431 | NCBI WGS metagenome assembly CEPR01 (sample SAMEA2620078, study PRJEB7988) | marine metagenome | isolation source: saline water (ENVO:00002010), including
TATCAGAAAAAGAATTAGATAATATTTACGGAACAGATCGAGACCAGGGCGACTTAGATCGTAGGCAGGAAGCTTTGCAGCGAGATGAAGAATTTGCAAGAACAAGCGAAAAAGAACGTATGGATAATTTGGAAATATATAGAGTTGGTTCTGTGTTTGACGAATCGGATCAATATTTAGCAACAAGAAAAGCAGAACTAGAAGCGCAAGGCTATCCGTTAACAAAACGGCAAATATCAAATATTAAAAACAAAGCAATAAAAGGAACTGGTATTAAGCCAGATTTTCCAAATCAAGCTGTTGAGCAAGATTACTATATAAAAACGTACAGAGAGTATGTAAAAAAAGATATAGAGCTACATTCAACAGAATTTTTAGAAAGCATATATAAAAATGGAGAAGAGATAGGAGATGAAAAACTAGCTCAAGCACAAAAAGAATTAGAGGACATATACGGCAAAGCTCTTACTGCGCAAAATAATTCAAGGCGTATGGTAGAAAACTTAGAATACAATTTTATTATTGAAGAACAAAAACGTAGAGCAGGAGTAACTAACAACCCTACAGAAATAAATAAAAAGCCAGATACATTTAATGTTAAACAAACAACAGAGACAGTAGCTACAGGCACATCAAACATTGTTAGAGAGCCAGAACTACCTAAAAGACTGAAAGGAGCTAAGTCCAGGTATCGTCAGATGCGTGTATCTTTTGATAATGACATTGATAAAGCTGTTTATATAGTTACTAAACGACCTAACAGAAGAACAATCGTAGAGTTTGAAGGTGGTAGTAAAAATAATCCAGACTACATTAAATTTTTAATGGATGATAATGGCTTTACAGAGCAGGATATTATTCGCATAGCTGATAGTTTGTATGATGATTTTAAAGCTAACTACAGAGAAGGCGTAGAGTATGTAGCTCAAGCTGGTTACAAGTCACTAGGTTACAAGTCAGGACAGCTAAGTTTAGATCCACTTAACGGAATAAACCCAATACATAAGAGATCCTACGGAACACTAGGTAATGACTATACAGGCATGAATATGCTGAACTATAGAGAGAAGTTTGAGCTATTAGAAGAAATACAAAGAATGGCTGGCAAGGATGTAAACGTACAGTTTGTAGCAGAGCTAGAAGGCACGCTTACTGCTAAACAGGCAGCTGACTACGGCTTAACAGAAGGCGATACATATAGCGCAGCTGGAGAATTTATTGCTGGTACAAATCCAGCAGATGATTTAATAATGATTTCTATGTTTAGTAAAGGTGGATATAGAGGTTTTGGTAAGTTACTAAGAACTGCTTTCCACGAATCATTCCATAGAATACAAAAACGATTATTAAGCAAAGCAGATCAAAAAGCTCTTATAGCAGGAGAAAAGGAGATAAGAGAGTTAGCTGCTAAGACTATGCCAGAGTTTAGAGACAGCATCCTTGATGGCACATTAGGTAGACAGGAGGTAGAAGCTATAGCATTTAGTGATTGGTATATGCGTAATACTGATTATCCAAAGGCAACTTGGGCAGAACCATTCAAGAAAATTGCACAGATTATTGAACGCACAGGTAACTTCTTAAAAGGTAGAGGCTATCAAACTTGGGATGATGTATTTGAAAGATCAATGCGTGGAGAGACAGCAGAACAGGCTGTAGCAAGTGACCTTATTGCACCAGCCACACAACTTGCTATTGATCCTCCAGATGCAGATAAACTTGCTAACGAAATAAAGAAAAATATAGAAGCAATAAATAACGGAGATATGAGCATAGAAGAAGCTCTTAAAAATCAGGCAGCAGATGAACCTAGAAGGTTAATTAGTCGCAGCGGTAAAACACAATATGTAGAGACACCTAGCGAACAATTAGCTGCGTCTTACAAAGCATTTAACGATTTAATATATAACCTTACATTTGACAGAGCAGAAGCTACAGGCATAGCAAATCTTGATAAAGCTATGTTGTTTAATCAAGCTGTAGATAAGTTAAGAATGGATGGTGGAGATTCAGATGCAATAATATCAAGCGTAGAAAGAGCATTAAAAGGAGATCCAAGATCAGCAGATGATTTAATTGCTATAGCTACATTGCAACTGCAAACAGATATTGTAAGAAACAAGACAGGAATACAAAGCCAGGCATACTTATCTGCTCCTGAGTCGGAGAAAGGTGTTGAATTGCAAAGATTAAAAGCAATGCTAGGAGAGCAACTAAAACTAGATGTTGCGTATATGAGTGTAATGAGAAAGACAGGTCAAAGATTAAGTATGGGTAAGCTAATGTTTAGGGCAGATGATGTAGATTTATCTGATTTACCTAGCGAAGTAACTCTTAGAAAAGGTACATCTAACGAAGCTGGTGCAAAAGTATTACAAGATGGCTTTGACGTTACCCAGGAGACAGGTGCTATGGGTCAAGCTGTTTACTTTACTACTGACGAAAACAGTATAAAAGTAATGGATGGTTACGATAACGCAGAAATATATGGCGATTTAATTAACGACATAAAAATATTAGACCTATCTGCAATGAATAAAAGGTTAACTGATCTAGTAACTGACTTAGGATTAGGCAAGGTAAAGAAAACTAAGAACGGATTAGAGTTAAATCCTGCACAAATAGAAGGTATAAAAGCGTACTTAGCAGATAGAGGTTACGCAGGAATAAGGTACGAACCTAGAGATACTGGTCGCCCTAATGCACCAGCTGACGAAATAGCTATCTTTGACAATAATTCTGCTAACAGAATAGTAGGATCTGACGCAAGCGTACCTCCTAGCGCAACTCCAGAAGCACCAAAAAGAACTTTATTAGAGCAAGCTATTGCAAAATCAGAGGATTTGTTAAACGATAAGTTAGATCCGAAGTTACTAGATGCTATAGAAAGCGGAGAGCTAACGCAGGAAGCAATAGAACTTGGAGATGTCATGGTAGCTATCTCTAACTATTCGCAAAAAAATAGAGGATTCAACAAGCACATATCCGATTTAATAGAACAAACTCCTAAAGGTGGACTGACACAAAGAAGGTTACTTAACTTCTATCGAGGAGCAATATTACTGTCAGGAGAAACTACATGGAAAATGATGATAGGTGGTTTATATAGAGCAGCTACATTGCCTGTCATACAAACTATGGGAGGCTTTACCAGAGGCGTAGGTCAATCTATAACAGGAAATAAAGCAGAGGCATATAAGAGTTTTAGAAGAGCAAGATTAGGAGCAATGATATATGGACAGTATTACCAAAACTTAGGTAACGCTTTCCGTTTAATGGGCGCAACATTAATGGAAAACGAAACTTTTGGTAACTTAGGTGTAGATCAGATGCAGTTAAGAACTAATAGCAGATTTAATCCTACTGACCAACTTAGCCTGGGAAGCGATGAAGTACAGGTAAGCAAGAAAAGTGATATATGGCACGCAGATCCAAACAATAAAAACTTTTTTGCTAATGCTGCATTAAGAGTTTTAAGTGCTGTACCTAAAGCTACAGGTCGTTTAGCTGGTGGTGTAGATACATTTATGAGTTCATTAGTTGGACCAAGTATGGAATATGTCAGATTCTTAGACCAGGAGTTATATCATGCAGAGACAGTATTAGGTATGCGCCCTGGATCTGATGAAGCATTTAATTATGCAAGTGATAGGGCTGTTGAGTTAGTTAAGGCAGAGATGGTAGATGTAACACTTGCTAATGGTAAGAAAATAGAAAATGGTGCATTAACTGGACAAAATGCTAGATATATTATGGATTGGGTTAACTTTACTGACTCACTAGATGTTGTACCAGCACCAAGAACATACGACTATGGCGTAAGAAAAGCTAGAGAAAGTGGTATTACAGATCCATTAGATGTACATAACTTTGCAAATAAATATGTAAATGAAGGTAGCAATATATTTAACCAGGGTGGTGTAGCTGGTGGCATGGCAAAAGCATCGCAAGCTGTAGGACTTGTACCAAAAGCATTAGGAAACGTAGTAGAAAACTATCCTGCATTTGGTCTTATATATCCACTACCTAGAGGACCAATAAATATTATTAAAGCAAGTGCAAGAGCATTTCCTATTACTGCGCCATTTGTAGATACATTTTGGAGAGATATAACTTCAGAGGATTTATTTACAAGAGATAGAGCTATAGGAGAAATGGCATTAGGCACTACAACACTAGCTGGTGGTATAGCATTGCTATCTACAGGATTGGTTGAGTTTACTGGCTTTAGGTCTACTAACTATAGGAACAGAGAAGTTGGACCAGAAAGTGTAGAAAGAGGTAGAGAACCTATGAGTATAAGATTTAAGAATCCATTTAGTGATAGCGAAGAATGGACACCCTGGTACTCACTACAAACCTTTGATACATTAAGCAATATTTTTGGTGCAATAGGTGAATATGTAGAAGTTGGCAACAGCCTTACAGAAGAAGAAAAAGAAGTAGAAAGCTCTATAGTTGCAATGAAGATTGCACACGTTGCAAGAGCATTAGGTATGGGTCAATTTAGCAAACAGATACTATCAAGTATTACTGAACTCTTTGACGTTGTAGCTGGATTTGATGAAGATGCTGCAAGAAGAATGAAGAAAGGTAAAACTGGTGCATTTAGTAGATACATAGAAAGAAAACTATCATCATTGCTAGTACCAGCTGCTATTAGAAAAATTAATATAGGAGAAGCAAGAAGAGATATTGTAGCTAGTGAACTACCTTTTCCATTTAATGTTGTATCAAATACCGCACAAAGAATACAATTACAAATTCCTGGAGGAAGAGAAGGGCTGCCACCTGTATTACATAACTACTCAGGAGATCCTATAGACGACAGAGATTACGCTGGTACAGGTGCAATACCAGAAGATATGCCTTGGCTAAAGTTCTTTTACAAGATGCTTACACCTACTTCTGCATTTCCTAGTCGTACAAAATCTACACATCCTGTCGATGTAGAACTAAGCAAACTATATGGTAAAGGCTCTAACTACAAGCCCTGGAATGATAATATTTTTAATTTGCCAGGCAAAGTTCTTAACAGGGAAGAATTAAATAGACTGATAACTATAGGTACAAAAGAAATTAAAAACGAAGCTGGTAATACTTTATGGGAAGAACTTACAGCATTAGTCACAATAGATCCAGTTTATGCCTCTCTGCCGTATGATGTTAGCAGCGATGTTGAAAACCCCAGAATGACGATGATTAAAAATGTCGTTGCTGAGTTTAAAGAAAAAGCAAAAATTAAATTTTTAGAAGAAAGGCCAGATATAAACAGCCTTATAGAAGAAAGAGATCAAAAGATCATTGATAAACAATACACAAGAGATAGACTAAATAGTATGAACGACAAACAAAGTCGCAATGATTCTAACCAGTTCCTAGCTCAACTTAACTAATGGCTTTCGCACAACGCATAATAACTAGCAACTCAGCTGGAGATCAAGAGTTTACTTTTACCTTTGACTACATCAAAGAAGAACATATAAAAGTATTTGTTAACTTTGTAGAAATAAATCAAGGAACAGGAAGTAACGAATTTCAAGTAATAACTAATACAACACCAAAAAAGATAAGTCTTAACACAGGCTTATCGGCAGATAATACCAGAGTAGAAATAAAAAGAATATCATCATTATCTACACCATTAGTTAATTTTGAAGATGGTTCGACACTTACAGCAGCTGATTTAGATACAGCAGAGAAACAAAGTTTATTTATAGACCAGGAGTTAGATGACGCACTTAAGCAAGGTGTATCTATAGATCCAACTACAGGTTTACCTACACTTAGTAACCAAAGATTAACTAATGTCTTAGATCCAGTAAATGCCCAGGATGCAGTAACTAAAGCGTACTTAGAAAGAAGTGGCAGTATTACGTCAACACAAATTGCAGACGGAACTATTGTTAATGCTGACGTAAACGCAAGCGCAGCTATAGCTGGTACTAAAATATCTCCTGATTTTGGCAGCCAAAATATTGCTACAACTGGAACTGTTGATGGAAGAGATGTATCTGCTGATGGTACGAAATTAGATACGATTGAAACGTCAGCTAAAGACGATCAAACAGGAGCAGAAATAAAAACTTTATATGAAGCGGAAAGTAATACAAATGCTTTTACTGACGCTTTGCTTGCAAAGTTAAATGCTATTGAAGCAAACGCAAAAGACGATCAAACAGTATCAGAAATAAAAACACTTATAGCTGGTAGCCCTTTAGACGCTAGTCATCTTGCAGCAAACTCAGTTGGTAGCAGTGAAATAGTAAATAGCTCAGTTACCAATAATAAATTAGCAAACGCAGAGTTAGTAACTTTGGCAGGGATGCAATCAGGTACAGCTTCTAAATTAGCTGACAGCACAGCCCTTACGTCTGATATTGCCGATTTAAACCAGTTAGATGGTATGGCAAAACAGACTACTATAACTGATGATGATACAAAGTTTCCTACCTCTGGTGCTGTTGTAGATTATGTAAGTAGTCAGTTAGATGATATTGGTGGTTTTGAATCTATAGCTAATGAATTATCATTTCCTAATACACAAGCACCCAATGGCGTATCTATAAGTATTGCTGACGCAGCAGGAATAGTCGTTAATGGTAGTGGAGTAAGTACGACAGCTAGAACATTAAACGGAACTACTGTCACGATAAACAATATACCTTCTAATTTCCATAGCTCAACAATAGCTTCTGGCATAAGGTTTATTGTTACTTCTACAGGTAGCGGACAAATTTATAACTACCATAAAGCTACGCTTTCAGAAAGTGACCTTGTTAGCCTTAGTGGAGATATAAATGATTTTAATGAAAGATATAGAATAGGCTCTACAAACCCTGATACTAACAATGATTCAGGAGACTTATTTTTCAATACAAGTACAGGTAAGTTATTAGTTTATAACGGAACTAATAGTGCTTGGGAGGAAGCACAAAGTATTGGTAACTTTTTTATATCTACACTTAGCCCTGCATTTGATAACAGCACTCAAAATTTTACAATTACAAATGCACCTACAAATGCACAACAGATACTTTTAAGTATTAATGGTGTCATACAAAAGCCTAATAGCGGTACATCTACTCCTTCAGAAGGATTTGCTTTAGACGGCAGTACAGTCAAGCTGGCTGCGGCTCCTGCTAGTGGATCAGAATATTTTGCAGTTGTAATAGGATCTACAGTAAATATTGGTACTCCAAGCAACAACACAGTAACAAGTGCTATCCTTCAAAACGGATCAGTTATTGAAGCTAAACTAGGAAGCGGTGCGGTAACAAGAACTAAATTAAATCTTGTATCTACATCTTCTGCTCCTGGACTAGAAGTAAAAGGTGATGGTACTTCTGACGGATATTTACAACTTAACTGTAGTCAGAATAGTCATGGTGTAAAAATAAAATCCCCACCGCATAGTGCAAATCAAAACTATACTCTTACACTTCCAAGTGCATTGCCAGCAGGAGAAGGTTTTTTAATTAGCGATCAAAATGGAAATACTAGCTTTACTACTGAAGTAGGTCTTATTAGCGATCAATTAAGAGTTCACGATCTTTATTTAGGTAGAGATTCTAGTAATAATGATCCTGTTATTCAACCAGCAGCACAAGCAAATATAACTTTAAGATGTGGTTCTACGCAAGCTGGAACATATACATCTATTTTAGATGGCTCTGGATTGCAACTTGGTAGGAACACACAGTATGTAAAACTTAAAGCACCAGCAGATCAAACAGGACAATCAAGTTATGATTTTACTTTTCCTATAAGCGGTGGTAGTAATGGACAGTTTTTGAAAACTGATGGAAACGGAACTACGTCTTGGGGTACTGTTGATTTAACTTCGTTAAGTGCATCTAATTTAACTTCTGGTACTGTTCCTGATGCTAGATTTCCTGCAACCTTACCAGCTGCTAGCGCAGCTAATTTAACTAATATTCCTGCTGCAAATATTACTGGAACATTGCCAGCTATAGATGGATCTAACCTTACAGGGTTATCGGGAGTATCTGTAGCTAGCCAGGCAAACAATAGACTTATAACTTGCACAGGAACAAGCGACAGTTTAACTGCTGAAGAAGGATTAGAGTTTGTACACGTTAACGGAGTTGATCCTACATTTACTTTCAAGCGTCTTTCTGCTGCAAGTGGTAATGACAATATCTACACAGAGTTACGTTTTCTAAACTCTAGTGGCACTGTTATGGGTCAAATTATATGTAGAAGAGAAAGTAGTACTGATAATGCTTATTTAGATTTTGAGACAAAGAACGACAGTCAAAACTCCCAACCTTCAATGCGAATTGCAGGAACTACTGGTACTGCATATTTTGTTGGTAATCTTGGAAGAGCTAACAATAACCAACCATCATATTTCAGTAATGCAATTTTTGGTGGTTCGACTATTCCTAGTGCAGTAACTATTAAAGCCTTACCAGATGGTGGAGAAACTGGTTTGCTTATTAGGGGTACAAGTATGGGAGGAGGGTCTACCGATATTAATTCCTGTATAAGAGTTGATGCTACAGCTAGTAGTAATAACGCACAGCAATATGGAATCTATGTTAAAGGTAAACAACAGAATGATAAAGATACTGGTGGAATTTATGCAGATGTTTATGGTAGCTATTCAGAAACGTATGTTTATCGTGGTCACTTACAAAAACAAGTTGGTGCATATACTATTGGAACTACATTTCATAGTAAGATAACTGAAACCAGTTCTGGTGGTGCTTCATATCACATGAGATGTTATGATGGCAGTAATTTAAAATTAAGAATAGAAAGAGATGGAGATATAGATAATACTAATAACAGTTATGGTTCATTATCTGATATTAAATTAAAAGAAAATATTGTAGATGCTAAATCTCAATGGGATGATATAAAAGCATTGAAAGTAAGAAACTTTAATTTTAAAGATGATCCTAATAAAGTAAAGATGCTTGGTCTTGTTGCACAAGAAGCAGAAATTGTATCGGCTGGTTTAGTTAAAACTAATAATGATCTTGAAACAGATAAAGATACTGGTGAAGGTAAAGTTACTGGTCAAACAAAATATTTAAAGTATTCGATACTTTACATGAAAGCTATTAAAGCATTACAGGAAGCGCAAGTTAGAATAGAAACATTAGAAACCAAAGTAGCAGCATTGGAGGGTGCGTAAACTATGGCATTAACTAAAGTATCTACACCTGGAATAAAAGACGAAGCTATTACATTAGCTAAGTTATTGCATGGTACATCATCTAATGATGGTAAATTCTTAAGAGCCAACAATGGAGCAGATCCTACGTTTGAAAATATTTCACAGTTTACAACCCTTACTGAACACGTTGGTGCTGATGCTAGTAACAGGTCTGCTGGCGATCTTATTATTGAAGGAACTGATACTGACAGTAGCGGTTCTGTAACTGATGACGATAGGACTATATATGATAAAAGTTTAAATAAATTTAAGTTAGGAAGAAACGTAAAACTTGAAATTGGATTCTTAACATTACAAACTAAATTACAAGCTACAAATCATAATAACGGACACATTATACAATATTCTGCACATCTTAATATGACTACTGGTGCAGATATTTGGCTTAGTACTGTAGGAAAAAGAGTAGTTATTGGTACTTCTGATACGGCTAACCATGAAGTAGCAAGCTTCCAATGTTCTGCTTCTGGTGCAAGTCAACATGGTTTTGTAGCACTAAATTATGTAACAGCAAACTATGGTCAAAGTACCAGTATGGTACAAAGGCTGTTAACAACACAAACAGGTTTAACTTTAACAGGTGACGTAATACCAGCAACTACTCAAGCACATGATCTTGGTAGTTCTTCTAAAAAGTGGAGCAATATTCACGCTGATTATTTTTATGGTAGTGGAGCAAATCTAACTAGCTTACCAGCGGGTCAACTTACAGGAACTGTTGCAGATGCTCGCATATCAACTCTTACAGCATCAAAGTTAACTGGTGCATTACCAGCGATTGACGGATCTAATTTAACTGGTATTAGTTCTGTAGGTGGAGCAACAGGTGTTGATTTTAACGATGGTGTAAAAGCTAGATTTGGAACTGGAAATGACGGTGAGATATTTCATAACGGCACAGACTTTCACATAGATGGTGAAGCATCTGGTGGAGCAACTAGAAATATATACATTACAGGAGGTTCAGTTAACGAAAAAGTAATTGAACTTAGAAGTAAAGATAATGAACCTCATGTTAGATGTTATGGTGACGGAGCAGTGGAGATATACCATAACAACGAGAAAAAGTTTATTACCACAGGTACTGGAGTTAGAATTGAAAATACAAGTAGTCCTTTAACTACCGCAAACTCAAGTGCTAATGAATTTGTTGTAACAGGTGATGGTGCAATGGGTATGACTTTGCATACTACTAACACATCAAGTAACTGTGGTATTCATTTTGCAGATGGTACATCAGGTAATGCGACATATCGAGGAACAATAATTTATCGTCATTTACACGATCAATTAAGATTTAGTGTAAACGGAGGTACTCTTGCACAGCAAATAAACTCCGACCTAACAGTATCTTTTCAAAACACTATATATGCTTCAAGTTTTAGTACAGCTTCTGATCTTACTCTTAAATCAAATTTAGTTCGTTTTACTAATACACTTGATAAATTAAAAGAACTAAATGGATATACATTTGACATGAAAGTTGGTGAAGCAAAAGATATAACAATAGCTTCTGCTGGTATTATTGCTCAAGATGTTGAAAAAGTATTTCCAGAGTTAGTAAGTACAGAAACAGGCTCAGACTACAAAACAGTTCAATATAATGGATTGATAGGTGTGTTAGTAGAAGCTGTTAAAGAGTTAACAACTAAGGTTGCAGCATTAGAAGCTGCTTAGTTTTTGTCAATAGTTGATAAGGCTGCTAAACTTACAACAGGCAAACCTACCACTTAATTATTATGGCTAGACCAACAACACAAGAATTACTTGAAAAGCAAAAAGAAATTGCTGAAAAGTTTAATGCTCAACAAATAGAGCAAGATAAATTAAAGCAAGAATTTGACAAAATTACTGCTGTTATCGCTGACAGACAAGCAGGAGAAGCAGAAATAGCTGCAAATGTAGCAGCTGAAACTTGCCCTGCACCAGAAGTTGCACCAGCTTCTGTAGATCCTGCTCCAGAAATAGACGCAGTTACTGTAGAAAGAGGTACATAGTTATGCCTCTTAAAGGTAATCAAAGAAAAATAGATGCCAACAGGGATGGTAAAATAACACGCAAAGATTTTAAACTCTTAGCGAAAAAGAAAAAGAAAAAGAAAAAATAGATGGAAATAAATCTGCCTGATTTACCAGATACAGATTTTATCCTCGTTCCACCTAGAACAATTTTCTATCCACCTGTGGCAGAGATCCCTTATTTAGATCCAATCCTTCTACCTTCTCTGGAACAGGTACAGTCGGGACTTGGGGAAGATCAGGGATCTTCTGCTGAAGAAGAAAAATCATCTTCAACGGAGGAAGTAATACCAGGAGGACAACCGCAAGTACCGAACAACTTGCTAGAAACCAAAGAAACTTTACCATCTGAAACTGTAGCTACATTTAATATACCTTTATTTGGAGAATTTCCTATTCCTGCTCCAGAAGTAATTGCATC
>CEPR01004651.1_pt1 | contig 11567 bp, 11 predicted proteins | sample 530431 | NCBI WGS metagenome assembly CEPR01 (sample SAMEA2620078, study PRJEB7988) | marine metagenome | isolation source: saline water (ENVO:00002010), including
CGAGTATTTCTATACGGGCAAAGCAGCAAGCCGCATCCGCTGCCGCATCGACTCCATTTCTTCCGGCACTCCCAGCATCGAGCCTCACATTATTGTTCACTACAACGGTTGATGGGCACAAGGATTGTTCCGGGCTACTGCAAGCACATCGAAGTGGATGCAGACAATCACAATACAGTCGCAACCTTCACGTTCATGACCCCAACCGACGTTGAGGACTTCGCCGGATTGATGGTCCGCCTAGCATCTGGCATAGAAGTAATGATTTCGGTCGAAGACGATGACAGTTAAGCGTGGCCGCGAGTCCTTTTCGGGATACAACAAGCCAAAACGCACTCCAAACCACCCAAAAAAGTCCCACGCAGTGCTTGCAAAAGAGGGCGACAAGATTAAATTGATACGTTTTGGCCAGCAGGGAGTGAAAGGAAGCCCCAGTGGCACAGCAAGAAACAAGTCTTTCAAGGCCCGTCACGCAAAAAACATCGCTAAGGGGAAGATGTCTGCGGCTTATTGGGCAAATCGTGTCAAGTGGTGACACCTACAATGAGAAAAAGTAGCTGAAGAACCGTGGTTTACAGCGCTGCTATTCCATCTACAGGCGCTGTTGTCAGCGAGTCGCCCTTCGTACGCGATCTAGAAGTGATCGCGATGTTGGAAGACTGGGACACAATGGGCGCCGTCACGCGGGGCACCAACTATCTACGTGACTTACACGAAACATTCCTACCGCAGGAACCAAGAGAGGATGACGACGCGTACCAGACGCGCATCGACCGCTCTGTGCTGTCGCCTTACACCAGCCGTCTAATTGAGACCGCCGCTGGTGCAATCCTCCGCAAGCCAATCCAAATCGAGGGGGATGATTATTGGCTGGAATTGAGTGAGAATATCGACGGACTAGGTTCCAACATCAATGAATATGCCCGTCGTGCTCTTGTTAGCAGCCTCACTTACGGACATAGCGCTGTCCTTGTTGATTATCCTGCGGCCTCCGATGCCCTTAATCTTGCCGAAGAGCGAGCACTGGGAAGAAGACCTTACTTTATTCACATCGACGCCCCACAGATTTGGGGATGGCGTCAAGCCAGCACAATGCCTGGCAGCGCCCTCACCCAAGTACGGATCCATGAGTACACCACTCGCCCACTAAACGAGTTCGGCGAGGAGCAGATCGAGCAGATGCGGGTTATTTACCCGGGCCGCTATGACCTGTACACGCTCGGTCAAGACGTCGTCGAGTTCAGTGAAACTGGCGACTACAGCCTGGAGGAGATCCCTCTGGTGCCGATTTACAGCAACCGCCGGGGCATGTTGCGGTCTCTGCCGCCACTGCTGGACATTGCCAACCTGAACATCACGCATTACCAGCGTCAGGCTGACTTGATCCACGCCTTGCACATCGCGGCAATGCCGACGCTTGTGCTGGAAGGCTGGGATGACACGACGGGTAGCGCATCGATGGGCGTCAACTACGCCATTTCGATGAACCCGGGCAACAAGGCTTACTACGTGCAAGCCGACGCCACCAGCTTCGATGCACAGATGGCTGAGCTGCAAGCCCTGGAAGCCCAGATGTCAACTCTGGGTGTAACCAAGCTGTTCGGCCAAAAGTTTGTTGCTGAGTCTGCCGAAGCCAAACGGATCGACCAGGCCCAGTCAAACAGTGTGCTGTCAATTATCAGCCAAGAACTTGAGAGCGCACTCAACCAAGCGTTCGACTTTGCCGCCCGCTACGTAGGAATCGAAGCCCCCACTGTGCGAGTAGACCGCGATTTCGAGTACTACCGCTTGATCGGCCAAGACGTATCTGTGATTGCGCAGCTCAACCAAATGGGCAAACTGAGCGATCAAACCATGCTGGAGATCTTGCGTCGGGGCGAAATTCTGCCTGATAACACCAAGATCGAGGACGAACTAGAGCGTCTTCCAGGTATTGAGCTACAACAACAACTTAATACTGATCTAAACTAGAGCTGTCTATCTAGTACACACCTGTGTCTGAAGAGCAACAAGCGCAGCCTCCTGTGGAAGCTGAAGCACCCAAGCCTGTGGCAGAAAGTGCAGATTTTGCCGCTCAAATCGAAGCACTGAAGGCAAAAAACGCCGAACTTATTGCCGAGCGCCGCAAGGACAAAGAAAACCGCGAAACGCTCCAATCCCAAATGGACGAGCTTCGCGCTGCCCACGACCAGATCAAGACGGCCAAGTTGACTGAGTCTGGCGATTACAAAACGCTTTGGGAAGACGTTCAAAACACGGTTACCGAACTTAAGCAGCAACTAGCCGCTAAAGATGCAGAGATGAATGAGCTGCAGCAGGGCTATTCCAAACAACAATTGCGTGCAAGCACGGTTAGTCAGTTATCCCAAAGCGGTGCATTAGCACCTGATCAGCTGTATCGTCTTATAGAGGACAATCTTCGCACTAAAGATGGTCAGCCAGTGGCTGTTGTCGGCGGTGTTGAGGTTCCGGTTGGGGAGTATCTCTCCAACTTAAAAAACCCCGGTAGCGGTTACGAGCATCATTTTGCAGCTACGAATCGCGCCGGTATGGGTGTTGCGGGTAGTGCCCGTTCCACCGCCCTTCCTGGCCAATCCAACCCGTGGTTGAAAGACAGCTGGAACTTCACCGAGCAAATGGATCTTCTAAATAAGGATCCAGATAAAGCACGGTTGTTGAAAGCTGAGGCAGGGAAGTAAGCCCCCGTGGGGCGCCCGTCAACTCGACTCCATAGGAGCTAACCGATGTCTTCCTTCGCCGGAAACTACGGATCAGGCTCGACCTTCCTGTCGAACCTGGTCGCCCGTCCAGAATTTCTTGAGTACACCGCCGAGGGCATCTTCGAGCAATCGAAGTGGGTCCAAAGCGGCATTGTGCAGCGCAACGCAGCCCTCGACGCCCGTGCCGGCGGCACCCGCGTTCGCGTGCCTTTCTTCGATCCGATTGCTCCCACCGAGACTCAGATCCTGAGCAACAACACCTGGGGTGGCGGTGGCGGCTACCTGGTGCCTCAGAACGTGACTGCCGACGAGCAGATCATGACTCTGCTGCACCGTGGCTTCAGCTACGCCGCTGACGACCTCAGCAAGCTCGGAACCGGTGCTGATCCCCTCAGCCACGTCCGCAACCAGCTGACTGCCTCCATCAACAAGCTGAAGACTGCCACCCTGAGCGCCCAACTGCTGGGTCTGTTCGGCGGCATCTCTGCAGCTGGTGTGCTGGGTGCTAACCAGACCGACAAGAGCCGTGCTGGCGCTCCTTCTGCCGTCACCGAAGCCAACTACATCAACGTTGGCAACGTGGTTGCAGCCAAGTCTGTGCTGGGCGAAAAGGGTGATGAGCTTGACTCCATCGCCATGCACTCCAACGTTGCTTACTACCTGCAACAGGTTGGAATGCTGACCTTCAGCACCTCTGCACTCGCCGCTTCCGGCGCTGTGACCTGGGGTGGTGGCGGTGTTGGCGTAACTGCCGCCGAAGTTCCCTTCTTCGCTGGCCTGCGCGTCGTGATCGACGACCAGCTGACCTACCTGACCGGCGGTACTTCCACCCACGCGGTGAAGTATCCCGTCTACCTGTTCAAGTCTGGCGTCGTCTCCGAGGGCGTCCAACAGGACCTGCGCGTTGCTGCCGACCGCAACATCCTCTCCATGCAGGATGTCTTGGCTGTGGACTACCACTACGGTTACCACATCACCGGCACCAAGTGGGCCGCCTCTGGCGACAACCCCACCAACGCTGCAACCACCGGCAACCTGGCCGATACCGCCAGCTGGAACCTGGTGTTCAGCAGCACCAAGCAGGTGCCCATCGCACGTCTGCTGGTCAACACCCCGTTCGATACCACCGCTTATTGATCCTTCGGGACAAAAGCGAAGGCCCCCAACTACGGGGGCCTTTTTTATTGCTCAGACCATGTCAAGCCTGATTTTTTCTTGCGCCTCAAACACCTCTTTAGTGTTCATGGTCATCTTGTACGACTGCAAAAACAGTTGATTGATGACGTCAAAGCTGACTTTGAGCTTTTCGTTGATCTGTTGATTGTCCAGACCCTCTTCTTCCCGCAAACGACGAATAGCAATCGCCACGTCTTCGAGTTTGCGAATCTTTTTACCGGGTGCTGACGGATCAGCCGGCTTTCTCTTTACTTTGGGTTCAGAGCTAGGAAGCGGACACTCAGGCATGAAACTGGTGCGACTTTACATCTCACACAATAATCACCGCAGCTTTGTCGACGTTCCATACGGCGAGCACTTGGAAACGAAAGCCGGATTAGAGATAAAAGGTGTTGAGGTTTATCACGCAGCAGTAATGGACCCAATCCGTCCAGTACGAAAAGCTGGCCGAGCTAAGCTGCAAAAAAGACGGTACTAAAATAGGCAGCGATGGCACCGACTATTGTCGCTACAGCTGGTGCAACTAACGCCAACAGCTTCATTACGGCTGCAGAAGGCGACACTTTTGCAGACGCCCGACTTGGCACGCTTGCTTGGAGCAGCGCAAGCGCAGACGACAAAGCCCGCTCTTTAGTGATGGCCACAAACGGCCTAGAGACTCTCGAATACATCGGCACTCGCGCCGCAACAACCCAAGCACTGAGCTGGCCCCGCGAAAATGCAAAGTGCGGCGACAAAAGCTATACGAAGACTGAAATCCCAGATGAAGTCAAGCTGGCGACATTCGAGCTTGCCAACGCACTAATCACAACCCCAACGCTGCTGCAAAACGCCAGCACAACCACAGCCCTAGTTGACGGCATTCCCAACCGTGACCTGAGCCGCCTCAAACTCGACGTAATGGAAATCGAGTGGCGCGACAACATTTCCAGCTCGACAACAAAGCCTGTCACACCTCTTACAGTGCTACCCCATCTTGCAACCATCCTCGGTTGCCTAACCACAAGCACTGCAAGTGCTCTTGGTGGAGTTTTTAGGGTCAAGCGAAACTGACATCGCTAGAATCCGTTTAGTGGCAACCAGCCTTCTTTTGTTTCTTATTAGCTGATTTAAGCTGTAAGAAATAAGACCCTCTGCTTCTCTTCTAATGGCTACCGGCGCATTTTTCAACAGTCTCGGTTACCGCTTTTACGTGAAGGCTGGTACGACCGCAAGCACCAACCCGACGGCTACCACGGGCATGACCGAGGTGCTGTCACTCACCAACGCAGGAATCCAGGGCACTTCTGAGACTCAGGAAGTACAGGATTACGGCAGCACCCTGGGCTTCACCGCTTCTCTGGTGACGACCCAGAGCTACAACATCCCCTGCACGATGAACCTGAACCTGAGAGACGCAGGTTATGCGGTTCTCAAGAACGCCGCCCTCAACTCCGCTTCTGGTACAACCGTCGAGTGGTATCGGGAATCTCCCGAGATGACCGCCGCAGGTGATCCGGAATATCACTCCGGGGTTGCCTTCGTGACTGACTTCTCCGAAGCAATCGAAGCCGGCAACGTCGCCACCGTGAGCTTCACCCTCAGCGGCTACGGCGCCTACACCTGGAGTGCAGAGACCGACTGATCTCTACATGTCAACCACCCTTACCCCCGGCCACCACCGGGGGTTTTTATTTGACGTTTTTCCAGCTATTAGCGAAAAACTCCGCAAACGGGATGCTCCCATCGCTCCGCATTTCTCGATACGTCTTCAGCACGTAATTCCTGCTGGGAGCTGTGTACTCGTCACTTCGTCCTTGCCGAAGCGTGTAACCGCCCAACGCAACCTCCAAAGAGTAAGGGGCGTTCCAAGTAATCGTTAAAGCCGCGCCGGTTTTAGTTTTAAACACCTTTGGTGCGGAAGCCGAATTCAGCAAAAACCCAGTATCGACAATGTCCCGCTTACCTCTTTTGACCAACTTGCCGTTTTTACGCTTTGTTGAAACAGGCCACGGGTACTGAACTTTTTTAACTTGGTTATCCGACTCGACTTTCACTTGTTGAGAGAACTCTCGAAGCGCAACAGCGCTTTTAGCTAAAAGAGCTTTGGCATTCCACTCTGTTACTTTTGTTTTGGTCATGACGTTTGCGTCCTTGCCGTAATTCTGACTCGGTCTCCCAAAACGTTCTGGAGCGTCTTACCAAGAAGGCCTGTTGTTCCATACGGCATCCGAGCCTCCAGCACTTCGCACTCAATGCCTGTCGTTCCAGCGAAGTCCAAAGTCCCCTCTGTGCCTACGCCAACGGTTGAAGGCAGCACTTTTGGATCAACGGCGTAACCCTCATACAGGGTGTCAGTGACCTGAACACCCGGAAAACTTTCTGAATTGGTCTGAGTAACAACCAGATAGAACTCCACCGTCGTAGTTGTCGTCTTCGCGCTGACGTTTCCAGTCACTGGATCGGTAACCGTGCCAGTTCCAGCAATGTTGAACGTGATCGTTGCGTTCTTTAGGGCTGAAAGAGCGGAGGCCATCTAATCCCCTTTGGGTTTGATCAACAGGGACCCTAATATGGGTAGACGGGTCTCTAGGAAGCTTAGCTGACGTGGCAGATCAGAATCTAGGCAAGGCCGTACTTTATCTCGACGTAGATGATACTGCGCTAGTCGCCGGTCTTAAAGAAGCACGCCAAAAAATCAAGGGTGTTACTGCAAAAGGAACTCCAAGCAGTAATCGTGCTGAGTTAGCGAAGAAAAGACTTGAAGATCGCCGTGCTGCAACAATGGCGATTACTCGCCGTTTAGGCGATCAAATCAGAAAATTAGAGGGACAAGGGCTAAATACAGCTGAGGCTTTATCTGCCGTTAAACGAGCTTCTGCAGCTACAGATAAAGGCCGTCTTGAAACAGCAAGAGCCCACAACCGAACGGCAAAAGACCTTCTTAAAACGCTAGAAAAAACAGACAAGGCCCAAAAGTCTGTTGTACTCAGCGCTAGAGGACTGGGTCGCGCTCCTCTTGCAGGAAGTGTGCGCGAGGTCGGAAGCCCTAGGTTTGTCACACGCGCCGTAGCCCAAGGCGGCCAAAGAGAAGATTTAAACGCAATAATTGCAGCACAAGAAAAGCGATTTGACCTTGCCAAAAAAATTACCAGGCTTGAAGAGCAGGGTGTAGATGTTTCTAAGTTACGAGAGCAGTTAGGAAGAGCAACTACAGCCCAAGCAAAAAGACAGTTTGGATCTTTTAAACAGGTTACTAGGCAACTTACGTTATCTGTTAGAAAAGCACAAGAAAAACTAAGGATTACGCAAAGAGAACAGAACGAAATCTTGAAGAACGCAGCGCGTTCTCCAATTAGAGGCGATAGGAATACACCAGGTTCACCAAAATACATTGAGGATCAAAATCGTCTGATGGATCAGGCGATGAAAGAAGGCAATAGAAACTATCAGAGAAGGTTAAAAGAACGAGAAAGAAGAACAAAACAGGCCGAAAGAGAAAGTGCAAGACTCCGCCGAGAAAGACGTGCTGAGGCCAGACGGGCTACTCAGCGTCTTGAACAACGTCGTGCGCGTCGACGCGACATTGCTTCATCCGCGTTAATCGGCGGCGGCTTCCCACTTCTGTTCGGTCAAGGTGTTGGTGCTGCAGGCGGCGGTGCACTTGGCGGTTTACTCGGCGGTTTGGCAGGAGGTCAAGCCGGGTTTGCCTTAAGCATCGCTGGAACGGCTCTTGGCACCCAAGTTGATGCCTCTATCAGAAAAGTTGAAACTCTAAGTAAGGCTTTTGATTCTCCAATAAAAAGTTTTCAAACGCTTTCCCAAGAAGGTCTTATCTCATCACGCTCTCTTGAAAAGCAGATCGAAGCTTTAATTAGCACAGGTAGAGCGGCTGAAGCATCCGCGCTTATTCAAAAAGACCTTGCTACTGCTTTTGGAGGTTTACAAGCAGCAAACATTGCTGACACGTTTGATCGACTAAACCGAAATTTTGCTCAACTGTCAGTAACAGTCGGCGGTTTCATCGCTGGCCCGCTCAATAAGTTTTTAGAGATATTAAACAGAGCACTTGCGCCTGCCCCGGGAGGAGACCAGCCAAGAGAAAGAGATCGCTTTAAAGCTGAAAAAGACACTTTAAAAAATATTGTTGTTGCTGGTGTAGGACTTGCAACTGGAGGAGCTGGTGCTGCGCCTGCGCGTGCCTTAATAGAAACTAGAGGAGGTCTTGCTGGAGCCGTTTTTGATAGGACACCAACTGACGAACAGATTGCAGAAAGCAAGCAAAAAGCAATAAGAGCCCAAGAAAAGCAAAACGAAGCAAACCAACGTTTTCAACGAATACAGAAACTCAATAAGGCTTTAGCTATTTCAAACATACAAAATAACAGAGAACTTTCTTTAAGACTTCAAAAACGTATTGCTCTTTTACAGAAACTGCAAGATACGCAAGCATTGTCCGGAAGCGCTACTGAAATAGAAAAAGCGGCTATCAAAGACCGTTTTGATCTTGAGGCAGCACAAATTAAAGCAAAGCAAGATTTATTAGTTGAGAACGAGAACAGGGAACGTCGTCAAGCAGCTTCTGCTATTGCAGGCATAAAAGCACGCGGTGAAGCAGCTGAAAAGGTTGCTGTAGCTGAAGCCAACGGCCAAAAAACACTGGCCATCACAATTCAGAACAGAGTTAAGCAAGAGGAGAAAATTAGAGACCTAAAAGAAGCGCAGAACCAGCTGAACGCTGAACTAGCTAAGCCTCCACCGGAGCGAGACACAAACCGTATTGATGCCTTAGTTCAGAGCGTTGAAGCGGCAAACGCAAATGTTCTGACTGCCTATCAAGAAGGCGGAGCAGCCCTGGTGCGTAACGCCACGACCGCTGCTGAACGTCTAAAAGGAGCCCAGCAGTCAATTTCGAGTGTTCTGCGCGGAGGTTTCGAGTTCCTCTCCCCGCAATTCCGTGAGCAAGAGCTGGCACGAGCCAGGGCATCCATCGCTTCTGGTGAGCGGCGTGGATTGCTGCGCGGCGGCGTTGATATTTCAACCCCGGAACGTCTCTTTGCGGTAGCCAACTTCGTCGAAAGCTTCAACCAAGCCGAAGATGAACTGCAGCAAGCAATTCGGGAGAATACAGCTGCACAGCAAGCTCTAGCAGCTAAAGAGCCTGTAAACGTCTTTGTTTCAGGCCAAGCAGCCGTTTCTACAAGCACAGTCGGCGCTATCAACCGAGGTTCCTAATGACTTTCTCCATCGGCGCGTTTACTTGCACCACCCTGCTGGCCCAACCCCTTGGGTACGAAGGCGAAGGTCGTCAAGGTCTGACCGCAAGAACCTGGCGGATTAGCGGCCTATTGAGCAGCACGCAATGGCAATCCCTGCTGAGCGTTTACGACACCTGGCGCAACGCACGCATCCTCGACCCAGACACACTGAGCAGCGGCAGTATCGGCACAACCGTCAGCTACAGCGGTGCGGCTAACGGTGTTACCTGGGCCGGTATTGCGTGCTGGTTCGCCGAACCCCCACAGGGCGAGCAAGCCGGAAACTACATACAAGCCAGCGTTCTGCTTGTTGATGCTGCACAGGCGCTTGAAGTTCTCCGCAACAGCAACCGCATCAACAAATCCAACCGTTTCTACTTCGGCACCGTCACGCTTGGAACGACAACCCTGGATCTTCTTCGTCCAATGGAGACTTACCAGGACACGCCATCAATGGCTCTAACTACTACAGGGGTCAGTTACATAACCGGCCCACTTACCGCTACCAAGATCCGCAACGTCGAAGGCGAAACCGATTCAGCAGGCTGGACTGCAATCCAGAGCTGGTACGAAACAACGATTGCCAGCGTCCCAGCGGTTGGTACTTACTTCCCAATTAGTGCGCCTACTGCCTCTGCAGAAGCTCGAATTGTGAGTGGTGCTAGGAGTGATATTTACACTGTGTCTGTCACCCTCGGCCAGGTGCGATGACGGTAGATATTCGTGCAACAGTCACCTGTTCTTTAGGAACACTGATCAATGCAAGCGTCAACGACGACTACATCCAACAGTCAGGTCTAGTAAAAACCCGAGGCAGCGTCGAAATCACTGGCCTGAGTGCGCCTGCGATCGGCACTGCCGTCACCTTCACCTACACAAAAGGTGGAACGACCTACACCTTTCCGCGCAAGCTGCGTGTTCTAAGCAGCTTTGCCGACCCATACCGCCGAACCACCAAGGTAGAGCTGGGCTGCAAGCTCACCTACATGGAAGACGTCAAGGAGCCAGTCGACTGGACACTTTTTGACGATCCGTCCAATAGCAGCCTGACTGAAGCTGACGCAGAACGTGCGCCACTGCACTTCAAAGCCAGCTCATTGATGAATCAGTGTCTCACCGAGATTGGCATAACAGCTAGCAGCAACCCGCTTACCAACCGCTTCACCCAATTCGAGACGTTTGATTTTTCGAGCGGCTACGTCTCGATCCTCTCAGACTTGCTGGTCTCCGAGTCTTACTTCAGCTATCTCGACCAAAACGAGGTCTTGCAAGTTGTGTACCTCCCCCAAGCGGGTGGCACGGCAACGGTTATTGACAAGAACGATTTAATCGACATCGGCGAGATCAACTCCGGTGAACTGCCTGGAGACGCAGTAACTGTTCGCTACAGCGGCTGGCGCTCAGACCAAAACGATGGCGATAACGCCCCAAGTGGTGCACTTGGCGGATCTCTCTACTCCAACTTCACGCAGTCAGTCAGCGAAAACCGCACGGTTATCCCCGTCCGCTACACCAACGCGCTTGGCAACAACGTCACAATCAACTTCCCTTCAATCCAGATCACAACTGAGGTAACCCAACCAGATTCCAACGTCCTGCCTTTCGGCACAATCGCTGAGGCTCGTCGAATCTCAAGCCGCACAGTCACCGAAGAAGCATCACTGGTAGCAGTCGCTGGAGCGATCGTCAGCGAGTTTTTGCGCAATGGGTTGACGGTTTCAAACCAGCTGATCACAAGCCGCCAAGAGGAAAAGGTCACCTACAACGTTCGCGGCGAAGAGATTCTCCGTGAAGTCACCCGCTACAAAAGCTGGACCCATGCCCTCGGCACAGTCAGCTTGCCACTTGTCTTCAGCGTCAATCCAGCTGACTACGTCATTCCAGTTCGTGCAGGTGTCGAGTACATCGACGAAAAAATCGTTGTCGAAACCCAACGTGCAACCACCACTGGAACGATCGACATCCCACCGCACTCTTACGTCAAACGGATTACCAAGAGGTTTGGCCCATGGATGAAGACACTTAGCGGCCAACAAACCATTGCTGAATCGAGGGGCAGTTTTGCCTCAGCAACCGAAGTTGCCGACTTCGTCGAGTTTGCAATGACGGGCTTGTACCTGTTGGATACCACCATCAATACAGAACGGAGCAACAACACCGGCCAGCTGCTTCCTAATCCTTCAGCCTTTAGCCGTGACGAACTAGGCGAGGGGTATAGCGAGTCTGCAGAGATGGTGTTGGCCCAAGGCAGTCCAACCGCTCAACGCCGCATCGAATTCACGATGCCGTACAACGCCAACGATTACTACACGAAGAGTGGCTCGGCCTATGTGATGGCGCGTTCCGACGCAAAATCCAAAGCGCGTACTTACGGAATCGTGCAAAACCGTTTGTTTATAGGCAACCGGGTGGGCATGAACATCCAAACCAGCCC
>CEPR01017570.1_pt1 | contig 11509 bp, 6 predicted proteins | sample 530431 | NCBI WGS metagenome assembly CEPR01 (sample SAMEA2620078, study PRJEB7988) | marine metagenome | isolation source: saline water (ENVO:00002010), including
AAGTTGTATCCTGGTGTGAAGGTTCCAGTCTTTGATGTTGCTGGTGCTGGTGATACTTTTCTAGCAGGACTTGTATATGGTTATCTGAGGTATGGTGGGATTGAAAAAGCTATTCCGTTAGCAAATAAGTCTGCTGCAATAGCTGTTTCAAACCCAGGAACTTATGTTCTTACTCAGCAAGATATTGCTGAACTGTTGTGAACTTGTAGTCACCCCAAATAGGTTCGGCACAAGTATAAGTTTGATATTTACCTTTTAAGTGGTCGGGGAATGGAATGTATTCTATTTCTCCGCCATATTTTTTTGCCACGCATTCGGCAACGTGCTGAAAACTGACAGGAGCACTTGTACCCAAGTCATAGATACCAGAACCCTTTTCGTTGTTAAGTACAATATCAACGATATCATCAACACAGATGAAGTCTCTGAGAAACTTATCAGAACCTTCAAACAGTTTCAGTTTACCATTCTCTTCTAGTTGTTTTGCAAACTTGGTGATAGGACTTGCTTGGTCATTCTTATGTTCTTCACCTTCACCGTAGACATTAAAATATCTGAAACCTTGAATGAGTGGGAACTCATCAATGTGGTCTTGCACCCAATAGTCTGTAGTTACTTTAGATAATGCATAGTAGTTCAGTGGGTTAATGATACCTTGTTGGTTACCATACACTGATGCAGATGATGCATACTTGACTGGGATATCATACTTTGCTGCTTGTTCAAACAACCACTCACTAAATTCAATATTGAAGGTAAATATTTGTTTCAGGTTAGTGTTTGTTGTGGAGGACATTGCCCCCTGATGAATGATACATTCTACCTTCTTCCATTCATAAAAGTTTTTTCTCCAGTGCCAACTGTCATTCTTTTCAACTTCAACGACTTCTTTTCCAGCATCTTGGAGTGCTTTAAGGAATTTTTTACCAATGAAACCTTTTGACCCTGTAAGAATTATCATATCATTTTTGATTTAATTATAACTCCAATAAATAAAAAAAGCAATAGTGACATAAGAATATAAATGTCTCAAACAAAAGTTCAGTTAATTAACGCCAAACAAACTTTTGATACCAGTGGAGTTGATAATGTTGGCGTGATCACGGCATCAAGTTTCTCTGGCGATGGAAGTCAGTTAGTTGGTGTTGGTGTTGGAACAACCGCTAGTGTCAATACCACTGGCATTATCACTGCAGTTAGTTTCTCTGGTGATGGTTCTGGTTTAAGTGGTGTTGGGTTTGGGACAGAAGATAGTGGAAGTACAACAGGTATCATTACAGCATCTAAGTTTTCTGGTAGTGGTATTGGACTAACAAACATTGGTGGACCTGTAGCAGGTTTAGTTTACAGTCCTGCTATCGGTGCAACTTCTGTTGATGTTCGTACTAATATTGAGATCGTATTCAGTAAACCCATTCAAGCAAATACTGGTACTATCACACTCAGAGAAAATGCTGTTGATGGCACTATTGCAGAAAGTTTTAATATAGAGTCCAGCAGTGCATTAACTATTGATGCTGCTAAACTTATTATCAACCCAACATCCAACTTGAGTGGATTTACAACTTATTATGTTGTTGTTCCAGCAGAAACTGTCAAAGACACTTATGCTGGCATTTCAAGTAATGTGGGTATATCTTCATATTATTTTCAAACAGTAAATCAAGAGTTTAAACTGTTCCTTGCTGGAAATAACTCACAAGGACAATTGGGTCAAAATGACTTAACATTATCTTCATCACCAAGACAAATACCAGGCACGTCATGGGGAACAATATCCATGACCTATGCCACAGTGTATGCCACTAAGACAGACGGAACATTATGGGCATGGCAAAAAAATACTAGTGGTGAGTTAGGACAGAACGAGACAACAACTCAATATCGCTCATCACCAGTACAAATTCCAGGTACAACATGGGTAACGGAACTTCCATCAAATGGATATTCTGCTTCAGGTTCATGCCTTAAAAGTGATGGTACACTATGGATGTGGGGTGATAATGGCACTGGACGTGCTGGTGTAAATGATGTAGCACCTCGTTCCTCACCAATACAAGTACCAGGAACACAATGGACCATCGATGGGGGAAATGGATCAATTAAAAATATTGGCGGAAGTTTGTTTACAAAAACTGATGGTACATTATGGTCATGGGGTGCCAATGGTAGTGGACAACTGGGATTAAGTGGAGCTAATAGTGATACTAAATCATCACCTCATCAAATTCCAGGAACACAGTGGGTAAATCCTCAAGGCGGATACTATACTTGTTCTTGCTTCAAGACCGATGGAACTTTATGGATGTGGGGTGGTGATGGTTATGGAAAACTGGGTCAAAATTCTCACCTTGCAGAACGTTCTTCACCAATACAAGTGCCAGGAACGACATGGGATACTGGCAGAGATAAAATCTCTGGTTACTATTCATTTGGAGCAATTAAGACTGATGGTACATTATGGATGTGGGGAAGAGGTACTGACGGACAGATAGCAAATAATGCTATAGCACCTCACTCTTCACCAACACAAGTTCCAGGAACAGAATGGGATAAAATTAGCGTTGGTACAAGACGCACAATTTTAGCAACTAAAACTGATGGAACTTTGTGGGCATGGGGATATGGCAATCAAGGTGAACTTGCTATATCAAATCTTTCACCTCACTCTTCACCAACACAAGTTACGGGTACATCGTGGAATCTTCCTTTTGCTGGATATGGTGTTGGTGGCGGAATCAAACTAGAATCATAAATATCTAAAAAGCTATCATGAGTCAGTCGAAGGCAGAAATTTTAGCACCAGTAGGAATATTTACGGCATCGGGTATCAATGCAACTGGTGTCGTAACTGCTTCTAGATTTGAAGGAAATGGAGAGAACTTAGAAGGTGTAGGAATAGGAACAACTGGAAGTATTAACTCTGTTGGTATTATTACTGCAGGTTCATTCTTTGGTGTTGGAACTGGACTTACAGGTATTACTCTTATTGGTCCCACAAATAACCTAGAAACAACAGGTATTATTACCGCAGGGTCGTTCTTTGGTGATGGTAGTGGCATTGTAAACATTGGTGGTTCTTTAGCACCACTATCATATCAACCAAGTATTGGTGCCACTAATGTTGGTGTTAGCACAAATATTGTACTTACATTTAATAAACCAATAGCATCTGCAGCAGCAACAACAGGTGTTGGTACTATTAGTTTGAGAGAAGTTTCTGCTGACGGAACACTTGTAGAGAGTTTTGATATTTTCAATAGTTCAAGGTTAACTATCAGTGGTAGTGTTTTAACTATTGACCCAACATCTAACTTCTCTGGATTAACAACTTATTTTGTTGTGATACCTGCAGGAACACTACAAGATACTATTGATACAAGCGAGAATATTGATATCTCAACATATAGTTTTCAATCACAACCAGAAAACTTTAAATTGTTTATGATGGGAGGACCTAATGGCAATGGTCTTTTGGGACTAAATGATGTAACTGATCGTTCATCACCAACACAAATTCCAGGTACATCATGGAAAGCAATATCTTCATCATATGAATCATATTATGCCTCTAAGTCTGATGGCACATTATGGGGATGGGGTCAGAATAATCATGGACAGTTAGGCATCAACCTTCAAGAAACTACAAAATATTCTTCACCAATACAAATACCAGGAACACAATGGGTAGAAAAAATACCTGATAATGGGTACGCTTATGATGCAATAGCAGTCAAAAGTGATGGAACACTGTGGGCATGGGGTTCTAATACTACTGGAGGAGAATTAGGTCAAAATGATAGAGTAAATTATTCATCACCAGTACAAATTCCAGGAACACAGTGGACTACCAGTGGAATGAATGGAAGTAGTGGAGGTATAGCACAGCAACATTTTACAAAAACTGATGGTACATTATGGACATGGGGATATGAACTTAGAGGTGGTCTTGGTCAAAATGATAGAGTAAATTATTCATCACCAACACAAGTTCCAGGAACATATTGGGCTGGTCCTCACGGTGGTTATTACAATGCTTCTTGTTTCAAAACTGATGGAACATTGTGGATGTGGGGAATGAATACTGCTGGTGAAATGGGACAAAATGAAGTTGGAGTGAGTTATTATTCTTCCCCAGTGCAACTTCCAGGAACAACATGGTCAGTAGGTAGAGACAAAATATCTGGATATTATCATTGGGGGGCAATTAAAACTGATGGAACATTATGGATGTGGGGAAGAGATGGAAGTCTGGGTTCTCTTGGCATTAATGATAGAACACCCCGTTCATCACCAGTACAATTACCAGGAACAGAATGGACAGAAATTAGTTGCGGTCCACATTACAACTCAGGAGCGAGAAAATCTGATGGCACATATTGGGTGTGGGGAAAGAATGATATGGGTCAACTTGGTTTAAATGATTTAATTTATCGTTCATCGCCAACACAAGTTCCAGGAACACAGTGGCATCTTCCTTTTCAGGGATACAATGTTGGTGGTGGAATCAAAAAAGAAACATAAATACCTAAAAACCCATCATGAGTCAGTCAAAGGCACAAATAACATCTCCTCTTGGCACGGTAAACATTACTGGTGGTATCAATGCATCTGGAGTTGTAACTTCTACTAGTTTTATAGGAGATGGTACATCTTTAACTGGTGTTGCACTTACTGGTAATATTAACACGACTGGTATTATTACTGCTGGCTCTTATAGTGGAGATGGAAGCAACTTAGATGGTGTTGGGATAGGAACGGAAGATAGTATTAATACAACAGGTATCATCACGGCAGGTAAGTTTTCTGGTGATGGTAGTCTATTGACTGCTATTGGTGGACCACTAACACCATTGGTTTACAGTCCAGGTATTGGTGAAACTAATGTTGGTTTTGATACAAGTATTGTACTTACATTTAACAAACCAATAGTAGCAAGTGCAGGCACTATCACACTCAGAGAAAATGCTGCTGATGGTACTATTGTAGAAAGTTTCACTGTTACAACAAGTGATAGACTGACTATCAATGGAGCACAGTTAACTATTGATCCAACATCAGATGTTGGTGCTGGCAAAACTTTTTATGTTGTTCTCCCTGCAGGTGCATATGAAGATACTTATAGTATTGACTCAAGTGAAGCAATAACCAACTATTATTATGAAAGTAGAGATGTAACTAATGAAGTTTTCTATTGGGGTCCTGGTGGATATGGAACTGGTTTAGATGATAATATAACTCGTTCATCACCAACACAAATACCAGGCACACAATGGGACAGTGGAAAGAAAGCAATTGGTAAAAATGATTATGAAACTCATTTACTCAAGAGAGATGGCACTTTATGGGGATGGGGAGATAATGGAAACGGTACTCTTGGTGTAAATGATACTCAGAAACGCTCATCACCAACACAAATACCAGGAACAGAGTGGTCTCAAATAACTGGTGGTTACACACATAGTGGATGTTTAAAATCTGATGGAACCTTATGGACATGGGGCGAAAATAGTCAAGGAAATTTAGGTCATAACGATAAAATACCGTATTCATCACCAAGACAAGTTCCAGGAACACAGTGGGCTGCAGTTGCTGGAGGCAGAAGAGGTTTTATTGGAACCAAAACTGATGGTACATTATGGTCATGGGGACAAAGTTCTTATGGAGAGAATGGTTATAATTTAAGTTCCACTGGTGCCTCGCGTTCATCACCAGTACAACTTCCAGGCACTGAATGGACAACAGACTTTGATAAAATAAGTTTTTCATACCATGATGCCAAATGCTTTAAGACTGATGGAACTCTGTGGGTATGGGGCAGAAATAACTACGGCAAATTGGGTATGAATAATAAAGTACAGTATTCATCACCCGTACAACTTCCTGGTACACAATGGACTGGTATTAATGCAGGTTCAAACGCATACTCTGGTGGATTTATTAATAGTAGTGGTGAATTATATACTTGCGGATATGGTAGTGCTGGAAGACTTGGTCTTAATGAAGCTAATGTTCCTTATTCTTCGCCAAGACAAATACCAGGCACTCAATGGAATTCTATTAGTTTCATGTATAACACTGCTCATGCAACAAAAACTGATGGAACTGCATGGGCATGGGGTGACCGTAGTTTTGGTGCTTTAGGTGATAATCAAACCGCAACAGAACGCTCATCACCAGTACAAATACCAGGAACCAATTGGATTGGACCTATTGTTGGATTTAGAAACACCGCTAACACCGCTGGCGTCACTGGTATCAAGCAAGTTTAATATAAATATCTAAAAACCGACGATAATGGCGATTAACTTTCCTGATAGTCCTTCAGTAAATGATGTTTTCACTGATAGTGATAGTGGTTTTTCCTATCAGTGGACCGGTGAGGTATGGAAAAGTTATTTGGATGCAAAAATAGGTGATGTATCAAAGTTTGATGATATCAGTGGTTCTTTTGATGGAAACACCACAACATTTGCCTTAACATTTAATGGCACACCTGTAACACCAGATATTTCTCCAGAAACTATTGTATTAAGTCTTGGTGGTGTTATTCAAAACCCACAGCAAGACTTTACTATTGGTGGTAGTAATATTACCTTTACAACTGCACCTGCTGAAGGATTGACATTCTTTGCTACCCGATATGAAACTGGGTTATCAAAGGACTATATTTCTTCTAATGTAATTTCTCCCAGTGGTTTATCAACTGGTGGTTTTTCTTGGAATACTTCTAATGATCTGTATATTAGTGGTGTTGCAACTGTTTCTAACACTGGTACTGCAAGCACAGCACTTACAGTCCTTGGAGATACAAGAATATCTGGTATCCTAACTGTTGGATCTTCTAGTGTTACAATAGATGGTGGAACAAATAGAATTACTGGAACAGGTATTACACTTTCAAGTGATGGTGTAGTATCAAGTGCAGTTACAGCAACCACATATTCTGGTGATGGTGCAAATCTTGCTGGTGCTGGTCTGACTGACGGCGCATCTATCAATACAACAGGTATTATTACTGCAACCAAGTTTGTCGGAGATGCAACGAATCTAACTGGTATTGGCGGAGACCTTGATGGTATTGTATTCAACCCATCTATTGGTTCAACAACAGTTGGTGTCACCACAGCACTTAAAATTACATTCAATAAAGCAATTCAAGCAAATGCTGGTACTATCACATTAAGAACAAATGCTGCTGATGGTACTATTGTAGAAAGTTATGATGTTGCAACAGTTGGTTCAAGTTCTACTATTAGTATTAATGGTAGCGTACTACAAGTTACACCAAGTAGTTCTTTAGCAGGTTTGACAACTCATTTCCTTGTTGTTCCTGTTGGTACAGTAAAGGATGTTTTTGGTATCAGTACAAGTTTAGTTATTGATGACTATAGTTTTATCACTGAAGAAACCTCATGGGGTGGTGGTTTGATATTTGGAACTGGTGGTAATAGTAATGGTGAATTAGGTCAGAATGATGTAATACCTCGTTCATCACCAACACAAATACCAGGAACAGGGTGGCAATTTGCAGCCATGGGTTACTATCATTCTTTACTGCTTAAAAATGATGGAACTTTATTTACAACTGGATATGGTGTTATTGGTGAATTGGGTCAAAACGTACATACTACTAACGCAAGCCGTTCATCACCAGTACAAGTTCCTGGCACAGAGTGGGGTCTAGTTGCTGCAGCATATCAAAGATCAGGAGCAGTTAAGACTGATGGAACATTATGGGGTTGGGGAATGAATACTTATGGCGAATTAGGTCAAAATAGTATAGTTCAGTATTCCTCACCACGTCAAATTCCAGGAACAGAATGGTCATATGCTCAAGGAGGATTTAGTATGGGTGATTACGGTGGGTATACTACATTTGGCATTAAAACTGACGGAACCTTATGGGGATGGGGTAGAGGTCCTTATGGAAGAATTGGAAATAATGTTGGAAGCAACAATTATTATCCTTCTTCGCCAACACAAATTCCAGGAACAGAATGGTCTTGGATTGAAGGTGGACAGTGTCCAGCTGCACTAAAATCTGATGGTACATTATGGGCATGGGGTTTAAATACCAATGGTGCTGTAGGAATAAACGATAGGGTACAACGTTCCTCACCAACACAAGTTCCTGGTACACAATGGGATGCATTATCTCTCGCACAAAATTCAGTTGTTGCAAGAAAAACTGATGGAACACTTTGGACGTGGGGCAGAGATGCTGTAGGAAAACTGGGATTGAACGCTCAAGGAGTTGACGTATCATCACCAACACAAATACCAGGTACACAGTGGACTAAAGAAATATCAATGTCATATTATCACTGTGCTGCTGTTAAAGATGATGATACGATGTGGGTATGGGGGTATAACCAGGATGGTGTTCTTGGTCAGAATCTGGCTGGAGCTGCTGCTGGTGCCAGATCATCACCAACACAAATACCAGGAACAAAGTGGAAGAGATCTATTGAAAATTCTGGTACATACTCTAAATTGTTCCTTCGTGATGAATGATAGTGAATAAATAACTAAAAAAAGGAAATAATGGCAATTAATTTTCCCAACAGTCCGTCTACGGGTGATATATTTTCGGACCCTACATCAGGTTTTTCCTATAGGTGGACTGGATCTGTTTGGGAAAATTTTAACTACGCAGATGCAACTAGAATACAAGAACTAGATGACATTAGTGGTTCCTTTAATGGTTCAACAACTACATTTGCATTAACTTCATCTAGCACTGCAGTAACTGTTGGCAAAGCAAGTCAACTTCTTATCAATATTGGTGGAGTAACACAGAATCCAGTAACTGACTACACAGTTTCTGGTAGTAATATTACATTTACAACTGCACCAGATAGTGGTTTAGACTTTTATGGTGTTAAGCAGGGTGATGTTGCAAATGTTTCTACTGCAAAAACATCACAAGTAAGACCAGATTCACTTACTACTGGTGGACCCAAATGGAATGCTTCTGGTGATGTTTTAGTATCTGGTGCTGCAACTATTGCCAATACTGGTTCAGCAAGCACGGCATTGTATGTATCAGGTGGTGCAAGAATAACTGGTATTTTAACAGTTGGTTCATCAAGTGTTATCCTTGATGGAAGTGATGACACTATTAGTGTTGGTTCTGATTTAACAGTAACTTCTTCAGGTATTACTGTTGGTATTATTACTGGTGTATTTTATGGTGATGGTTCTACTCTTGAAAATGTAGGAATAGGAACAACTGGAAGTCTTAATACAACAGGCATTGTAACTGCTGCAAGTTTCTTTGGTGATGGTTCTGGTCTAACAAATGTTGGCGGCACTTTAGATCCAATTTCATATACTCCTGGTATTGGTGCCACAGAAGTTCTTACAAATACAACTATTGCTGTTCAATTTAATAAACCAATAGTAGCAAGTGCAGGTACTATTACACTAAGAACAAATGCTGCTGATGGCACTATTGTAGAAAGTTATGATGTTAGTAGTAGTTCTGCTCTTTCTATCAATGGCGGAACATTAACTGTAACTCCAACAAGTAATCTTGGCGCTGGCGTAACGCACTTCTTAGTTGTTCCTGCTAGTGTTTTTGATGATACATTTGAATCATCATCCAATACAGGTATTAGCACTTATAGTTTTATAACTAAAGGAACCAACCCTCCAGGAGAACTGTATGCTTGGGCATATAATGTTTATGGAGCTCTTGGTTTAAACAATCACGGACCAGCTGGTTACAGATCATCGCCAGTACAAATACCAGGAACAGAGTGGACATATGTACACAGCAACTATTTGTCTGCTACAGCAACCAAATCTGATGGAACACTATGGTGGATGGGATATGGTGTTTATGGAAGTGGCAATAATGATACGTTAAACAAGTCTTCACCAACACAAATTCCAGGAACGCAATGGGCTCCTGCTATAGGTGGTGATTATTTGAACTATATAGTGAAAAAAACTGATAACACATTATGGGCATGGGGAGAAGCTGTTTACGGACAACTAGGAAATAACATTGGTGGTACTGGGAAGTATTTTTCATCACCAGTACAAATACCAGGAACACAATGGGATATTGTAACCAGGAATTCATACGCTCATTATAATTGTGGGGCAACTAAGACAGACGGAACTTGGTGGGTGTGGGGTTCTAATTCTACAGGTGGTTTAGGTCAAAACGATGCTAATTTCAGATCATCACCAGTACAAATTCCAGGAACAGATTGGGATCTAACGAGTGTGCATACATTTACAGTTGGTGGAATGTGTGCAGGTGTAAAAACTGATGGAACCTTATGGTCATGGGGATACAATGGTTATGGACAAACGGGTCATGGGAATCGGGTTAATTATTCGTCACCTGTACAACTTCCAGGAACAGAATGGAAACATGTTAACAACGGAACCACCCATATGCTAGCAACTAAAACTGATGGAACTTTATGGACAATAGGATATAATGCTTATGGGCAACTAGGCAATTCCAACCAAATTCACTATTCTTCACCGGTACAAGTTCCAGGAACACAGTGGGAGAAACCCTTCGGTGGTCACATTGGAAGCGCATGTTTTAAAACTGATGGAACCTTATGGGTATGGGGAGACAATACTTATGGACAGTTTGGTAATAACACTGGCACCGCTACTTCTAGTCGTTCATCACCAGTACAACTTTCAGGATCAGACTGGTCTAGATACGCAGGTTCAGTTTATAACAAATTCGCAATCAAGACTCCATGATAAATAACTAAAAACTGACGATAATGGCGATTAACTTTCCTAATAGTCCATCGACAAATGACATATATGTTGATTCTGCCACTGGTCAAGTATATAAGTGGACAGGAGAGGTTTGGAATAGTGCTACATTATCGCAACCAAATGATGTAAGAGAACTTGGAGATATTTCTTCATCATTTGATGGTGCAGAAACTACATTTGCATTAACTATTGCTGGTAAGTCAGTTCAACCACTTAATGCCCAACAACTTATCATCAACCTTGGTGGTGTTATACAGAATGCTGGAACTGACTACACAGTATCTTCGACCAATATAACATTTACTACTGCCCCTGCATCAGGTCTTTCCTTTACTGGATTGTTTGTAGGTCAATCAGTTTCTGTAAACAATGTTAGTGACTATGGTGTAGATCCAGAAGACTTAAGCACTGGTGGTCCAGGATGGGATACCTCAGGAAATACATCTATTTCTGGTATTCTTACAGTTTCTAATGCTGGTTCAGCAACCACAGCATTATATGTTGATGGTGGTGCAAGAATAACTGGTATTCTTACTGTTGGCTCATCTAGTATCAGAATAGATGGTGACAACTCAGTTATCAATGTGGGAAGTGGAGTCACTATTGACTCAATGGGAATAACTGCTGGTTTTGTCACAGCAACATCCTTCTATGGCGATGGAAGTAATTTAGATAATGTTGGTCTTGGAACAACAGCAAGTGTCAATACAACAGGTATTATAACTGCAGTAAGTTTTAGTGGTTCTGG